>Ga0116173_1002238_pt1 | contig 15160 bp, 9 predicted proteins | sample AD_UKC085_MetaG_FD_89800 | JGI IMG/M metagenome (GOLD analysis project Ga0116173, IMG submission 89800) | Active sludge microbial communities of municipal wastewater-treating anaerobic digesters from USA - AD_UKC085_MetaG | ecosystem: Engineered > Bioreactor > Anaerobic > Digestate | place: USA...
GGGCAGCCACGGGGGCTGCGCCTACAAGGGGAAGCGGATGGGCAGCCCCGACACGGCGATATTGTGCCCCCGTTCCTGCAGCCCTGAAAGGGCGACCTGGAATAGCCTGGGGTTTAGCGCGGGACTCGATTCGCCCGCGGCGCGACAACGTGTCCCCGTTCGGATGACTGGCGAGAGCGCGGGTCCCACACCGGACGAACTCTTGAGACACGCCCCGGCTTGCCGCGTCATGCGGCCCGCGTGGGTCGGTCCCGGGTTTTCAACGCAGCGCCTGGTTCCTCACTCAGATGGCCGTTCCGGCACCCGCACGGGGTTGGGGGGCAGGCCCATCGTCGGTCAGCGACTTGAGGAGGTTCTCCAGGTTGACCACATCCGGCGCGGCGGGGTCGATGGCCTTGGCGTCGTCGACGGCTTGCTGGAGGCTCGCGAGAATGCTCTCCAGGGTTGCTCCGGCCAGCTGTCCGGGGTGGTCGATGACAAAGGTCAACTGCCGCAGGTAGACCTTGGCGCGCTCGATGTTGCAGATGATGTCAAAATAGGAGTCCGGAAACCGCTTGATCGTGCTGCGTTTGCCTTGGGCGTAAAAGAGTTGGCGGGCCAGCCGGAGCTCGCCTTCCGCGAGCACCAGCCACGGGCCTTCGCGGCCGTTGAATTCGGCGACGTTGAGCCAGCAGCGCCCGAGATAGAAGTGCGCGCCGGAATCTTCGGGGTGCCGGATCAGGTACTCCTTCAACACGGAGATGGCCTCGGCCCACTGTTCCTCGAGCACGAGGAACTCGGCCCGGGCCTTGAGGTCTTCTCCGCTCTCGGCCGGCGGCGCGGAACATCCCGTCAGCGCGGCGCCGGCCGCCAGGATCGCCACCGCGCTGCCCACCAGACGGCGCATGGGCTATTCCCAGCGGGGCTGAAGCCGGAAGAACCCGGTTCGCGCCCCCACCCGGCAGAACACCGGCACTTCGGCGGGCCGCGCTTCCTTGACCTTATTCACGGCGGCCTCGAATTCCCCGATGCTGGTCACGGGATATTCGCCGAAACGGAGGACGATGACCCCGGGCCGCATGCCGGCCAGATGCGCCCAGCTCCCGGATTTCACCCGGCGCACAATCACGCCCTGGGTTTCGTCGGGCAGGTTGAGCAGTATCCGCACGTCGGTCGTGAGTGCGCGCACGGTCAGGCCAAAGGTCTCCTCAACGAACTCCTCGGCGTCCTTGGCCGAAACGGGCCGTTCGGTGAGCACGATGCTAATGTCCACCGGCTGGCCGCTGCGCAGGATCTTGACCGGGATCTCGCGGCCCACATCGGTTTCGCGCACGAGTTTCGTGAAACCGACAATCTCGCTGTTTTTCTTGGCGCGCATGGGCATGCCGTCGAAACTGGTGATCACGTCGCCGCGCTGGATACCGGCGGCCTCGGCGGGCGACCCCTCAACCACCGTGGAGATGACGACGCCGCCCTTCTTGGGCAATCCCCAATACTCGGCCAGGTCGTCCGTCAGCGGCTGGCTGAACACGCCGATCCACGCGATGGGCTGGTCGGCCTCGAGGGTGTCTTCGGTGGGCGGATTCTGGATGTACTTCGCGAACAGCGGCGCCTGGTAGACCAGCGGATGGCCGCTGCGCACGTAGAGCTCCCCGCCTTCCGTCGGCGCGAGGTCGTAGCCCACCACGCCGGCAATGCGGCCCCGCGAATCGATCACCGGCGCGCCCACGTAGCCGAACGGGATGGCTTCGTCGATGCAATACGTCGTGCGGGGTTTTTCAATCACGGCGCTGATCATGCGCGTGAGCGCTCCGCGGGCGAAATCGAGCGTCTCGCCCATGATCCCGAACAGCAGCACCTGTTCGCCGAGGCCCAGGTTTCCGTCCGAAGCGAAGGTGACGCAGGGGAACCGTTCGCCTTCCTCACCCTGGATCCGCACAAAACAGACGTTGATGTCGTCCGGCTTCTTGAGGAAAACGCCGTCATATTCCTTGTCCTCTTCGCCTTCTCCCACGACAACACGGATGTTGGAAGGATCGGATTTGTCGGACTGCATGTGGCCGTGCGTCATGACCAGTCCGTCGGGCGATACGATGAGCCCCAGCGCGCGGGTCGACCGTTTCTGGGTCTCGCCGGTTCGCTGCGATTCCACTTCGGCAGTGAAATTAAGCAGGCAGATGGCCGGGGCGATGGCTTTCTGCTGTGCCGCGATAAATGCGGGGGAAAAGGCGCCCGCCTCTTCCGCGGCGGGGGCCGCCGCGAGGCCCGCCGCCAGCCCGGTCACGATCCAGAGGGCAACGAGGCTATTCGTCCTCATTGGGTTCTTCTCCGTTGGGTTCTTCACCGTCTTCCTCGTCCAGTATGACCTCGCCCGCCGCCTCGTCTCCGTTTTCGGCGCCGGGTTCGAGTTTCAGCAGTTCAAACCGGGTCAGCGCGCCTCGCTTGACGTCCAGCAGCACGAGACGCTTCCCCGCGTCGTTGATCGCGTCGTAGCGTTCCTGAAACTCGGCGAGATTGGCGATTTCCTCTCCGTCCACACTAAGCACGATATCGCCCTGCCGGAGGCCGGATTCAGCGGCCACGGTGCCCACCTCGACGCCCGCGATGACGATGCCCCGGCTTGACGGCAGGCGTGCCGCCTGCACAATGGCGGGCGTCAGGTCGGCCGCGGTAAACCCCCATTCGGCGAATTCCACCTCCTCGCCCTTATAGTCGCTCTCCTCCATGGTGACCACCGCAATGTCCTGCGTCTCTTCCCCCCGGCGCACCGAGAAGGTCGCCGGCGAGCCGATCGGCAGGTCGGCGACGCGCTTGAGAACCAGCGGAAGGTCTTCCTCAAACCGGGCGTGAACCGGTTCGCCGTTCACCGCGACGATCACGTCGCCCGGAGCGAACCCGGCCGCGGCGGCGGGCCCCAGCGGGTCGACATCCGCGACCACCACGCCGCGCTGCGAGGGGTCGTCGGTCTTGCTGGTCATTTCCTGCAACCGGACCCCAATCCAGCTTCGCGGCACGTGGCCGTGTTCGATGATGGCGCCGATCACTTCCCGGGCGGCGTTCACAGGGATGGCAAACCCGACGTTGTCCGCTCCCGAGAGTTTTCGGGTGTTGATGCCGATGACCTCGCCCTTGAGATTGACGAGCGGTCCGCCGCTGTTGCCGGGGTTGATGGCCGCGTCCGTCTGGATCCACGTGTTATACGGAGCGGGCCGCGGCCCCTCCTCACCCAGGTAGCGGTCGGTGACGCTCACAATCCCCTTGGATATCGAGCGCGACAGGCCGTGGGGGCTGCCCAGCGCCAGCACCGTCTGTCCGGGCTCGATGTGCGCCGAATTCCCCAGTTCCGCGGCCGGCAGGTTTGCCTCGTCGACCTTCAATTTCAAGACGGCGATGTCCGTGTACGGGTCCGTCCCGACCACTTCCGCGTCGATCTCGTCCCGGTTAAAGAGCACGCAGCGCACCTGGGTGCTGTCGCCCGCGACGTGTTCGTTTGTCACCACGTAGCCGTCGGGCGAGATGATGAAGCCGCTGCCTTCCACCACGTATTCCTGTTTCTGGCCGCTGGCAAAGCTCTCCTTCACGGGACGGATGTGGACCAGCGACGGAATGACCTTGTTTTTCGCCCTGATCACGGCGTGCTCGCCGGGGCCGCCCATCGTGGCGCATCCCGCGGCCGCCAGCGCCAACGGCGCCAACCACTTCATGCTTGCTCTCAAAGCGACTCTCCTTGTCGACGGAAGCCCGGTATCGTTGCGGCGATTATAATGTAACCCGCGGGCATTCTACAGGTATTTCCCAACACCACCGCCGGAATCCCCGGCAAGCGGGCCGGAGCAACGACTCGCCCGGGTTCCGGCGCCGCCGGGCGGAGCGACCGATTCCGGCCACCCCCGGTGACATTTCATAATGGGCGGGGATTCGGTACAATGCCCGGCGGCCGCTGCTCTGGTGCACGGGTGCGGCCGCACAGACCGCTGACACCAACGGAGAACGCGCTGTTCCGGAGAACATGCGAATGAAACGGTTGATTCTCATGGTATCGCTAAGCCTATTTCCACGGTTGCTGGTGGCGCAGGAACTCGATATTTCCTCGCTCGTGGGCCAAACCTGGTACGGGGTATACATGTCCGGCCAGAAATCCGGCTATGCCGTCAACAATGTCGTCAAAAAAGACGACGGCAGCGTCATGGTCAGCGAGGATGCCCAGTTCCGCATCACCATGGAAGGCGTCAAACAGGATATGCGCATCTTCAGCGAGCGCACCTACGCGCCCGACGGCGCCTTGAGCGAGGTCAAGACCCGCGTCGAAACCCTCGGCGCCGAATCGCAGTTCGACGCCATCGTGCGGGGCGGCACGCTGCTTATGCGCAGCGTGGTCGGCGGCGAGGCCCTGGAGGTCGAACTGCCCCGCCCCAGCGAATCCCTGCGTGACGCCTTCAAGCAGATCGAGCTGATCCAGAACGGCGGGGAGATCGGCAGCGAACTGCACTACACCATCTTCGAGCCCATGTACCGCCAGGAGATTGGCGGCGTCAGCAAGGTCATCGCCATCGAGGAGCGGATCTTCGACGGCGTGCCCACCAAGGTCTACAAGATCAAGAATTCGCTCGTGGATATGGGCATTGACTCCATTTCCTACGTCGCGCAGGACGGCACCACGCTCGAGGACGAGGTGGCGGGGCTCATCACGACGCGCCTGGAACCCGAGGAAATCGCCAAAGACGTCAATTACAGCAACGACGTCATCGTGTCCAACGCGGCCTTGATCGATACGGCCATCGAAAAGCCCCGCGAACGCCCGTTTCTTAAACTGCGCATCACCGGGCCCCTCACGGAAGCTCATTTGTTCAATGACGAACGCCAGTATCTCGCGCCCAAGGACGGGGCCTTCGAGTTCTCGGCACACCTGATCTCGCTGGACGGTTTTGAGCCCGCCACCCTGCCGATCGCCGAACCGGCGGTCCAGGCCTGGATCAAACCGTCGGTCTTCATCCAGAGCGAGGACCCCAGGCTCATCGAAAAGGCCCGGGAAATCGCGGGCGATGAAACCGACGCCCTCGCCGTCTCCACGAAGCTGTGCGACTGGGTCTATGACAACGTCCGCACCACGTTCTCGGCCCAGTTGAGCAACGCGCTCGAGGTGCTGGACCACATGGAAGGCGACTGCACGGAACACAGCGTGCTGTTCATTGGTCTGGCCCGCGCGGCGGGCATCCCCGCGCGCGAAGTGGCGGGGCTGATTTACGTGGAAGGCGCGCGGTCCGGATTCTACTTCCACCAGTGGGCCACGGTATGGGTCGGCAAATGGATCGACGTGGATCCGACGTTCAATCAGCCCCTCGCGGACGTCACCCACATCAAACTGGCCGAGGGCGACCTGTTTCACCAGGCCAAGCTCATTCCGATCATCGGCCAGATCAAGGTGCAGGTCGTCGAGGGCGCGTCCCCCGGCGGATAACCGCGTACATGGATGAAACGACCCCGAAACCCGGGCCTTCGCCCGCAGCCGTTCGCACGAGGCGATGGCTACGGCGCGTGCTGCTTGCGGGCCTTCTGTTTCTGGGACTCGTGGCGCTGGCGCTCGCCAGCGGGTATCCCCAGCCCCGTGTCCTGGAATATGCCATTCGCCGCGCGACGGGATTTGCCGCGCAGGTCGAAGGGGTGGACCTCTATCCCAGCCTGCGTATTGCGCGGCTTCAGGTGCGTGCGCAGGCGCCGGACACGCTGCCCGTGCTGGAAGTCCAGAACCTGACCGTAGTCTACCGCCTGTTCCCCGAGACGGGGCGCCGGATTGAAGCCGTGACGGCCGAGCGCGCGGCTGTCCGGGTGGATGCGGAGTTGCTCGCCCGCATCGAGGCCATGACGGCGGGCGGCGGACCGGGCGGGGCGGCGCCGCTGGTGTTCATGCCGGAACGGGTCTCCCTGGGCGAGTTCGAGGCTCAGGCGGAGTTGCCCTCCCTGGTGGCCCGCCTGGCGGGAGTCTCCGCGGACTGCGCGCTTGTGTCGCTCGAGAACTTCTCGCTTGAGGTGCGGGGCGGCTCGCTCACCGGCCGCGTGGAACTTCCGTTCAGTGGATTCGCCACGAGCCTCGACGGGGGCTCCGTGCACATTGCGGCCTCGCGCGACGGTGCTCTGGCCGTGCTCGACACCTGCCGCGTCAGCCTCCCCAACCTGGCGGAGGTCGACGCCACGGCCCGGGCGCGGTTTGAAGGGGACGCCGTGACCATCGCCGCTGCCGTCCCCGATTTTCGGATCCTCGGCGAAGGCGAAAAGACGGTCGTGCTGCCGGGGCTGGGCGTTCCCGTGACCATCGGCTCGCTTGCCGTGAGTGATGCCCGCGTCGACGGCGTGTATGCCTCGCGGACCGGGCGGTTCGCGCCGGCCGCCGCGCGCCTTGACGCACAGGCCACGAATCTCCGCGCCGGCGAGGGCGATTCCGCATGGAGCATGGTGTCGCTCGGCCTCACCGCGGATGGCGAGTATCCAGACTACACCGCCGAGATGACCGTCAACGAGGTTCTGCCCCTGCAACTCGCGGCGACGTTTGCGGAGAACGCCGTCACTGCGTCGCTCGCGCTCGCGGACTGGCCGCGCACGGAAATCCTCGGCGTGCTTCCCGTCCAGTATCACGCCTGGCTCGACACGGTCCCGGCCCTCGAACGGATTTCCGCGCAGGCAAGCGCTACGGTGCGGCGCCCGGACTTCGATGCGTCCGTCGCGCTGACGCCCGGATTCCGGAGCGGCAGCCCGTTCACGGGACCCGTCCGGGCGGTGGCCAGCGGCGTTCTCAGCGAACCCCGGACCGTTACAGGCGATGTCACCGTGCCACTCGAACAGGGATCAATCGCGGCGGCGTTCTCGGCGGGCCCGGCCTCTCCGTTGCGGGTGGACGCGACGCTCGACGCGGTCGAGCCGGCGCGACTGGCGTCGGTGACGCGCTGGGCACCCTTGCCCGCGGTCCTGGCGCGCCGTGTCTCGGGGACGCTGTCGGCCACGATGCGCAGCGGCGGCATCGACGTCACGACCGCCCTGGAAGCCGCTTCGGGGCCCTGGGGGACGGATCTGCTGGCGCCTCTGCCGGCAGCCATCGAAGCCGCTTTTCGCTGGAATCTGGCGGACGCCACCCTCTCCGGCGCCCGTCTGGCCGTCACGGCCGAGGAGGCGTTGGCGGTTGAAAGCAGCGGCTGGCGGTTGAATCTGGACCCGCTCGGATTTGAGGGCACCCTCAAGGGCAAGGCCGCGTTCCCGGTGGTGTCGCCCCTGGCGTCCGAACTGGGCGTCGGCGCGGAAGTCCGGTACCAGGCGCCCGTAACGTTGCGCGACGGCCTGCTGACCGTGGCGCTGGACGCCCAAACCGATTATCTCCAGTGGGGCGACTTCTCATTCTACGAAGCCCCGTTTCACCTGGCCGGCACGGCGCGTCTGGCGCTGAGCAAGGGCACGGGAACCCTTCGCGACCTCGCCCTTACGTACGGCGACAGCTCCAGCCTGAACGTGAACGAGGCGGCCCTGACGCTCTCTCCGTTTCAGGTGAGCGGGCCGTACGCGTTCACCTCGAAGCTTCGCCTGCTCGTGGACGCCGGCCTGCTCGAATCCATCGAGGGCAGCATCCAGGGCGGCGGCAGCATGGCCTGGAGCGATCACCTCGTCATCACGTCGGAATACCGCCTCGAAGCGCCGCTGCTGGTGACGGGCGGGTCGAGCGTGGCCCTTGGCGGCATCGCGGCTGCCGGGCATCTCCGGGTGGATCAGGCCATCACCGCCAGCGCGGACGTGAATGTCGTCAAATGCGCCCTGGCGGGGGTGCCCATGATGAATATCACCGCTCCCATGACCATGAGAGACACCGTCATCGGCCTGAATCCCGTCGCCGGCGAGGTGTTCGGAGGCACGCTCCGGGGCACCGCCTCGGTGGACCTGTCCGGGGACTCCCCCGTGGTTACGGTCGACATGCGGCTCCGCAACGTCGATCTGGCGCAGTTCTCCGAAAAGATGGTGCCGCCCGAATACGGTCTTCAGGGACTGGCGCAAGGCCGTATCGCAGCGCAACTTACGCCGGACGGCCTGCGGGATGCGACCGTCAAGCTGGTCTCGTCGGGCGATTTCGCCATGAACAAGGCCCTTCTCCAGAACATCCTGCTCGAATACCTGCGCGACGTGCCCGGCGCCCAGAGCATTGAACGCATCAGCACGGAGGTCCTCGGGGAAGCCGCGTGGCGGGCCTTCGACAGCGCCTCGCTGGACCTGGGATGGGCCGGAAACAAACTGGCGGGGACGGCCGACCTCCGCAGCGCGAATCTTAATCTCAAAATCGATGTTAATGTCGATGAAGGCTCGATGCGCCAGATCCTGGCCCTTCAACAGGAGGCACGGCTCGAAGATATTGAAAACATCCGGTCGGAACCCGTACAACAGAGTGACCAGCCGGTGCAGAAAAACGAATAGTCCGGGCGGACATTCGTCATGTATTCAAAACACAGGAGTGCGTCTTATGAAACGGATCCTTGTTGGATTGACCGCGGCGGCCGTGATTGCAGTAATGGGATGCGCCCTCCGGACAGAGCACAAGATCGACGCCCATATCACGGTCGACATCCGGCATATCGAACAGCAGGCCGATAGCGTCCTCGACTTCATCGAGGGCGAGTCGGAGACGCCCCCCGCGGTGCAGCCCGCCGAAGCGCCGGGCGAAAGCAGCGTCATCGGCCCCTTCCTTCAGGCCATCAACCCCATCCGGCAGGCCCACGCGGCCACCCTCAAGGAAGATTCCCCCCGCATGAAAGAGATCGCCGTGCGCCTCAAAGAGCGGTTTCCCAAGATCGAAGCCCTGAAAAAACAGGGACTCGTGGGTGAAAACGACCGCGGCTACATCGAACTCCGGCCCAACGACGCCCTCGAAGCAGATGCCGGGCGCAAGAACGACATCCAGAAACTCGTCCACGAAGAGAACAACGACCGCAAAGAGCTCTACACGGAAATCGTCCGGCTCAACCCGGACCAGTCGAACCTGACCCTGACCGTTGTCGAGCGCATCTACGCCAAAAAACGCCTCGAACGCGCGAAAGCCGGCGAGATCTTCCGTCTCCCCCCCGAAGGCAAAGACTTCGAAGAGTTCAAAGCGGTCCTCAAAAACAAGCACATCGAGGGCAAGCTCGAACCCAAGGAATGGATTAAGGTCGCTGGTACGAAGTAGCGGCGGTCCCGGAAACCACCGGGGTAACGCGCAATCCGCCCCCGGGGGAGATGCCCCGATGAGCGCACGATTCAGCCGCCGCCGGTTCCTGACCACCGCGATGCTGGTCTCAATGGCATTCGCCGAGGCCAGGAACGCGCGCTGCCAGGAGACCGGCTCCGCGAATCTCTCGCAGGACCGCATTCTCTTCACTTCGCAGGGGAAAACGGGCCTGATAAACGCCGATGGAACCGGTCTGCGCTACTTTGAGTTCGACGTGCGTGGGCAGGTCACCTGGCAGCCCGGCGGCTTCTTTTCCGACGGGCGCCGGATGCTCCTCCTCAGCATGGAAGCCCGCCGAGATGGGCCCGGCAGGCCATTCGCCGAGTATTATCACAAGACCCCCACCCACCTGTGGGTCTGCGAATTCGGAAATGGTTCGTTGACCGAGGTGGCCAATCGCGAGCGTATCGCGGTCTTCTACACGCCCCAACTTCTCCTGAACGACGAACGCCTCCTCGTACAGGTTGTCCGCGACGAGGGCGCCCAGGTGTTCAACATGAAACTCGACGGCAGCGACGCCCGCGAGTTCACCCGGCTTGGCGAAGGCGTGCCCTACGGGTTTGACCTCAGCCCTGACGGACGCCGCGTGGCCTGTCACCTCGCCGGACCCTCCGGCTACCAGATCTGGACCAGCGACACCGAAGGCGGCAGCCGCACCCTGGTCGCAGGCCACCCCGACCACCTCTATTTCTGCCCGCAGTGGTCGCCCGATGGCCGGTGGCTCGCATTTCAGGATTGTCTGTACCGGCAGGACCCCGGCCATGACTGGTCCGACCTCTGCGTGGCGCGCCCGGACGGCTCGGAACTTCGCACCTTGACCGAAGGGCAGTCCCTTTGGTTCGGCGCCACCTACGGCAATCCCGACAACCGCGGCGGCGGCTCGAACGTCCCCGTCTGGACCCGCGACGGCGCCGTCCTCTGCTCCTGCCGGCTTCCCGGCTCCAATGTGGCCTGGGAATACCAGCCCAATCGTCCCGACGTCGACCATTTTAACCGCGAGTACAAACCGGACCTCGCGCGCGGCGGCACGGAGATCTGCCGCATCGACCCCAAGAGTGGCAAATCGACGCGCCTGACCCAGTCCGACCCGCCCGTATGGGATTTCCGGCAACGCGAATCGCCCGACGGTACGCATATCGTCTTCTGCAGAGCCATGACCGGCGGCGTCCCCGGACTGTGGGTTGCACAAGCCGACGGAAACAATCCCCGCCTGCTCACGAACGGACTGGATGACCGTGGCGCCGACCACCCGCAGTGGCTGCCCCGGAGAATCTGACCGCCGGGCTGCTGGCAGCCTCCCAAGAGAAACGGCAGTACGCGCGAAAACTCAAGGTGTTCAGTTCAGGGGTGCACGGCTTTGGAGGGCATGCCGGCACGAGGACAGGGGGGACTGTTGTTGCGGACCATTCGCAGACGGCGGTTTGAGGGTACATGATGCAACGTTGGTTCCGCCGGCCGCGTTTAGTAAAATCCCCCCGTTCCCAACCGCGCGCGACAGGAGGCCCCATACCATGCGCCGTACCCCAGTGCTTGTTTTATGCGTTCTTGCCGCCGGGCTGCAGTGTTTCGGCGCGGCCGCCGCGCCGGTGGGCGCCGACGACGTCGAGATCGAGACGTCCCATCTCAAGGTAGTGTTGCCGGCGGACGGCGATGGCACCGTGTCCTGGTTCGGCCTGCTCAACAGTCCGCGCAATCACGCGGGAGGCGGCGGGCTGCTCCAGGAAGGGTTCGGGATTGGCAGTTTCTACGTCCCCAACCGTCGGCTGAACGTCAAATTCGAAGTGCTGGACGACGTCCCCGGCCGCCCGGTTCTCCGGTATGCCTACGACGGCGACGGTCCGAACATCACTGGCCTGAAGAGCACCCGCCTGATCGAACCCATCCCGAACGAGGCCTCTCTGCGCGTGCGATGGACGGTCGAGAACACGGGGGACCAGGACCAGTGGGTCGCGCCCTGGATACGCGCGGGACTCGCTCCGGGCGGCGCCCTGGATGCCGCGGACCGCATCGATGTGCCCACCCTCCAGGGCGTTCGCGCCATCAAAGATGCCGGATACTATCCCGCATCGCGGAACTGGATTGCCGTTACCGACACGCAGGCGCGCGAAACCGTGTACGCGGTATTCGACGCCGAGAACCTCCATTCCTTTCTGGTCGAGCCCGCGGTCAATGACGACCACTGCGCCGTGCAGGCCGCGTACGTGCCCCGCCTGTTCAAGGCGAAAAGCGCCTGGGAATCGGCCTACCGCATCAACCTGGTTCGGGGGTTGACCCACGTCGATTTCGCCACCACCGAGTTCGCCGCCCAGGTGGATTACGAGCCCGGCCGCCTCATCCTCCACCTGGCCGGGGCCCAGAAACTGCCGCCATTGGTCATCAAGACCTCGATCCTCGCCCCGAATGGCCGCGTCTGGAAACTCGAACCCAAACAGTTCGAGCTGGACACCAACACGGTGGTCCGGTGCTCGTACGAATGGACCGCCCCGGCGGACGGTCCCTATGACCTGATCGCCCTGTTCGAGACCGGCGGCGCGTCGCTCGACATCGGCGAGGGCCTGAAGGCCCCGCACGGCGCGATGGACACCCAGTTCTGCGTCGGGAAGGCGTCCGCGTGGGCCATGGAGGCCTGGACACGGGCCCCCCACGCCCTGGACCGCCAACCCCGCACCTTGAAACGCGCGATGGCCGCCGGCGGAGACGCGGCGGTTTGGGTGGAGCCCGCCCTGAACAAGATTTTTCGGGACGACCAGCCCGTTCCAACGGGGACGCTCGACGCGGTGGCGCGCGTGAGCCTCGCCCGCAACGAGCGGGAATCCGTGCAGGTGGTGCTGCGTCCCCCCGAGGGCAGGAACTGGCTCGACGTGACGCTCGACGTCCCCGACCTCGTAAACACCGCCACGAACGCCCGAATCGCGGCCGGGCATATCCGCGCCTACCGCGTCGGGTATTGTCCCGTGGCGGTGCCGAGCCATTTTGAAGGCCCCACGGGGAGCTGGCCGGATCCGCTCGAGCCGCTCGCGCCATTCATGGCCGAGGGCGGCGCCTGCACGCCCCTCTGGCTGACGGTTTACGCGCCGCCCGGCACCCCGCCGGGGATATATCGCGGGCTGGCGCAAATCGTATCGTCAAATGCCGGGCCGGTGGAGTTCTGGCTCGAGGCCACCGTGTACGATTTCGAATTGCCCGTGATTCCCGCCCTCAAGACCGATTTCGGGTTCTGGCGGGAGGGCGCGCTCGACGTGTGTGCGCGCATGGGCTTTTCCGGCGATGCCGCCGCGCTGGAGAGCGCGTACCTGCGCGACGCGCTCGACCACCGGGTAACCCTGCGCGAGCTGGCCGCCCTGCCTTCCGAAAGCGCCGACTACGAGGCCAGCCTGGCCGCCTACGAGAAGCGGCTCGCCATCCTGCGCCAGGGCGGCGCAAGCACGCACGAGGTCCCGGCGTCGCTGCTGGACGTGCCCGCGCAGCTTGCCCTGGCCAACGCGTTCGTCACGAAACACGGCCTGGCCGGACAAGTCTTCTCGCACATCGGTGACGAACCGCCCCAGCCCGCGTGGCCCCGCCTGTTTGAGCGCATGCAGACCTGGCTCGACACCGCCCCGGACATCCCCATGATGGTCTCCACGTACGGTCTCCAGCCGTTTCTCTCCGACGCCGCCCAGACCTGGTGCGTTCACCTGCCCATGTTCGACACGGTCAACGGCAAAGTCATTCTCGAACGCGCCGCGGCAGGCGGCGAGGTGTGGGTCTACCTCAACCACAGTCCGTCGCGCCCGTATGCCAACTTTTTCGTGGATTTCGCGGCCATCGAACACCGGGCCCTGTTCTGGCAGGTGTGGGCGCTGGGCGTCCGCGGCGTGCATTACTGGAGCATCAATTACCTTCCCGACGGGCGGGATCCCCGCCAGGGCCTGCTCGACATTACCCCCGTCAACGGGGATGGATTTCTCGTGTATCCGTCGGCGTCGGGTCCGGCGCCTTCCATCCGCTGGGAAACCGTCCGCGACGGCATCGAAGACTACGACTACCTGGTGCTGTTCCGGGAACTGCAGAAGCGCGTGGAAAAGTCCGGGAACAAGGCCCTGCTGGGCCGGGTGCAGGCGGCGGCCAGCCTCGGCGCCGTCGTGCCGGACCTTGTCTCGTATACGCGCGAGCCCGCGGTCATGCTGGAGAAGCGGGACGCCCTCGCCCGCGCCATCGTGGAGATGCAGCAGGCGCTCCCGAAATAGGCCGGGCAATGGCCCTCAGGGCATGGTGATGCGCCCCGTCGTGACCTGCCGTTTGGCTCCGGTCGCGGAGGGAAGGTTGGTCGGATTCCCGAAGAAGGCCTCACTGCCCAGAATGCAGGCGCTGAGCGGGTCCACGACATTGCACGGAATGCCGTAGCGATCGGTCTTGCGCACCACCGCCTCTTTGATGCCCGTCTTCACGTTGCGCATCAGCGTGCGGTTGTGGAGACCTTCCCCGCTGAGGATCAAGCGCGACACCGAGTGGCTGGGGTACACAAACCGCGAAAACGCCCGCGTGATGCTGTAGCCCACCGCCATCGTCACCGTCGCGAGCATGTCTTCCAGCGAGTGGTCGCGCCGGCCGTTCAGCGCGTCCCGCAGGTATTCTTCCGGACCGAATTCGTCGTGGCTGGTGCTTTTGGGCGGCACCCGCGCGAAGTAGGGATGACTCAGCAGGTATTCTAGAAACTCGTCAATCACCAGGCCCTTGCCCGCGATGGCGCCGTCGCGGTCGCGCGTCTGCGTCGCGTGCGTGAGCAGGCGCACCGAGCTGTCGATGCTCGCCAGACACGGCCCCACATCGAACGCCACCACCTCGTGCAGCTCCGGCGTCACGATGGTCAGGCTCGCATACCCGCCCAGATGCAGGCACGCGCTGACCCGATCCGGGCGGCTGAACAGCACCCAGTCCGCGTACGGGTGCAACACGTTGCCCTGGCCGCCCACCGCCATGTCTGCGGCGGCGAAATCGGACACCACCGGCAACCCGGTCTGCGAGGCGATCACGTTCGGGTCCCCAATCGCCAGGCGCCCGGCGGCGCTTTCGGCGCCCCGCGTCGGAATATGGGCCACCGTATAGCCCGGCGAGGCGACAAAATCGACCTCGATGTTTTCCGACTGGGCCCATTCCTGAAGGCCCAGCACGACCTCCGCCATCTCCGTGCCCAGCTCAAAACTCAGCACCGCCAGGTCGCGGGCGCTCCGTCGCGCCGCAAGCAGCCGGTTCTGCAAACCGGGGGGATGCCGGAAATGCTTGTCTTTCACAACTTTGATGAGCATTTCAGGCCCCGAGCCCTTGATGCGGACCAGAGCCGCGTCCACCCCCAGGCACGCGCTGTCTGCCGTCAGGCCAATCGCGTAGCGCACCAGCTTTTCTTGTATGGCTGCGATTCTCTTCATGAGCTACCGTCCCGGCAATGGGGCAACTATCCCCCCTGTATGATTACACTTCCATGAACCTTCAGTGTACACGAATACTGCCCTGAAGTGTAAACAAATCACGTGGACGCCCCGTCGCCCGAGCCGCGCGGTTTTCGCACCTTGGTTATTTGTTTACAAATGGATACTTTACTTGATCTTTCCATTAATCCATGATATAGTGATTTTAGAGAATCAAGGCCGGTGTCGCGCCACGGCGCGACACGCACGCGTGAATTCAGCATGTTGCAGGATACGACGGCTGCCCAATCCACCAGGAGGGAGTTGACGTGTTTCGCCTGAGCTGGTTCATTGTCGGCATGTTCGTGGGGTGCTGCATGGCCATTGCCGCGGCTACGCAGGCTCGCGAAGGGACTCATTCGCCCTCATCCGCCCTTTCGGCCGTCACCGTCTTCCTTCAGATGGCGCAGGGCAAGTAAAAGCCAAGGCCGCTCCCCCCCAGACGCTCGGTTTCCCGTCACGCTGTGCCGATTTGGCACTCGCTAAGACCGCCTGCTAA
>Ga0116173_1002260_pt1 | contig 15068 bp, 9 predicted proteins | sample AD_UKC085_MetaG_FD_89800 | JGI IMG/M metagenome (GOLD analysis project Ga0116173, IMG submission 89800) | Active sludge microbial communities of municipal wastewater-treating anaerobic digesters from USA - AD_UKC085_MetaG | ecosystem: Engineered > Bioreactor > Anaerobic > Digestate | place: USA...
GTACATGTTCAAAAGATTGTGGGGTTTGTGCATATTGTGGAGATGGGAAGTGTAATGGTAGAGAAATTTGTATGGATAATGATGATGAGGACGGTAACAAAGATGAATGTGAAGATTGTGGATCATGTAATGTTCGAGTTGGTAATTGTTCTCTGTCAAATGTCTGTAATGCAGAAGGTTGTTGTATGGCGGAGTTTAGTGATAATTTCACCTGTGCTGGCATTGCGATGGACAACCCGGGGGTACAATATATGGCATATTGCAGAAGTAATAATACAGCAACTTGTATAGCGGATAGCGGGTTCATTAATGCATGTGATTGCTCTGTTCCAGATCCTAATGTAGATGGATTGCAGAACGGCTTCTGTGATGCTTGTGGTAACCCTTGGGCGTATTATAAGCCAGTACCTGAAGCGGTCTGTAATGGTGATTGCTATGAGCCAATTAGTGATCAAAATGGATTAACCTGCTGTGACGCATGTGTTCCTCCTGCCGATAATGTAGGAGTATGGAGGAATCCAGATTGTCGCGATGAAACAGATTGTGATTGTGGCGCTGTAGCGAATAGCTGTGAAACGGGATATGTGGATTCAGGTTGGTCTCAAACGACATATTATCCTGGAGATACAGTGAAGATATCAGGTTGGGCAGCGGACGCTGACGGTTTAGGTGCTTTTACATTAACTATTGATACCGTAGTACAAAATAATATACCTTTTGAACTAAAAAGCCATGCTGAGTCATGTCAGATCAGGTCAGACATATGTGATCCTGCTACAAATCCAGTCTATTATCAGTATGCACAAGTTTGGGAATATACATATGGTCTTGGTCAGTTAACTACACCGGGCGATCATACTGTAGTTGTTTCATGGGTAGATGCTTTAGGAAATACTGGCGCAGGTTGTACAGGAAGTAAGACTTTGAAAGTTGGTGAGCCAATATGTAATCAGACTTGTAGTTCAGCAGGGGCTACGTGTGGGGATGGTTCTACCTGTCAAAATGTTGGTGGGACGCTTACTTGCGTAAATCCAACTTGTCCTACAGAAAGTGACTGTATTTGTCCAAATACACCAGCTGTGGAATGCACGTCGAAAACTGTGTTTAGAAATGATCCGGCGAATACAGCAGGCAATTATTATGCAAATGATCCTGTTTCTGAAGATGAAACGGTGACTCCGGGAGAGATATTGTTGTTCTGTGTAAATTATAAGAATGTCGGAGATGTTGCGCTTGAGCCTGGATTTACAGATGTTATTCCATCGGGTATAACATTACTTGATTACCAGAGAAGTTTTTGTACTTTGACTTCAGGAACTTTGTCTTGTACTGATAGTATTAAACAGCCAGGTGGTGCAGGTATATTGTGTTTTAGAGCAACAGTAAATGAAAATGCTACATCTTCTATTACAAATAGTGCTACTGTAACTCCGACTGATGGTATCAAAGATATTTGTTCGGTGACAGTAAATCTTAAAGGAACTACGCCAGGTACAGGTTTATTTGATTCAACCGCTTCTAAGATAGCTTTGGGAGTTTTGCTGATATTGGTCGGAGGAGTTTACTTATCGTTTGATAAATATACAGCTATTGTTAAGGGCCGTATGATTACAAAATCTCGTGAGAAATTTGAAAAAGGTATTATAAAGTAGTTTTTATCCATAAATTATTAACGTTATAAAAAGTGGCACTTACAACACAAAAGAAAAAAGTATTAGTTATTTTATCTATTGTTTTTGGTCTATTGATTGTTGGTGGTGCTACAGCCTATATGATTTGGAGGGTTAATCAGGCTCAAAACCTGGGTAATGAAGAGAGTAGTGCAGCTGCGAGTTGCACGGTAAACTGTGAGAACTGTGTAAATGGGGGTGATTGTTGTCAAGCTGATTTTGTAGGTAGTGATTGTAGCGATGTCGCTCTACGAAATCCTGGAATACGTGTTATGGAGTGGTGTAATGCCAATTGCTCAAAAGGAGGTACTGCGGTATATGGCTCACCTACATGCGAAACTACAGATAGAGTTTTGAGTGCGTGCCAGTGCCCAAGTAAAGAACAGATGACATATGTAGGAGATGGGTGGTACACAGGGGTATGTGATGGGTGTGGAAATGAGCTTTGGCTTTATGAGCAACAAGCTCGCGATTATGCGGGGTGTAATGAGGATTGTAGTACATTGGAATGTTCGGGCTCACTTGAATGTATTGAAGGAACATGTCAAAACCCACAATGTACAAATGATTCTGACTGTGTATGTGAAGCTGCAAGTTGCCAAGTAACAGGATCTGTAACAGCCTCACCAAATCCAGCTCAGGAATATCAAACTGTTACAATCACTGTAAGCGGTACGGGTAGTTATTCTAAAAATTTTGCATCATCGGCTATGAATTATCATCTGTACATCAATGGTACAGATATGCAAGCGACCTTTGTTGAACCTAATGAAACCGCAGTAACAACCTATGTTATCCCTACTGGTACTCAACCAGGGAATATTGATGTCCAAGTAACATGGACTGATAATCAAGGAAATCAAGGTTCTTTATGTCAAGCAAACACTACAATTGAAGTTGTTGAAGAGGTTGTTTATGCATGTAATAGCACTTGTTCGACAGAAAATCAGTTATGTCCAGGTACTTCTTTTACTTGTCTCAATACCGGAGGAGATGGTTTGAGGTGTCGAGCATTAGAGTGTCCTAATGATACAGATTGTTTATGCGATGTGGCAAATGTTTGTAATGCTCCAGGATCTTTTGAAGCTCCGGCTGAGGTAATACCGGGAGCTCAAGTTACTATTAATGGTACAGTTGATACTTCGAATGAACCTGATGGAGTTGATCCAGAAAGTTTCGTATTAGTTGGTGTATTTCAAGGAGATGGAGATCCTACAACAGTAACAATAGATGCAGATTTTACGTATAACGCTTCAAATGGTACGTGGAGTGCAGTATTCATCTTACCAAATCTTGATGCTTCAAATGTTACATTCGAAGTAAGTTGGGCAGATGGTGCTGGCCATACAGGTAATGTATGTGAAGCTTCAGATTCTTCAACTATAGGTGAGGCTCCAGAATGTATGCCTGATCTTAGTTCTGCAGTAGAAGGTGTGGCATTCTTCACGCCAGCAAATCTTGAAAATATAACGGTTGGTGAGACAGTATCATTTACAGGATATGTTTCAGAGGATTCAGGTCCTTTATCAGGTTTTATTGTTTTGATTGATGGTGTTGAAGTAACTCTTGATAGTTTAGTTGTATATGATTCGGCAACTACTTGTGCTATGCCTTCGATGACGAGTATCTGTTCAAATATACCACATGCACAATATTTCACATTTGAATATACATTTGAGGATGTTGGTACTCCAGAGATCGAAGTTCAGTGGAGTGATAGCCTAGGTAATAGTAGCATTGCTTGTAGTATGAACATCTCTTTGAATGTTGAAGAAGTTCCTTCGGGTGATGCACCAAGATGTGTCAGTATGAATATCTCAGGTGGTCGTGTCGTTGGTGGTACAAGAATCTATTATGAGAATGATCCAATCACAATTACAGTAATTGGTACAGATCCCGACGGTCCAATTGATTTGATTAGGATTATGTACAATATCGATGGGCAAACTGCATCGTTCTATACGACACCGACAAATCCTTGGGTCTCTATTGACTGTATCAATCCAGCAAGTGTTGCAGGTGGATATCAATGTACTACACCTCAGCTTACATTTGCTCAGATGAGAAGCAACTTAATTAGTGTTAATAGCACACTTACTGTAGATCAGATAAATATGAATGGATTTGTATTTAGCACGATGATATTTAACGATGATCCAAATAATGAAGTCTGTTCAACAAATGTAGGTATAAGAAGTGGAGCAGGAGCTTACTTGAGACTTGCACAGAGGAGTGATAATTATGGTACAGATCTCGGAAATTGTGATGGTGATTCTTGTGTTGCAAGATTAGATCTCTCAGTACCTGGTACAGCATTATTTGATGAGCCAATAGCAAAAGTCGGATTAGGTATTATCCTTGTATTGATAAGTCTTGTTTATGTTGCGTTTGATAAAAACAATATTGTTAATAAGAAACTTGCATCTTTACCTGTAGTAAATGGTATTGCCAATTCTATCGAGGATGTACAGAGTGATATTGCTACTGTACGAAATACTCGTAAAGAAGCAAAGCGTAAAGAGGCAGTACTAAACGAGATATTACAATCGGCAAGAAATAGTAGAAAAAGAAGATAATACTATCTAAATGATAGTGTTATCTATTATACGCTTATTGCAGGGTTTGAGTAATCATCTATTGATCGGGTTTTTATACTGGATTTTTTACTTGATAAAAGTATGTATTACTGATATAATTGCGAAATTTTCCAGACATAGTAAAGTCTATAAAATTAAGTTGTGGCTTACTTTGTTAGGAAAGAAGGGGGGTATTTTTATATGGCAGTTGTTGTGCACCCAAACGAAAATGTTGATAGTGCTTTAAAAAGACTGCATCGTGAAGTTTTGAGAGAGAAAATCTTAGAAACATATCGAAATAAAGCTTACAGAATTAAAGATGTTGAGCTTGAAAGAGAAAAAAGAAGAGAATGGAGAAAGATGAAACGAAGACGAAATGCAGCTAAAAGGCGCGCAAAGTAGTTGTTTTATGTTTTTCAATTTTTCTTTCAAGGAAAATTATTGAGAAATGGATTGAATCCCGCTGATTATAGGCGGGATTTTTTTTATCTGTTAAGAGGCAAAAGCAAATGGTATAATACATCTACCATATGAAATAAATTTTAAAAAGAAAAATATGAGTATTATTGATGAAATTAGGAAAGATTCTTTTCAAGCGATGAAGGGTGGAGATGATAACAAAGCAGGAATACTGAAGGTTGCAATTGCTGAATTAAAAAATGAAGAGATTAAAAGAGGTGATGCGTTAAGCGATGATGATGTAATTAAAGTCTTGCGGACTTTAGTAAAAAGCTTAAGCGAGGCTATTGAACAGTTCAAAGCTGGTGGCCGGCAAGATCTTGTAGATAACAATTTTGCACAAGTGAAAGCATTGGAAGTGTATCTACCTCAATTAATGTCTCGAGAGGCCATTGTAGACATCGTAAAGGCCAAAGCAAATGAGATAGGTGCTCAAGGACCACAGGATACTGGTCGTTTGATGGGTATAGTCATGAAAGAGATTTCAAAAGAAGCTGATGGTTCTTTAGTTAGCGAAGTTGTAAGAGAAATCTTGGGGTAACTTGTTTGTTTCCAGAACTAATGCAAGCTTTACTTTATCTTCTATTGATCTAGAGGAAAATGTAATTAAAGGAATTCGAAAGTGATATTATTTTTATTTGAAGTTAGTATAGAGAAAAAATGATAGATATTAAAAAAGTTGTTAAAGAGGTCCTTTCCGAGGGTGTGAAACTACCGGAAATATTAAATATTCTTTTTGTTTCACAGAAGAAAATCGTGGAACTAAACAATAAATACCGAAATGTACAGGGTGCAACTGATGTCTTGAGTTTTAACATCGATAATGTTTGTGAAATATACATCTGTCCAGCATATTTGATGGAGCAAAAAAGATTCTATGAAGAGGAGCTTATCAGAATGATGGTTCACGGTATTATTCATATTGCAGGAGGGGAGCATACTGGGCATTTCAATAAGTTCATTACGAGTCCTGATAATGCTGATACCAAAATAATCATTTCAAATAATCAGTTAACCTTTCATTGTTTACACGATAATATTGATAAAACTTTATTCATTTTTAGTGAATGCAAAGAAATTGAGGTCATGCAAGATCAGAAAGAATTTACTGACTACGAATGCGAATGTATGGCTGGAGAATCAATTGATGTAAAGACGTTGAGCGAAACACAATTTTTCAATTTGCAGGAAAAGATAGTAGCTAAAATATTACAAAAATAAAATGTATTTAATTGTAGGTTTAGGTAATATAGGCAAACAGTATGTCAATACGCCACATAACGCTGGCTTTAAATTTGTAGAACGTATTTACAATCTTATTGAAAGACAGAAAAGCTTTCTATCAAAAACTTCTAAAGCTAAAGGGGGAGGATCAAGTCAAGAAAAAGCCCAAGAACTAGTCATAGGGGAATGGAAGGAAGAAAGAGAATTAAATTCTCAAATTTCTCTCATACGTGACGGTGGAAAGATCAAATATATACTTGCAAAACCTACTACTCTAATGAATCTATCAGGTGACGCAGTAGCTAAAATTGTGTCATATTACAAATTGAATCCAGCTACTGACCTTATTGTAGCATATGATGATATGGATATTGAATTGGGAAAATACAAAATTACATTCGCGAAATATCCGAAAACTCATAACGGAGTAAATGATATTCTTAAGAGATATAAGAATTTTACAAGTATTAGGATAGGTATTGGTAAGTCACATGATATTGTTGGTGCAGAATATGTACTTTCGAAGTTAAATAGAATCAATAGTGAAATGTTAATGCAAGCTGTCGATAATGCGATTGCAGAACTTCAAGAGCAAATTTCAAACTAGAATGGAGTGGAGTGTGACAACAGCGTAACAGACTATAAGGCATATTTGCAGAATAAATCTGTATGAACATATTATTGAATAAAGAAAACAGAAAAGAATCAAAAACAATAATTAAGTGCTTCATCTAGATAGTCGTGAAAATATGAGAACAGCATATCGGAAATTGAGAAATAAATCTAAAAATGATAAAATACACGGTGCATTATAGGTTCCGTTATGAATTGGGAAGAAGTAGCTAGAATTTATGAAAAGCATCCGAGAAAAGAAAATAATTATTAAGAAAATACCAATATATCTGGAAAAAATATTGGTACAGGTCTTAGCACATCAATTTGAAAGAAAGTTTGCTCTATATTCATTTTTTAATCAATACAAATATAGAAAATTCCTTCAGAAAAGTGTAAGTCAAATAGAGATTAGCAAAGGAAAAGTTTTAGATGTAGGAGATTTTACAGCCAAACTATCGGATACGGGCGAATACTCACTCGTTAAACGAGTTTGGAGTCCTGGTGAATATTCATTATTGGGTGATATTATCAACATATGGCAATATGGAATGCAACTGATACTACGAGTAAGTTTGTTTGATAGGTCAGTCGAGAAGATACAATTTGTTGATCCGCAAACTGGTTTATGTAAGACGGAACTCGACACTTACCGGTTAGATATTAGTTCCCAAAACAATCTTATAGAATCGCAAGTTGTCTCTGAACTCATACAGCCTATAGAACGTTCATCGTCTAATACTTCTTTAACCGAATACTCGTTTTATCAATCTTTATTGCCAAAACTTTTTAATTCTAGTTCTCACCAATCATCTACTTTTGCTGACACGCAAGACTATAGGTCCGCAACCGATTCTGTTTCTTTTTTTGTAGGTAACGACGTGAATGATTATTTGTTAGTTAATATTTTAAGTAATGATGGTGAGTCTGCTAATTACGATCTTGATCTAGGTGTTCTTCCTCTAATCAATGATGGTAATCGAGTAGGCGATAAGGAGTATATTAAATTTTTGTTAAGTACTTATCAGCGTTTAGATTATCAGATTTTTATAATTTCTGATTTTATTAAAAGTGATTCTCAGTTTAATGCGTATTTTAATTCCAATCAGTATTCTGCTCAGAATCGCTCTGATAATCTTGAACAAATAATGTTAAATAGCTCCCAAATTGCCAGTGATAATAATGTTCAAATTGGATCACAAAATTCTTTTTCAAATACCTCACCTAAGTTGGATAAGTCCTTTTCAGATAACTTTGCTTTAGCGGAAAATACCTCAACTAATGAGGAAAAATTTTCTTCAGATACCTCAGCTAATGCAGACAGTAGCAATGTTAAAACTAATAGAAACGATAATGAAAAACATAAGAAACTCCAGTTTGTTAGCGCTATCAAGTTATGTGAATATTTAAATCTTGCGTCAATCCCGAGAGGTTGGGTAAATACTTTAACAAATTCAATTTTTATTACTGATTATGAACTGTATGGGTCGACATCATTGGCTGATAATGAAACAAAAAAGCTAATAGATGATAAATTTTCATTAATAACTAAGGGAGATTATCTTGTCCACGAAGATCATGGTATTGGGATTTATAGTGGTATCGAGACAAAGAACAATATTGACTATTATGTGTTGACATATGCTCAAGGGGATAAGCTTTATGTACCTTTAGCGCAAACAAATAAATTAACAAAATACATTGGATCTGGCCGCAAAAAGCCTACACTTACAAGATTATCGGGCGGACACTGGAAGGGTACAAAAGAGAAGGTTTATAAGGATGTAGAACATATTGCAAAAGAACTACTTCAACTCTACGCCATGCGAACTCTGGTTAAGGCGCCCAATATGTTAAATAAAGAAGAACAGAGTCAATTGGTCCAACTTTTTATTAAATCATTTGAATATTCAGATACCGACGATCAGCGTATTGCAACTGCGGAATTACTTGAGGATTTGAAAAAGGAAAACCCAACAGATAGGTTACTAGTGGGTGATGTAGGGTTTGGCAAGACAGAAATAGCAATACGAGGAGCTTATGCAGCTTTTATCTCGGGTATGCAGACAGCATTTATGGCTCCGACAACAGTTTTAGTAGAACAGCATAAGGGAGTTCTGATAGCTCGCTTTGAGCGATTCAGGAAATACCTTCTTGATATTGGATATTCTGAAGAAAATGCAGAGAAGTTGATTCCGAAAGTTGAGAGCATCTCCCGATTTGCTACTATAGCTGAGCGTAGAGAAATTGTATCAAATGTAAGTGAAGGTAAGGTTGATATTCTTGTCGGTACACATGCAATATTATCTAACGCAGTAAAGTTTAGAAAATTAGGATTTGTAATTATTGATGAGGAACAAAGATTTGGGGTTAAGCATAAAGAGAAACTCAAAGCAAAAAGATTGGAGTCTCATGTGCTTTCTATGACTGCGACACCTATACCAAGGACATTGAATCTTGCCCTAAATGCAGTGAGAGATTTAAGTGTGATAGCAACTGCGCCATTAAATCGTAAGGAAATAATAAATATCACAACAGAGTATAGTATCGATGCTGTAATCCAAGCAATAACAAATGAGCTAGATCGAAATGGACAAGTCTTTTATCTACATAATAGGATATCAGATATTGAGAAAATCGCGTTAAATATCATGAAATATTATCCAGAAGCGAAAGTTGGAGTAGCGCATGGACGATTGAGTGCGAAAGAATTAGCTATGACAATGCGTGACTTTGCATCAATGAAATTGAATGTGCTTGTATGTACAACAATCATTGAAAATGGAATCGATCTCCCAAATGTAAATACGATGATAATTGATGATATCGAACGACTTGGATTGGCACAAATGTATCAAATACGAGGACGAATAGGACGTGGTGAAAAGCAAGCATATGCATACTTCTTGCATAAGACTTTGGGTGGTGAATCTGCACTGAGACTCGAGGCAATACAAGACTTCCATGCATTAGGCTCTGGATTGCTACTAGCGAACCGAGATTTGGAGATACGAGGTGCAGGTACGATATTGGGTGACAATCAGTCCGGAGCAGTAGATGCTGTTGGCTTCAAACTCTACTCAAAGATGCTCGAAGAAGCAGTGTCACGACTCAAGAAATCAACGATCGTAAAAGAAGGTATTTGGATAAGGTAATTCTACCTGTTCTGTTTTTTGTAACCAACCGCTTTACAGAGCAAGTCAATTATTCCATTACAAACCGAGAGTTGTACTGATAAAATTGCTCTATCACGTCGGACATGTTTGAGCGTAAATCTTTTTGGTTATCAGAAACGAATGGATAATTTATCTAGTAAGCCTGCGTGCCTAAAAGCCCGTCATACCGGAAGATAGTTTAATCCTAGAGTATGCGGTTTTATCTAATAATTGTAGATAGGTTTGTATCTAGATTAGAGTAAAATATGATCGTTAAAATCCTTATTTATAGAAGTTTTTCTCGCTATCGATAATTTTCTTGCAAAGAGTGATTTAAAACTCCATACTTTCGTCTAGAGTTCCTCTTCATATGGATACCTCAAATAGAGTTTGCATTTAATTTATAAATTGTACATACTAGATTATGGCTCATGCATTATACCGAAAATATAGATCGCAAACATTTGATGAACTCATAGGGCAGGAGCATATTACAAATATCCTCAAGAATGCAGTCAAATCTCAAAATATCGCGCATGCATATCTTTTTGTAGGTTCTCGAGGTACAGGAAAGACAAGTACAGCAAGGATTTTAGCCAAAGCGATTAACTGTCAAGATATCCAAAAGGATGGTAATCCATGTAATAAATGCGAACATTGTACCGAAATAACTAATGGGAATTATTTGGACCTTATAGAGATCGACGCAGCGTCTAATCGTGGTATTGACCAAATCCGTGAATTGAAAGAGAAGATGGAGTTCAGTCCGGTTGAGGGTAAATTCAAAATTTATATCATCGATGAAGTCCATATGCTTACCAATGAGGCTTTTAACGCGCTTCTCAAGACGTTAGAAGAACCACCAGAGCATGTGATTTTTATTCTTGCTACAACAGAAGCTCATAAATTACCTCCAACTATTGTTTCAAGGTGTCAGAGGTATGATTTCAGACTTGGTAGTAATGAAGAGATTGAGGATGTGATAAAAAAGAGTTCAAAAGAAGAGGGGATTAAAATATCCGATGGGGCATTAAAACTCTTGGTCGAAAGTGCTCGAGGAAGTTATCGAGATGCTTTATCTATACTTGATGTTGTGATAAGTGGACAGATCGGCAGCGCCAATCCACAAGAGATAAGTGAAGAAGAAGTCCGGCGAATACTTGGTATCCCTGATTCGACTATGGTCTATTATTTTCTTGAGAGCCTTGTTTATGGTAACCGTACTTCAGCCTTAAACCTGATACAAGAGATAGAGAGTAAAGGTGTAAATCTACAGCAGTTTACTAAACAAACCCTGGTAATGCTCAGGGAGATACTAGTTGCAAAACTTATTGGTAATTTTTCAGAAATGGAATACTCTTTTGCAAAGGATCTGACTCCTAAAGATATTGTTGATATGATAAATATTTTTATCAATGTCGAAAGAAGCATAAAAAGTTTTTCGATACCTGCTTTAGTACTCGAGATGGTTATACCACAAATCTTTTTTGAAGGTATTACAAATAATAATCATGATAATTGCGATAGTCCGAAGTCAAAATCAGGCAATAAAGAGAAAAAAGGACAAAATCAAGATTTAAGCACAAATCAAAATAAGGCTTCAAGCAGCGAAGGTGATAAAAAGTTAGATAAGAGTGATACTAAAGTTATTCATGCCGAAGCATCTGATGATAGTGAAAAATCAAGCATAAAAAGCGATAATAAAAAAGCTAATAAAACAGAGAAGAACCAGGAATCTGTTCAATCAGCAGTAAGTACAGAAAAAATTGCGATTGATGGGAAAGTGTCAGATGGAACAAATGAAGAACACTCAAATAAAAAATCAAAAAAAATCTCAATCAGTCTTGAAGACATAATCGCAAAATGGAAAGAGGTTACCAATACAATTAAAGCAGCTAATGGGCATCTTTTTGCATTCTTAGAGATGGCAAAATTAGTTTCTTTTGAAGGCGGAAAGCTTACCATGGAAGTACCTTATGATTTCCATAAGGAGCGTATCGAGTGTCTCAAAAGTCGAGAGGCGATTCTTGAGGTTTTTCAAAATATTTACGGTGTAACATTCCCATATGAATGCACAGTAAATACTAGTATCAAACCAGAGTTTGTGTTTCACGAAGATGTTGTCGTGGAACAATCAGTGAAAAAAAGTTCCACGGAGGATAATAAGACTACCAATACGCCAAATAATGGTAATGGGGGTTCTCAGTATAATAATAATAAATATGGTAATGGCGGTAATTATAACAGCAACAATGGTGGTGGTAAATCGTACGGTGGTAGTAATCGTAAACAGATTGAAGAGATTTTTGCAGGTCTCTAGAATCCTTAATATATCCCAATTTGAATATTTCAAATATCAGTGAATTGTAAAGTGCTTGATTCTCATTACTTATGTGTTTGGGATAATTATATGTAATAAGATAGGGTAGTCATGGGTAAAGTATATTGTAACGCAAAGTGGTTGGTGGCATACCATTAAGTTATCGTAAAAAGCAGAAAATGATTCTTGATATAAGGTGATATCATATTTTACTTTTGGAGGCTTAGTTTTGGTTCTTCATTTTTATAAGATTTTAGGCTATAATCGACAAGTTAATATTAGTAATAATAAATATGGGTAATGTTTTTTCACAGATGAAAGATCTCTACAAGATGCAGAGAGAAGCTAAAGACATGCAAAAGAAACTTCGTGTCGAGAAGATTGTTGGTGAGTCTGATGATAGCAAAGTCAAATTATATATGAATGGAGCTCAAGAGTTAGAAGATATTTTCATTGATGATTCTTTGTTGCATGAAGGCATGTTGGAAGTTATTAAAAAAGGTTTTAAAGAAGCATTTAAGGATTATCAAAAGAAGCTCGCAAAGCAGCTTGCGGGTAGTTTCGATGTTGATGAGCTGAAAAGAATGATGGGTAGTAACTAATTACTTCCAGTTTTTTAGCAATTAATTTTGGTATTAATGTCATGTCGGTATTACCTCAATCCGTACAGAAGGTTATTGAACATTTTGAGAAATTGCCTGGTGTCGGTCCAAAATCTGCATCTCGTATGGTGTACTATTTTTTGCGCAATCCGCACAAAGAAGCGACTTCACTGGCTGATTCCTTAACTGAAATGGATCAGAAGGTTAAGCAGTGCCAACATTGTTATAACATTGCCGAATCTGAGATATGTAATATTTGCAACAGTCCACTTCGTGATAAAAAGAAGCTTTGTATTGTCGAGGAGCCACTAGATGTTGTTGCTTTTGAAAATTCAGCTGTATACGATGGGGTCTATTTTGTACTAGGTGGAGTTATTTCTCCAGCAGATGGCATCGGAGCTGACGATCTAAGGTTTGATCAGTTAAAAGTGAGAGTTCGCAATCTTCTAAAGGAGATTGCTGAAAAGAATAGTAAGGATTTACAATCTAAAAATGAGGACAGCACTGTTGTAAATGTGTTAGAAGATGGGGATATAGCGAAGGAAAACAATAGTGGAAAGACTATAGGTGTAGATAAAATAGGGGCTCTAGAAATAATTATTGCAACTAATCCTAGTCTAGAAGGTGAGGCGACTGCTTCATATATTAAGGAAATGTTTGCCGAAGAGGTCAACGGTGGACTTATACGAATCTCTCAGTTAGCGATGGGTTTGCCAACTGGTGCAGATCTGGAGTATGCAGATAGGCTTACGCTAAAGCGTGCTTTAGATGGTCGAAATTAGTTTCATTTACTATTAAAAACTTTGCTAAGAACGTCATTATTTTTCTTTTAGTAGTTTCTTTGCTTCATCTATATCGTTCCATGGGTATTCGGTGTTGCCAAAACAGAGGCTTTGTTCGTGTGCCTTACCACATATGATTACGATATCTCCATTGTTAGCTATATCGAACGCTTTTATGAGAGCATCTCGTCTTACTTTTATATTTTGTGTATCATCGTCAAAGCGAATTAATTGGTGGGGGAGACTTGTTTCATCTGAACTTGATGAATTAACGGTTTTTAGCGATTTAGTAAATCCTACCTCGATCTCGTCATTGATTGCTTTAAGTGATTCACTTCGTGGGTCTTCTGCAGTCAATATTGTTACATCGGCTATCGTTCCGGAGATTTCTCCCATGGGGCCTCGTTTACTCGGATCTCTTTTACCAGCACATCCAAATACTGAGATCAATTTGTTATTATCTTTCAGTAATGCTTTCGCCGATTTTAAGGCATTTTCGAGCGCATTTGGAGTGTGTGCGAAATCTACTATCACCATAAAAGGAGCTTTTTGGACTACTTCCATGCGTCCCTTTATTGTTTCAAAAAACGAAAGGGCCTGTATAATTTCCGCTATGGAGTTATCTGTTATTTGTTGTATTGTCGCTATTGCTGCTAGCGAGTTAGAGATATTATATTCTCCTAAAATTTGCATTTCTACTGGAATCAGGTTGATCAGGCTATCTACAAGGTCTGTCTTGAAATCGAGACTTTTTATGGAATCATTTCTAGTAACTAAGGTGTAAGAAATATTACCATCCTCTGATTTTTTTCCAGCATTGTTTAGTGCGATATAATTTATCTTATCTATGTCTTTGCTATCTGATAGTCTTGAATATGAAAGTTTTACAATATCCTTTCGACCAGTATTATTAATAATGTTAGTAAGAAAGTCGTATGATTTTTTATCGTCGTAATTTAATATTACTTTGCCACCGTTTTTTAGGTGCTCTGTAATAAGTCGAGATTTTGCGAGAGCATAGTTTTCCCATGTCTTATGATAATCAAGATGTTCGTTTGTGATATTTGTATACGCGACGGTATCAAATTTAATACCTGCCAGACGTCCCATCGCCAATCCGTGAGAAGTTGATTCGATGATGGCATGAGAGCAGCCTTCTTGCTCCATTGTTTTTATTAGTTTGAATAATTCTTGTGAAGATGGGGTAGTGGTGTGGAAACCTGTATCTATTTCTTTATCGCCAATTTTTGCAGATACTGTAGAAATAAGGCCTGGTTTGTAACCTAATTTTAACAATGTATGGTAGATCATTGTGCTAGTTGTAGTTTTGCCATCAGTGCCAGTAACTCCAATATACTTCATCTTCTCAAAGTCGATCTTAAATAGTGGCGCAATGTCTGAATCTTCAAATGCCTTTATTTCTTTATCTGAAAGGTTTTTCCCTTCGTAATCTTTGATCAATTGATCGTAAAGTTCTCCAACTTCCATTGCTTTTATGTCAGGATTATCTATATGCAACTTTTGAATAATATCGTTGGGAAGAGCAGCAGAGTAGATATATGCGTCAGTATTTTTATCAAATGGCTTGCCCGGATTAGCAAATGTTATTTTTGCACCCATTTTTATTAACTCGTCGGTGCGAGGATTAGGTGATATATCGTGCCCATA
>Ga0116173_1002263_pt1 | contig 15045 bp, 11 predicted proteins | sample AD_UKC085_MetaG_FD_89800 | JGI IMG/M metagenome (GOLD analysis project Ga0116173, IMG submission 89800) | Active sludge microbial communities of municipal wastewater-treating anaerobic digesters from USA - AD_UKC085_MetaG | ecosystem: Engineered > Bioreactor > Anaerobic > Digestate | place: USA...
ATAAAACTGTAGGTCATTATTTCATTGAAACCGCAGGAAACGAAATGGTCGCGCAGGCGTTTTTCCATTTTCTGCAGCGGTGTGGGCAGCTGCAGAACAGAGGTGATGGCCGGCAGGGTTGTGGGAATGTTGTTATAGCCGTACATTCTTGCCACTTCTTCGATGATATCAGCTTCGATGGAAAGATCGTGGCGATATGGCGGAACACTGACGATCAGGTCTTCCCCGTCACGTCTGGTGTCAAGCTTGAGCCGCAGAAGCAGAGTTTCGATCTGAACCGGGCTGAGGTTGATGCCGATAACGCGGTTGACCCGGCGGGTTCTGACTTTAATCTGTCGCAGAATTTCGGGTTTCGGGTAAGCATCGGCAATGCCCTTCACCGGATTGCCGCCAGCGATCTGTTTAAGCAGTCTGGCAGCCTCGTTGAGCGCTATCGGAACATTGTCGATATTGGTGCCGCGCTCGAAACGGTAAGAAGAATCAGACATCAGTGCCAGGCGTTTCGAGGTTTTTCTTACTGAAGTCGGGTTAAAAAACGCCGCTTCAAGTAGAACACTGGTGGTGCCGTCGGTAACCGATGAGTGCAGACCGCCCATGACGCCTGCTACTGCAACCGGTTTTTCTGCGTCGGCAATTACCAGCATCGAGCTGTCAAGATTGCGTTCTGCATTATCGAGGGTGACAATTTTTTCATCTTTGCCGGCAGATCTGACGACGATTTTTTTGCCGGCGAGTTTTGCATAGTCGAAGGCATGCATCGGGTGCCCGATATCAAGCATGATGTAATTGGTCACGTCGACGACATTGTTGATCGAACGGATCCCGGCCTTTTCAAGTCTCTCTTTCAGCCAGTCAGGGGAGGGGCCTACCTTGACACCATGCACCAGTCTGGCACCATAGCGCGGGCAGAGATCATTGTCGTGAATTTCAACTGCAACCTGTTCGGCCACATGACCTTCACCATCTTCATCACCCAGCGGGTCGCGATGCAGCGGCAGGTTGAAAATGGCCGAGAGTTCACGGGCGATGCCAAGGTGTGAGAGAGCATCACCGCGGTTGGGGGTGACACTTATTTCAAAGATCACATCGTCAAGATTGAGTGCATTTACGATGTTCTGACCAATTTCCGTATTTTCATCAAGAATGTAGAGGCCGCCATGCTCTTCTGAGATGCCGAGCTCTTTTTTGCTGCACATCATACCCGAAGACTCGATGCCGCGGATTTTGGCCTTGCTGATTTCGAATCCCGATGGCAGGCGGGCGCCAATCAGTGCCACCGGCACTTTGTCACCAGCCTTCATATTATTAGCGCCGCATACGATCTGCAGCGACTGCCCACGGTTGACGTCAACGCTGCATAGTGACAGCTTTTCAGCGTCAGGGTGGGGGTCGCGGCTGAGAATCTTTCCGACCACGACGTTGTTGAGGTTTTTACCGGGCTGAATGATTTCTTCCACTTCGAGGCCGCTCATATTGAGGGCATCGGCGATACGTTCGGGAGTTTCGTTGATATCGATATAGTCTTTAAGCCAGCTTAATAGAACTTTCACTTTGATTACCTCAGAATTGTCTCAGGAAGCGCACATCAGAGCTGAAAAGCAGTCTGATGTCGTTGATGCCGTAACGGAGCATGGCGATGCGGTCGATGCCCATGCCGAAGGCGAACCCGGTATACTTCTCGGTGTCGTATTTTACGGCTTCGAAAACCTTGGGGTTGACCATGCCGCAGCCGAGAACTTCCATCCAGCCGGTTCCTTTGCAGACTTTGCAGCCTTTCCCCTCACAGAAAATGCACTGAATGTCCATTTCTGCCGAGGGTTCGGTAAACGGAAAGAAGCTTGGGCGGAATCTGAACGGGCGTTTGCCGAACATGTTTTCGACAAACATGGCGAGTGTGCCCTTGAGATCGGCCATGCTGATGTTCTCACCGACTACGAGGCCTTCCATCTGGTTGAACATCGGTGAATGCGTGATATCACTGTCTTTTCTGAACACTTTGCCGAGGCCAATCATTTTGAGCGGCGGCTGCAGCGCTTCCATGGTGCGGATCTGCACCGGAGAAGTCTGGGTGCGCAGAACCTGCCCCGATTCAAGATAGAAGGTGTCCTGCATGTCACGTGCCGGGTGGTGGCTTGGCACATTGAGAGCTTCGAAGTTGTAATATTCATCTTCGATTTCAGGGCCTTCGGCCATGAAGAAACCCATCGACAGGAAAATGTCGGCCACTTCTTTCGCGACCCGAACTACCGGGTTCAGACTGCCGGCCGTCGGCCAGGTGCCGGGAAGGCTGTGATCAGGTTTCTCTGCGTTCAGTCTGGCTTCCTGCTCTTTCAGTGCCAGTTCTCGCATGCTTTCTTCTAGCGAATTCTGGATCTGGTTCTTGAGATCGTTAATGGCGGCCCCTACGGTTTTCCGTTCTTCGATCGACAGCTTGCCAAGGCCTTTGAGAAGTTCAGTTACTTCACCTTTTTTGCCGAGATATTTAACTCTGAGACCTTCAAGGTCGGCGGTGGTGCTGGCGTTGGCCTTTTCGGAGAGATATTGCTTTAACAGTTGTTCGTGAGAATCAGACATTTGATCTCCTTCGGAAAAAATGCATTGTATTTAACTGGAACCGGTCGGGCGGGATCTGGCCCACTCGTAGAGGCATATTGCCGCAGAGGTGGCAACATTGAGTGATTCTACCCGTCCTTGCATTGGTATTGCAAGTCTGCTGTTACATTCATTTAAAATTTTCTGGTCGAGCCCTTTGCCTTCCTGTCCGAGCACGAGTGCAGCCCTGAGCGGAAACTGGAAATCTGCAACGGGTTTTCCTTCCATGTCAGCGCAGATCATTGCGGTCTGATATTTCTGTAGAAGTTCTGATACAGAAGAAAAATCAGCATCATGGCAGATCGGCAGGCGAAAATTCGAGCCCATTGCGGCTCTGGCGATCTTGTGGTTGAAAATACTGCAGCATCCTTTAAGCATAATCAGCAGATCGATGCCCATAGCTTCGCCGGTGCGAATTATTGTACCGATGTTTCCCGGGTCCTGCAGTCGGTCGAGAAGCAGTATTTTTGCAGCTTTTTTTATGGCCTTGTCGAGATCCGGCGCCGGTTGCGGCGTGAGAAAGGCAATTATTTCCGCCGGATTCTGAACGCTCGAAATTTCGCGAAGCAGGCCGCGGCTGACCTGAAAGCAGACAGACTCGAGCTCAGGCATGTCATTCAGCGAATCGGGGTGCTCGACAAATACCATTTGGGGCTTTGCCCCTGATGATATGGCTTCTTTGAGAAGCTTATGCCCTTCAATAAGAATCAGGCCAGCTTCTGCCGGCTGTGAAAGGGCTTTTAAGGCCCGCTTTATAATCGGATTGGCTTTTGATTCAATTATTCTCAAGGTGATTCAAACAAAAACACCCGGGGCGGACCCCGGGTGTTTTATTCGTTAAAAATTGTTGTCAGGCTGCACTTCTGGCTTTTTCAACAACAGCTTTGAACGCCTGAGGATCGCGCACGGCGAGTTCGGCCAGAACCTTGCGGTTCAGTTCGATGCCGACCTTCTTCAGGCCGTTGATAAAGCAGCTGTAAGACATTTCGTTGATGCGGCAGGCAGCATTGATTCTGGTGATCCAGAGTCTTCTGAATTCGCGGCTGCGTTTGCGGCGATCGACATAAGAATGGTCGAGAGCATGCAGAACGGCCTGCTTGGCGACCTTCTTGACGTTATTGTGAGCACCCCAGAAACCCTTGGTTCTGCGGAAAAGCTTCTGTTCTTTGCGTCTTGCGTTACTTGAACTTTTTGATCTTGACATGGTTTATCTCCTGATGAATTTCTTGAACCCAGTTACTCTCGACACTGGGTCAGGAGTACGGCAACATTACCTTCAGAGCGTGTTCATTGCCCTTTTCGCAGTTGGCAGACTGGCGATAAGCTCTTTTGCGCTTGCTTGACTTCTTGGTCAGGATGTGGCTGCCATAAGCCTTGTAACGTCTGAACGCACCGGAACCTGTTCTTTTGATGCGTTTTGCAGCACCGCGATGAGTTTTCATTTTCGGCATAATACTTTCCTCCTGATGGCAGTATGGCTACTTCTTCCGGGTCCTGTAGAGAATCATGGTGATGGCGTTGCCTTCCTGTGCGGCATCTTTTTCGATGTCAGCGTCTTCGCCAAGAATGACTTTCATTCTTTCGATGACTTTGTAACCAACTTCAATGTGCGCTCTTTCGCGCCCTCTGAAGGATACAGAGACCTTCACCTTGTCACCTTCTTCAAGAAACTTGCGAATGCTGTTGCATTTGGTCTGCAGATCGCCTTCATCGGTTTTCGGGCGAACTTTGACTTCTTTAAGCTTGATGACCTTTTGCTTCTTCTTGGCTTCTTTGGCTTTTTTTGCAAGTTCATACTTGTACTGGCCAAAGTCCATGAGGCGGCAAACTGGCGGATTCGCAGCGGGGGCAACTTCTACAAGGTCATAACCCCGTTCTTCAGCCATCTGAACAGCGTCAAGCGTGTTAACAACACCGACCATGCCACCATTCTCGTCGACCAGGCGAACCTGCGGAACCCTAATCCTTCTGTTGATGCGTACAGTACCTTTGATACTCTTACCTCCGGAAAAATAAAAAATGGAGCAGCAAGACGCTACTCCATGAATGTTACCTTCATGTACCCCTCGCGGGGCGAACCTTTTTGCTTAATCGCTCAAGGTGAGGAATCAATCCTGCTTGCTGTTCTGTGATGATAGCAAACAGAAAAAAGCAAGTCAAGCATTTTGTGAAATTTTTTCCGGTTTCTGGCCGAAAGTGAAGAGGAAGCCGCCAAGAATGACCATTGAAACCGGAATCATTATGAATGGTGAGGCGCCCAGCCCTGCAGGTATATAGCAGAGAATGATTGTAATCAGGGCAACTGTTGCTGCATAGGGAGCCTGGGTTCTTACATGGTCTATATGGTCGGAACCTGAGGCCATGGAAGACATGATGGTTGTGTCTGAGATAGGGCTGCAGTGATCGCCAAAAATCGAACCTTCAAGAACAGCTCCGATCGAAAGAAGCAGAGACTGTTTGATGAAGACCATCATTTCCGGGGCATTCGGCAGGCTGGCAATGTTTGCCTGATAATGCTGCATGTTGAGGTGATATGCAAGCGGAATGCTGATCGGCAGAAGAATGGCCATTGTACCCCAGCTGGTTCCGGTTGCGAAAGAAATGAAACAGGCGATGATGAAGATGATAGTTGGCAACATCCAGTGTGGGACCACATCAGTGACCATGGCGACCACCCAGTGGGCGGTACCGAGTTCGGTACAGACGCCATTGATTGACCAGGCGAGAGTCATGATGATTACGGCCATTATCAGGGTTCTTGCTCCATCTACCCATGCCTTGAGCCCGGTTTCAAGATTAATCAGGCCCTGTATCCAACCAAGAAAAACTGCAATCATCGAACCCAGAACGCTGACCCAGATCAATACGCGTGTTGAATCAGCATTGCTGAAAGCCGATCTGGCTTTTTCGGCGAAGGTCATGGTTGAAGGTGTGAGTATGGTATTTATTACATCACCCTCTTTAAGCTGGCGAAGTGTATTGATAGCTTCAATTCCAGATTTGCCGGCAAAAGCAGTTTTATCGTCGAAATTGATGCGGGCAAAAGTAAAGTCTTCGCCAGAAGCGGTCAGGGTTCCGTTGTCCTGAGAAACGCTCATGATGGTCAGGCTTTTGCTGCCTGTCAGCGCTTCGGTTTCGGCCTGCTGTAGATAAAAATGCGGCGAATACATGCCGCCATCGCCCAGCAGCCCGACAAAAGTACCGATAATTACTATGGCAATCGGAATGGCTGCGTTATACCAGCGCTTCGGCATATCGGCCGGAAGCTCTGGTGCCGCAGACTCAGGGCTGCTGATCGGTCTGGCGGCATCAGAAAGCACTTTGCCTTCATGGTATGCTCGCTGTTCGGCTTTGAGCATCGGGCCAAAATCGCGTCGGAAAAAGGCAATCATAAAACCAAAAAACAGGGTCAGAAGACAATAGAATCTGAACGGTATCGTCTGTAGAAAAACGCCATAAAAGTTGGTTTCGGGAATACCCAGATTGACAAATGCTTCGCGTATCAGACCGATTTCGTAGCCGATCCAGGTCGAAAGAACGGCTATCCCTGCGACCGGGGCAGATGTTGAGTCGACAATGTAGCTGAGTTTTTCGCGGGAAATTCTGTTTTTATCGGTTACCGGTCGCATTGAGTTGCCGACGATCAGCGTATTCGCGTAGTCATCAAAGAAAATGAGAACGCCCATGCACCAGGTAGCCAGCTGGGCGCTGCGCGGTCCTCTGACCATCCGCGAGATAAGATCTACGATGCCTTGCATGCCGCCAGTGCGATTTACGACGCCAATCATGCCACCCAGGCAGAGAGAGAAGATGATAATGGCTGAATGGGCTGTGTCGGCTACTGAGCCGAGCAGATATTTGTCTAGAGTGCGCAGAAACCCGATGAAAGGGTTATAGGAAAATACAAACGTCGCACCGATTACGGTGCCCAGAAAAAGTGAGCTGATGACCTCTCTTGTAATCAAGGCAAGAATGATTGCTACGACCGGAGGAAGAATCGACAACCAGCCAGGTATGCATCTTACGCGGGTTGTGCCCGTCTGGTCGGCAACCGTTAAGGTCAAATTGTTGTTTCCGCATGTCGGAATAGCCAGTTTAAGTGTCTTAAGATCTTTAGGCAGGGCGACGCCGGAGTCGATAGTCTGGTTGTTCACTACGGCCTTGAATTGCACCGGCTGGCTGCTGTCTTTTTTCAAACCTTCGATCGAAAACTCGGCTTTAACACCGGTAAGTGCAAAGGCCGGCGGTTTGACTATCAGTTGAGCCTGGGCCCGGGCGCATGTTAAAAGCAGGAAAAGACAAAAAAAGACAATAAATCTTGCGTCTCTCATAAATACTCCGGTTTGGGATTTATTTTTAATATCATTTCGTGTACCATATTTACAAGAAATTTGTAACAGCGATGCCGGGTTCAGGCAATTTGCATCAGGGCTTTTGAATTTTGCCTGATGATGAAACTTTTGCCGGTTTTTGCTCGTATGTTATACAGAGGGACTTCCATTCACAGGGAGAATCAGAAGATGGACGAGAAAAAAATAGCGGTTATTCTTGGAGTAACCGGTGTTATTGTTATTCTTCTCACGCTTTTCTGGCCTACCTCACCGCGCCAGCGTCTCGAAAAACAGGAAGAACGTCGCCAGCAGACCGCTCGAAAAAGTGCAGAACGTAACAGGGAAGAACCAGCTTCTTCCGACTCCCGCACCGGCTACGGTTCTTCTTCTGGTGGCAGCGGTTCTCAGTCTTCTTCTGGCTCCCTCGTTCAGGAGTCGAAAACCCCTGCCGGGGTGGCATCAATGGCTGTGATTGCTGGGCAACTACCCGCCGAGGTCGCTTCAGAGACTACTTTAACCCCGGGTTCGAACAAAGTAAAGCCTATGGGGTATCAGGTTACAGGTTCTTCTGGTGATGCCGCCCCGTCGTCAGTTTCGGGCGGTTCGTCCGTGTCTCTGACTACGAAAAAATCCGGCAACACAGCTCTTTCGTCTGGCGGTGGTTCTGATTCAGGCGGGAATGGCGGTTCTTCCGGTGGCAGTTCAGGGTCTTCCGGTTCAAGTCCGAGTGGTGCTGAATCGGCGCCGGCATTTCAGTCAGCGCGTGAGTTGAGTTCAGCCTCAAAAAACGAGACTCCGAGACTGGCCTTTACCGAAGAAGAGGCAAAAGTCATGCGGGCAAAACGCGAGGCGCTTCTCAGCCGCATTTTTTCAAGAAAGCAGAGCTGGGTTGCCTCCAGGGCCAGCTCTGGTAGTGGGCTAAGTGCTAAAACCCAGGCCAGATACCGTTTGAAGATGATTGAAGGTTATGCAGATGGCAATGAGGCAATGAAGAAAGGCAACTGGGCAGAAGCCATAAAAGCTCTGATGGCCGGGGTAAAAGACCCTGATGCCGACCCGATTACAAAATACACCTGTTTTGACCAGATGCGAATGTGTGCCAAAATGCTGAAAGATTACGACCTGTATCTGGAGGTTCTCAAAGAACAGGGACGTCTGATTGAAAATGATGATCTCAGTATTCTGGGCATCGAAAAAAGCACCATGGGCACAAGGTTCTATGAAACTAGAAGGCAGTTCGTTCAGGCCATTAAAGACCCGGTAAATGGCTTTAAAAAGTCCATAGACGAGATCTTGCAGGCAAGCAACTTGAAAGAAGAAGATCGGGCGGCCACCGAGGAGCGATTTAGACAGGATCTAGCCGACTGGCAGGCCGATTTTGACAAAACGAGCTGATAAACGAGGAAAAAATGCTAAATTTTCGAAAAGACAATAGAGGCTCGGCATACCTTTTTGTAATCGGTGTTATTTCCGTATTGATCATCATTGTGGTGTTCTTTTTCAAAAGCACCTCTTCGCGGCGTTTCAGCACCAGAATGATGAGTGACGAAAAGCGGGCCGAAGCTGTGGCCGAGTCGGCGGTTGACCTGGTAATGGGCTTCGTCAAAGAAAAAATGAATAAGGAAGACGATCTGAACTTTTACCCTTTTTTCCGCTACCCGTGCAGTCTTACGAAAAACTCAATTGGGGCGTTAAACGGTAAAAACATTCCTCTGAACCTGACTAATTATGAAGAACCAATTGAGATGACCGCTGATACCCCGGCGTTGAAACCTCTGCAAAACATCATTGATGAGCTCGGTGGCAGCGATAACGTTAAGCTGAAGGTCGAGTGCTCGGTCAGTTACGCAGAAGCGTTTGCTGCCGGGCAAGACGGTTATCAGGTCGTTGGCGTCAGCAAAAAGTCTGCTGAAGCGGCAGGTCTGTCGGCACAGTTCCTTGATTCGATGTCTAAGCTTGATGGCAGTGGTGATGGTAGTCTTTCGGCCTATAACAGCGACTGGATGGTCGATTTTAAGCTGCCCAATGCCACATATCAGGATAAGCACAAGTTATATCTCAAGGGCGTGCCAGGCATCGCCTCGATAAAGAAGAGTGAACTGCAAATTACCCGTCTGCCGCCCTACGATTCACAACTGAAGGTGCTTGGCGAAATATGGGTTAAGGTTAAGGTGCTCGGGGTTACCGTTTTTGAGATGGCTCCGCCTGATGACAACGCCTCTTTGACGATCGACGTAATGAAATACATTCATGATTTTGTCAATATCGACGAATCCTACTCGCTCTTGACCGCTGAAGCACTGCGTGATCAGGCAATGGAAGGCGATCACAACATGCCGGGGCTGCAATGGCAGGCTGGCAATCTTATCTCTGAGATAAAAGATGACTACGGCAAACTTCCCGCAGCTATCAAGAGTAAAATCCCTTCTGAGCCATACGGTGACAAGCCGTCTGTCGTCGAAAAAACCGGTATTTTGCAGATCAGGGCGATGGTAGAATATTTTCCGAACGGCCCGTCAGGTAAAAAAATTGATAAGACCCTGATCGCCAACCGCCCGTTTAAGGTCACCGATTTTCAACCACCCGCGCCCGAGTATTCATTTTTTATTGCCAATTCGAAACTGCCCTTTGAAGGAAATGGCGATAATCCTTATAATCTCGCATTGCCCGCCGAAATAAACTGGTCACCAGAACATTCGGTGGCGTCTATTTGTATTCTCAATCTTCCTGACGGGGAATACGAAAAAGTCACCGGCCTGACTGGTTCTGTCGGCGGCGCAGGCAAGAAATGCCAGGTGCCGGGCATGGTTCGTATTAATTCCCGCAATGAAATGGCTGTTAACACTTATATTGGCACGCTAGATGAGCCAGATCTGACCGAGTTCAACGCCCTGGTAAACAAAAAGAATATGCCGCTATACAATGTTTTACCTACCTATGCCTGGAACGATACGACTGTTTCGCGTGTTCACGAGGTAGAATTTCCGGTTATCAGAGAGACTGACTGGATAGACGACTATACCCCCCCGGGGTTCAAAAACCTTCTGAATGTTATTTCGTTATGCACGGCTCTTGAGGCTCCAAGTCAGTTTTTTGGTAGATGCTTCATCGGGTTCCCTCTCGGGATGTGTCTTGAAGCAAAAATGAAACAGCGCTACGCAAATCTGGTGTTGAAAGTAAAACCGATTGGTAAAGACGAAGATCCCTACGATTTTTCCGAAATAAATATCCGCTATGTCAATAAAGAGAAAAAATACGGTATTCAGGGGCACGAGGGGTACAACAGCAGTTCCTGGTCTCCTGATGACAGTAATAACATGCCGGCTAATCTGTTCAGCCTCATGCAATATGCCAAGAAGGCAACGCATTTTTACCGCACAGAGGCTGAATTCTGGAACGATACCGAAAGATTTGCGGGCGGGGTGTATAAATGCGATGGCGTGACCTACGTAATGGAAACAATCAACATAGACAAACCGCTTGAAGTTGAAGGGAAAGGCATTCTTGTTTCGAAAGATTGCATTGTCATTTCTAAAAATGTAACGAGAAAAAATGCCGATACTGTTTTTTCGCTGATTGCCAGGGCCGGGTATCTGCAATTTTCAGGTTGCTCAAAAGTTGAAGCAGCATGCTTCTCGAATGTTTCGCCCGCTGTCGATGGCGTTTCAAAAATCGAAATAAATGGCAATCTTGTTGTGAACGAATTCAACCGTGCGACCGTTGACTTTCTCGATGTAAACTATAATTCTGCCGCCTGCAGAGTTTCGCCACTTTCTGTAATGCGAGATGTTGGCAAATTTGATCCGAAAAGGTATATTGTCACCGTATCAGATAACTGGTCGAGTTATAAATTTGCCAAAAAAGACAACTAAAAGTATGAAAAGAAGAGCGTTCTCTCTGGTCGAAGTTCTTGTGGCTGCACTGATTTTTGTCGGGGCGGCCGTTCCGATTTATTACGCCATCGCTGGTGGCGCCAGCAAAGGTATAGAAACCACAAAGCTTTCAATGGCGCGAAAGATTCTCGAATCATTTCGCGAGGAAGTTATGGGTCGAAAGTTTGAAGAGCTCGAAACTTTTGCAGGCGGTTCCACTGCATTTGTCAATATGGCGGGTGGGTACCCCAAGACGCTTTCTGACGTGATTACATTTCAGAGAGACTACAAAGATTTCGAGTTTTCTCCTGAGATCAGAGTAAGCCCCGATCGTGAAACGGTTCTTGAAATTTCAGGCTCCGTCACCTGGACAACCAACGACGGCTCAAAACACAAGCCTGAAAAGCTTTCTTTTGTGGTGGTCAAACCATGAGTTACAGGAAATTGCCTGCCGCCGCAGCTTTCAGTATGATCGAGGTTCTCGTGGCAATGACAATCATGGTCATTATTTCCGGCGGTATTTACTCGGTTCTTTCTTCCACCAGAAATGTTGCTGAGCTTGCTCAGGCCAAAGAAGAAGCCAAGGGGGCCGCTGAAATCGTTCTGAAGCATATGCAGCACGATATTGCAATTTCTCAGGCCAAGGTCGACAAAATGAACCTTGAAGATGGCAAGCCTAAAGTAACCCCGTCTCTTGTGGCTGGTGGCAGTAATGTCAGTATGATGGTGCCGAAAGTCGAAAATGCCGATGCCATGGATGATGATTATGTCGAAGTTGCCTACTCATTGACCGGCAGTAAGCTGTATCGTAAGGATGACCGTAACGGCACAACCAGACTGTTGAGCAGCAATGTCAGCAAACTCGATGTTTTTATGCTCAGTGACGACCAGGTTTCGGTCGAAATCGAAACTTCGGTTCTGCCGCCGGGCCAGAAAGAGCCGGTTAAACACAACCAGAAGGTTCTGGTGACCATAAGAGAAGCGGTCGCCAACTACTCTGACAAGCGCTGGCTGACTTCTGAAGAAGCGGCAACAGATTACTGATTCAGATTTTCCCAACCAAGAATCCTGCTGTCTGCATTTTGCCAGCCTCAAAGTGTCTTTATCTCAGTCTTTATTGCAATCTCCAGGGATATTTTCCCAGAGAAGCCTGCGGTTTTTCTTCATCCCGGTACCGGTGAAAACCGGACACAATAATTGCTGGAGAAAAAGCAGCCAGGTGGTTGTGTGTTACTGAATCAGCTTATAGTGAAGCAATCACACAATCAAAAAGTAATTCCCCAAAAAATAACTGGGCCGGCAAAGCGGTTCAGCTTTGTTTTTATTGCAGAATTTATATCTGGTTTGAAATGGCCTTTTGACGCGTTGAGAGCTGTAACTTCCCATCATTAACCGTGTTTGAAATATTATATCAGCTTCTCTCTCATGAATGCCATTGGTCTTCACAAATACCAGGGTAAACGCAAACTTAATTAACTCTAGACGCTGCTTTCGGCAGGTCAGGCGATTGCATAAAAGCATTCTTGATTCGGCTAAAATCTTTTTTCGTGTTGTTGGCAATAAAAAACTCCCCCAGGTTTCCCTGGGGGAGTCTGCTTTAATCTATTGCTAGATTATTTGCCAGCCTGGGCTTTGAGAGTTTCGAATTCAGCCTTGGCTTTGTTCATTTCCTGGGCAACCTTCATGGCATCAGCCTGGCGACCCTGGGTGAGCATTTCGTTATACAGTTTGTAGAGTTCTTTGTATTTGGCTTCAGCAAGCTGAACTTCTGAAGAATAGGTACCCATTGCGGCATCGCCTGAGATTGCGATTTCGGGTGACTGAGCACCGGAAACCGGGATTTCGAGGCCAGTATTGCCAGCAACTGAACCGATGGTCACAGGACCGGAGACCTGAGCACCAGCGGCGGCGCCACCAAACGGATTAGAACCTACAGGCATACCGATTGAACCGTAGCTTGTGCCACCCTTGCCGAACAGACCAGCAAGTTTCTTGGCAGCCCAGTTACCCAGCATACCACCGGCGATACCACCAATGATGGTGCCGAACGGGGGGAAGATCATTGAACCGAGCATTGCGCCTGCGGTTGAACCAACGGTCTGACCGGCTACGCCGACCCAGTCAATCTGCTTGAAGGCTTCTTTGATTGAGAAACGGCCATTTTTGAGGTCACCGGCGAGGTAAGCGCCTACTGAACCACCGACGATAGAACCGAAGGTCGGAGCCAGGGCAGAGAGAACACCACCGACAACCGGAACGGCTGACAGGAAGGGCACGAAGAATGAACCGGCAGCTGCGCCAGTTACAGAACCTACAACGCCACCGGCGAATTCAGCTGAAACAACGGTCTTAACCGCTTTTTTCAGGCTGGGCTTTTCACCGCGCATCATCTGAGTGGCCAGGTCAACACCAACGGTGATACCAGCAGTCATCAGAATGTTCTTGGCGCTGAAACCTGATTTCAGACTGTCTTTTACGTTCTGAACGCCCTGACCAGTCATTTCTTTACCAGCTTCGTAACCAGATTTGAACTTGGTGCTGGTGGTTTCTTTCATCTTTGAAAGGAAGCCGGGTTTTTTGTCGCCTTCAGCGACTTTGCCGGTATCCTGAGAAGCCTGACCTGCCTGTGAGGCATCCTGAGAAGCCTGGGTGCCCTGAGTGGCGTCACCAGACTGGCTGGTCTGTGAAGACTGACCGCTCTGTGAAGCATCCTGGGAGGCCTGGGTGCCCTGAGAAGCGTCGCCTGACTGATTGCTCTGTGAACTCTGAGAAGACTGACCGCTCTGAGTGCCCTGAGAGGCGTCGCCTGACTGGTTGCTCTGTGAGCTCTGTGAAGACTGACCGCTCTGAGTGCCCTGAGAGGCGTCGCCTGACTGATTGCTCTGTGAACTCTGAGAAGACTGGCCGCTCTGAGAGGCATCTGAGGAGGTGCTGCCACCCTTAACTTCTACGGGTTTCTTGCTGAACAGGTTAGAGATTTTGTCTTTGGCGCTCTTGAGCAGATTGCCAATTTTGCTGCCGGTTGAAGAAACGGCATCGCCCACTTTGCCGGCGCCAGTTTTGACGCCTTCAACGGTATTGGTGCCGAATTCCTGGCCGCTTGATTTACCAGAGGTAAAGCTGTCTTTGATCTTTGAACCGTAAGAGTTCAGTTCGTTTTTAACCCAGCTGCCTTCACTGCCTTTAGCGCCGCCCTTGGCGCCGCTAATTGCTGCTGAAGTGTCGGCATTGGCGATGGAGGCCTGACCAGCCTGAGCGGCGGTACCAGCCTGGGCGGCGGTAGCGGCTGAACCAGCGTTGCCACCGAATACCAGGTTCATATACTGGCTCATTTCGAGAGCCATCGGCTGACCATCAACGTAGCGAACGTTGTAGTGTGTAGTCATGGGGCCCTGTTTTACAGTTACCCACTGACCGGGGGTCACGTTAACATTCTGCCCGCCAACGTTTACCTTGATAGCGCTGTACTCGGCCATCAACGGAGCTTCGCATACGAAGCTGGCGATCAGAACGATGCACAACAGTTTACTGAGAACCTTAATAGTGCTGTTCCTCATACGTCATACTCCTGAATCATTTGGATTACCCGAGAGAAAAACCCGATAAACCCGATTCACCAGCACGAACCTACCCGTAAGTGCTTGTAAATCATTTTTTTAAGGGTGTACCCATCACCCTTGCATTCAATTATAACAGAGCTTTGCAAAACCGCAAGACTCGTAACAAAAAAAAACAGCCTGGTGGTAAGAAAAACTGCCCCGGTTACCCGGGGCAGTCGATCAGTTCAGAGGCTTATACAACGCCCTGTTCAAGCATTGCAGTCGCGACTTTCATGAAGCCGGCAACGTTGGCGCCCTTGATATAGTTGAGTTTCTTGCCTTCCATGCCATGTTTAACACATGCTTCATGGATAGAGGTCATGATCTGTTTCAGTTTGGCGTCAACTTCTTCAGCTGTCCAGTTGAGGCGACCGCTGTTCTGTGACATTTCAAGACCTGAAACGGCAACGCCGCCGGCGTTAACAGCTTTGCCCGGGGCAAAGAGGATCTTGTCAGCAGCGAGTTTAGCTGCTTCGGCGGTGCAGCCCATGTTGGAAACTTCGAGGAGAAGCTTGCAGCCATTTTTAATCAGTGCTTTGACATCGTCTTCATTGCATTCGTTCTGGGTAGCGCAGAGCATGGCAACGTCACATTTGACGCCCCAGGGTTTCTGGCCCTTGAAGAACTTGGCATTTTTGTATTTTTTGACAT
>Ga0116173_1002295_pt1 | contig 14924 bp, 7 predicted proteins | sample AD_UKC085_MetaG_FD_89800 | JGI IMG/M metagenome (GOLD analysis project Ga0116173, IMG submission 89800) | Active sludge microbial communities of municipal wastewater-treating anaerobic digesters from USA - AD_UKC085_MetaG | ecosystem: Engineered > Bioreactor > Anaerobic > Digestate | place: USA...
GTGGACCCGCCGCCCAGCAGGTTCGCCAGCAGCGACGCGGTGTAGTACCGGGGGTCCGACACGGACACGCCGGGGAAGGTCAGCACCAGGTGCGCCTGCGACACGGGGCGCGCCACGGCCGCCGTTCCCGCGCGGAAGGCGGGCGCGGTCGCGAAGGGCGGCGGCGGCGCGGCGGGCCAGTCGCCGAAGAGCGCCTCGGCCCGGGCCATCACGTCGGCCTCGTCAAAGCCGCCGGACACGGAGAAGACCATGTTTTCCGGCGTGTACCAGGCGCGGTAGAAGTCCACGATGTCGTCCCGCGTGAGGCCGGAGAGGGACGCGGCCGTGCCCGCGACGGGGCGGCCCAGGGGGTGGTCCGGCCAGTGGGCCTCGGCGGACAGGTCGAAGACGAGGTCCTCGGGGCTGTCCTCGATGGAGGCGATCTCCTCCAGGATGACCCCGCGCTCCTTCTCCATGTCGCAGAAGAGGGACTCGCGGGCGATCTCGGCGAGGATGTCCATCCCGGCGGCCACATGGTGCGACGGGATGCGCAGGTACAGCTCGGTGTACTCGCGGCCCGTGGACGCGTTGATGTAGCCCCCGCGCCCCTCCACGGCGGCCATCAGCTCGTGGACCGTGCGGCGCTCGGTGCCCTTGAAGAACAGGTGCTCCAGGAAGTGGGCGGCCCCGGCGGTGCGGGCGTCCTCCGACGAGGAGCCCGCCCGGACCCACAGGCCGAAGGAGGCCGTGCGCAGGTACGGAAGCGGCTCCAGCGCGACGGTGAACCCGTTGCCGAGCCGCCGCACCCGCACCTCCTCCCCGGGGGATGACGCTGCGTTCATGCTGTCTCCGTTCACGAAAAACCGGGGCGACGCTGTTCGGTCGGAACGGCGCCGCCCCGGAAAGAAGCCTCAGGAAGGGGCTGCCCGGCTTACCGCCGGCGGTCGCCCCCGCGTCCGCCGCGGTCGCCGCCCCGGCCGCGGTCGCCGCCACGCCCGCCACGGTCGCCGCCCCGGCCGCCGCGGTCCCGGTCGCCGCCGCGTCCGCCGCGGTCGCCGCCCCGGTCGCCGCCGCCGCGGTTCTCGACCTCGGACGGGTCCACCCGGCCGAGCTCGATGTCCGCCGCCAGCTTGGACAGGTTGACGCGGCCCATCTTGTCAATCTCGATGACCTTCACGTCCACCTCGTCGCCGACGTTGAGCACGTCGGTGACCTCGTTGACCCGGTGCGGGGCCATCTCGGAGATGTGGATCAGGCCCTCCTTGTTCCCGAAGACGGAGCAGAAGGCGCCGAAGTTCATGAGGCGCGTGATGGTGCCGTGGTAGATCTTCCCGACCTCGACCTCGGCGACGATCTCGCGGATCATCTCGATGGCCGCGTCGGCGCTGGCCTTGTCCACGGCCGCCACATGGATCCGCCCGTCGTCCTCGATCTCGATCTCGGCGCCGCTGGCGCTCTGGATCTCGCGGATGACCTTGCCGCCGGGTCCGATCACCTCGCGGATCTTGTCCGGATCAATCGTGATGGTGTATATCCGCGGCGCGTACGGCGAGATGTCGGAGCGCGGCTTGTCAAGCACCGCGTTCATCTTGCCGAGGATGTGCTCGCGGCCCGCGCGGGCCTGCGCCAGCGCGCGCTCCATCACGTCGCGCGAAAGGCCCTTCACCTTGGTGTCCATCTGGAACGCCGTGATGCCCTTCGCCGTGCCGCACACCTTGAAGTCCATGTCGCCGAGGTGGTCCTCGTCGCCCAGGATGTCGGACAGGATGCGGATCTCGTCGCCCTCCTTGATCATGCCCATGGCGATGCCCGCCACCGGGGCCGACACCGGCACGCCGGCGTCCATCAGGCTGAGCGACCCGCCGCACACCGTGGCCATGGAGCTGGAGCCGTTGCTCTCGGTCACCTCGGAGACGATGCGCAGGGTGTAGGGGAAGTCGTCCTCGGGAGCCGGGGCGTTCTCGCCCGCCTCCAGGAAGGTCATGACCGACTGGAGCGCGCGCTCGGCCAGCTTGCCGTGGCCCACCTCGCGGCGGCCCGGGCCGGTGATCCGGCGCACCTCGCCGACCGACCAGGACGGAAAGTTGTAGTGCAGGAAGAAGCGCTGGAAGCTGTCGCCCGTGAGCTCGTCCAGCCGCATCTCGTCGCGGCTCGTGCCCAGCGTGGTCGCCACGAGCGCCTGCGTCTCGCCGCGCGTGAACAGCGCCGAGCCGTGGGCCCGGGGCAGCACCCCCACCTCGATGGTGATGGGGCGCACCTCGTCCAGGCGGCGGCCGTCCATGCGCACGCTGGTCTCGATGACCGCGCCGCGCATGGTGCGCTTCTTCAGGTCGGAGAACGCCGAGCCGATGCCGGCCTCGCGCTCCGCGTAGAGCTCCTCGCCGTACTTCGCCTTGAGGGCCTCCAGGGTCTCGGCCTTCACCGCGTCGATCGTGTCCAGGCGCAGGGCCTTCTCGCGGATGGCCAGCGCCTCCTTGAGGCGGGCCTCGGCGAGGGCGGCGACGTCGGCCACCACCTCGTCCTCAAGCACGGGCGGCGTGAAGGCCATCTTCTCGGCGCCCACGCGCGTGCGCAGCTCCTCGATGGCCGCCACGATGTTCTTGATGTGCCCGTGGGCGAACTCAAGGGCGTCGGTCATCAGGCTCTCCGGCACCTCCTTCGCCTGGCCCTCGACCATGCACAGGGCCCCCGCCGTGCCCGCGACGACGATGTCGAGGGTGCTGGCGGCCATCTGGTCCATGGGCGGGTTCACGACGAGCACCCCCTCGATGCACCCGACGCGCACGGCGCCGATGGGCTCGGTGAGGGGGATCTTGGAGATGTGCAGGGCCGCCGACGCCGCGTTCATGGACAGCACGTCGGGGTTGTGGATGTTGTCCGCCGACAGCACGGTCTGGCAGACCAGGGTCTCATTGGTGAAGCCCTTGGGGAAAAGGGGCCGCAGGGGGCGGTCCGTCAGGCGGCACACGAGGATCTCGCGCTCCGAGGGGCGCGCCTCGCGGCGGAAAAAGTTCCCCGGGATCTGGCCGACCGAGTAAAACCGCTCGCGGTAGTCCACGGTCATGGGGAAGAAGTCCTGCCCCGGCTTCGATTCGGGCGCCACCACGACGGCCGAAAGGACCATCGTGTCGCCGCTCTGGCAAATGACGGCGCCGTGCGCCTGTTTGGCGATGCGGCCGGTCTCGAATTCGACGGCGTCGGAGCCGACCATCACTGAAATGCGTTCTACCATGTTCGCTGTTGCTCCCTTGACAATGGAACAGCATGCATGGGGTTCCATAATGTCATTGTTTTTTCTCTCTCTTCTTCTTTCCTGTCCGGATGCCGGTGTCCGGGGCCCCGTCCCCGCGCGTTTCGCGGGGGGCGCCGGAGGGTCCGGAAAAGGCCCGGGACGGCACCCGCCGCCCCGGGCGTCGTTGCCCTACTTGCGCAGGCCCAGCGCCTTCACCAGCTCGCGGTACCGCTCGATGTCGCACCGCCGGACGTAGTCCAGCAGGTGGCGGCGGCGTCCGACCAGCTTCAGGAGGCCGCGCCGCGTGGCGTGGTCCTTGGGGTGGGCCTTGGAGTGCTCGGTCAGGTGGAGGATCCGCTCCGTCAGGAGCGCCGCCTGCACCTCCGGCGAGCCCGTGTCGCCCTCGGCCTTGCCGTACTTCTTGATCAGTTCCTCTTTCTTCTCTTTCGTCAGGGGCATCTTCTTCACCTTTTCCTTCTGGTTCGCCCGGGGCCAGGCGCGCCGTCGGTGTGTCGAACGGCCGGGCGCCGGGTAGGGGGTTGTCGGGGGCTCAGCCGCCGCAGCAGCAGCAGCCGCAGCCGCCCGGTTTGTCCGTCAGGGCCACAAGGCCCGGAAGCTCCTTGCCCTCAAGCATCTCCAGCGACGCGCCGCCGCCGGTGGACACATGGGACATCTTGTCGGCCAGGCCGAACTGGATCACCGCCGCCGCCGTGTCGCCGCCGCCGATGATCGTCACGCCCTTGCAGGCCGCCATCGTGTCCGCCAGGGCGCGCGTGCCCACGGCGAAATTCGGCATCTCGAACACGCCCACGGGGCCGTTCCACACGATCATGGCCGCGCGGTTGATCTCGTCCGTGAACAGCTTGACGGTCTCGGGGCCGATGTCGAGGCCCTCCCAGTCCGCCGGGATGGCGTCCGCCGCCACAATCTGGGTGTTCGCGTTGTTGTCGAACGCGTCGGCGACCTTGAAGTCCACCGGCAGCAGCAGCTTCACGCCCTGCGCCGCGGCCTTCTCCATCGCCTTCGCCGCCACCTCGATCCCGTCCTTGTCCAGCAGCGACTTCCCGATCTCCATGCCCTTCGCCTTCATGAAGGTGTAGGCCATGCCGCCGCCGATGACCAGCGTGTCCACCAAGTTCAGCAGGTTGTCAATCACCAAAATCTTGTCCGACACCTTCGCGCCGCCCAGGATCGCCACCAGCGGCCGCTCCGGCGACTGGAGCACCTTGCCGAAATACTCCATCTCCTTCGCCACGAGGAAGCCCGCCGCGCTCTGCGCGACATACCGCGTCACGCCCTCGGTGGAGGCGTGCGCCCGGTGCACCGTGCCGAACGCGTCGCTCACGTACACGTCGCCCAGCTTCGCCAGCTGCTGCGACAGTTCGGGGTCGTTCTTCTCCTCGCCCGGGTGGAAGCGCGTGTTCTCCAGCAGGATGATGTCGCCCGGCTGCATGGCGGCCACGGCGGCCTCCACGGCCGGCCCGGCCACCTCGTCCAGCTTCGTCACGTTGCCGCCCACCAGCGAGCGCAGATGGTCCGCCACCGGGTCCATCTTCAGCAGCGCCAGCTTCACCGCGTCGTCCTTCACCTTCTTCGGGCGGCCCAGGTGCGACATGAGCACCAGCTTGCCGCCGCGCTCGCGCACATAGTTGATGCTCTTCAGCGCGGCGCGGATGCGCATGTCGTCGCGCACCGTCCCGTCCGCGTGCTGCGGCACGTTGAAGTCCACGCGCATGAGCACGGTCTTGCCCGCAAGGTCCAGATCCTCGATGCCCAACTTCTTCATCGTCATGTCGTTCACCCGTCGTTCAAAGGCCGGTCTGTTTGGGGAAAGGGGCCGCGCCCTGCGGCGCGGCCCCGGAATTCACGCGCAATCCGCTCAGGCCATCTTCTTGAAGAGGTCCACGCAGCGGTTGGAGTAGCCGAACTCGTTGTCGTACCACGACACGACCTTGGCGAAGTTCCCGTCCATGACCATCGTCATCAGGGAGTCGAACACGCTGGAGTGCGGGTTGCCGATGATGTCACAGGACACGACCGGGTCGGCGCAGTACGCCAGCACGCCCTTCAGCGCGCCCTCGGACGCCGCCTTCACCGCCGCGTTGATCTCCTCCTTCGTCACGTTCTTTTCCAGCTCGACCGTCAGGTCCACCACGGAGCCGTCAATGACCGGCACGCGCATGGAGAAGCCGTCCAGCTTGCCGTTCAGGGCCGGAAGCACCTTGCCGACGGCGCGCGCGGCGCCCGTCGTGGTGGGGATGATCGCGTTCGCGGCGGCGCGGGCACGGCGCAGGTCCTTGTGGGGCACGTCCAGCACGGCCTGGTCGTTCGTGTACGCGTGGATCGTGTTCATCATGCCGCGCTTGATCCCGAAGGTCTCATGGAGGACCTTCGCGACCGGCGCCAGGCAGTTCGTCGTGCAGGAGGCGTTCGACACGATCTGGTCGGTCGCCTTCAGCGTCTCGCAGTTCACGCCGACCACGATGATCGCGTCCACCGCGTCCTTCGGCGGCACGCTCAGCAGCACCTTCTTGGCGCCGCCCGCGATGTGCTTCATGCAGTCCGCCTTGCTCGAGAAGCGGCCCGTGGACTCCAGCACCATCTCCACGCCCCGGGCGCCCCACCCGATCTCCGCCGGGTCCTTGATCGCCGTGATCTTCACTTCCTTGCCGTTCACGATGATCGCGTCGTCCGTGTGCGAGACCTCCGCGTCGTACACGCCGAACACGCTGTCATACTTCAGCAGGTGCGCCAGCGTCTTGGCGTCCGTCAGGTCGTTGATGCTCACCACCTCGAAGGCCGGATCCTTCATGAGGAGCTTGAAAACGTTGCGGCCGATGCGCCCGAACCCGTTGATACCGATCTTTGTCGCCATGATGCTCTGTTCCTTTCGTGAACTGTTTCGTTGCGCCCGGGGCTACCATCACCCGGGTCGTCCTCTTGGCCAAACATCCCCTGCCCCCCGCCCGGAACCCTGTGTCCCCGGGAATCCGGAGGGCAAAAGCCGAAAAACGCGTATCCCAGCGCGGAAATACACCGCAACCCCGAAGGTGCTGACAGAGGGTTTGGGGCGGCATCAACCCTGAAAAACGCCCCGTAAGACTCGTCCCGCGTTCCCGCCACTGACCGGAAACGCCCTTTCACACCATTCAGAATCCCGGAAAGTATCGCACGCCGCCCAATTAATTGTCAACTTTCGGGCAACGGAGCCCTGGGGGCCGCCTCCCAGACCAGTTCGGGAAGAAGGACTTCCCACCGGTCGCATTTCAATCCGGCACGGTATTCCTCCCCGCTCTTCTCCCTGCCCCATGCAATGACGGCGTGGACGGTCGCGGAAACACATGCGGCGGTATCGGGCGGGGGGGAGAATTTCTTCGCAAGTTTTCCCATACGAAGACCTTTCGCCGTGGCCAGGAACCATCCATCGTCCGTCTGGCACAGACGGAGGGGCGCGCCGCACGCCTGCTCCCGTATGTATTCTGTGACGTCAGGATGCCGTCCCGCGTAACTCAGGTCCACATCCGCCATGCTGAGTCTCTGGTACATGCGGTTCAGTCCGGCGGCTTCCTCTTCCGAGACTGCCGCCCCGGCGCGGCGGATCAGGCAGGGCAGGTCGGGCAGGTTGGCAATCAGGCAGTTGCCGTCCCCCATGCGGGTTAGCAGGAGCGTTTGACGCGCTCGGGTCATGGCCACATAGTAAAGACGCCGCCGCGCATCCGGATCCTCATCATTCCCCATTTTGTCCCACCCGCCGTCCAGCACGGCAACGTGGTCAAACTCCAGGCCCTTCGCCCGGTGCGCAGTGAGCAGCAGCAGGCCGGTCTGGGACTGGCGCAGGTCCCTGCCCCACCCGTAGAGCCAGTCGCGGAAATGGGGCACATGCACCGTGTCGCCGCCAAACTCCAGAAAGTATGCATCCAAGGCCGCCCGGAGACAGTCCCACCAGGGGGACCCCGGCTGCCTTTGCATCCATTCATCCAAGGCCGCAACGCGACGAGTACACGAATCCCCGCCTCCCATCCACCCAAGCAGGGCGGTAGTTTCCCTCAAATGCCACAAGGGCGGTGCCTCATCGGAGGCCATCTGCGCAGTAACGCCATTCTTCTCACACCACGCGCGGACGGGATACAGATATTTCCATTCCCGGGCAATGACGGCGGCCCGGGACCAGTCCCAGCCGGGGGCGCACCGGGAAAGGCGGGCCAGTTCCTTCATGACCGCCACGGCCTGCCCGACGGAAGAGTCGCCCGTCTCAAGGATTTGCACCCGCCCCCCGGCCTCCGGGTCAGCATTTTCCCAGACACCACCAGGCGGTGCCTTCCGCCGGTGCTGGTCCACGGTGATGTCGTGGCCCTTCTTCATGCGGTTGCTCGCCGGGGCGACGAGCACGTTTGCGGCGGCGATGATGTTCGCCGTGGACCGGTAGTTCTCCACCAAGTATTCCGGCGCCGCTCCGTAGTCCTTCGTGAATCTGCGGATGAAGTCAACCGAGGCCCCGGCGAAGCTGTAGACGTTCTGATCGTCGTCACCCACAGCCAGCAGCGACAGCTGCCGCTCGGGGTCGTTCAGGGTCCTTCCGGCAAGCGCCGAGATGAGGTCGTACTGGTCCCGGTTGATGTCCTGGTACTCATCCACAAGGATCCACCGGAACCCCGCCAGCAGCCGCTCGCGCTGTTCGTCCGCCTCGTCGGGCGGCAGGTCGCGCCCCCGGAGCAACCCTACAGCCCGGCGAAGCACCTCGGCAAAGGCTTGGTCTGTCGGCATATCTTCCGCGAAACTGGTGCCGGTGACCCGCATCGCCAGACCATGGCAGGTCATCACGGTGACCCCCCGGGCGTCCTCGCCGATCAGGTCTCGGAGGCGGCGGCGGATTTCAACGGCCGCGTGGCGGTTGTAGGCCAGCGCCATGATCCCGCGCGGGTTCTCGCGCCGCACCCGGACCAGATACGCGACGCGGTGCACCAGCACCCTCGTCTTGCCCGAACCCGGCCCGGCAAGCACGAGCACATTGGCCTTGTCGCTGTCATCGGCCACAATCCGGCGTTGAACAGGGTTCAAGTCCTCCACGATGGCGTTCCAGGAAGCCTCCGTGGTCTGCCGGGCAAGCTCCCGGCTGTTTCGGCGAACATGGCGCTTCAGAAATTCCTCCCGGGGAAGTTGAAAATATTCGGACAGCATGCCCGTTGCCGAAGTCATGTCCTCCAGCCCCTGCGCGGCGTACTGCGCCATGACGTGAATCTGGATCACCTGCTCGCGGTAGTGGTCCTCCAGTTCCGCGTAATGGTTCCTGGTAAAGGAGGCGGACCCGGGCCGCACGCGCAGGGTCATGGCGGGGCGCAACACGATCATGCCCCGCCCCAGCCGGGCGATTTCCATTTCATGGAGCCACAGCAGCGCCCGGCTCATGAGCTTTTCCGCGTCCTTAATCTCCTGCTTCAACTCAATGTCCGACTCCAGAACGCTCCGCAACCTGCCGAAAGTCGTTTCGACCTGCAAGTCGAGCCCCCGCGCCCCTGCGGGAAGCTGCTCCAGAAGATGCGCCAGCAGAAGGTCTGCCGCTTTCCGGCGACGCGCTGCCGTGATCAGCAGGGCATCCCAGTCGCGCCGGAGCGTCACCAGCACGGTCTCCGCGTCGGTCTTCTTCAAGGAAAGGCTTCCCTTGCCCCCCTCCTCGTCCTTGCCGTCGCCCGCCACGCCCCGGAGTATCTGGTGCAGCCGCTCCGGAAGCGCGTTCTCGTGGCCCGCGGTCTGCAATTGCTGGGAAAGCAGTCGGAGATACAGGGGGGCGTGCTCGTCGCGCTCCAGGTCCGGGGCCGCCTCCCGCAGCGCCGACAGCAATGCCTCCTCCAGCCGCACCGCCTCCTTGAAGCGGTCGCGGGAAGCCCGCTGAACGCCCCAGTGCACCAGGGCAGTCATCCGCGAATCGTCGGTAAGGATGCCAAGACTTTCGAGGTCCGCCATGGCCTGGCGCACCTTCGACAGGGACAAACGGGACACTCCCGTGAGCTCGTCCGTCGTCACCCCCTCGTCCGGTTCCGCGTCCAGGAGTGCCTGCACAATGGCCCGCAGCTGACCGCGATAGGGCATCTCGACCTCTTGGAGGCGCTCGTCGGCCTTCGCCATGTCCGTCACCCGCAGGGAGGACGGAAACACCTCGTACCGGTTGACCTCGCGGGACAGCAGCTTGGCCATTTCCAGCCAGGAGATCGCCGTCCGCACTTTTGTGTCCCGGCGGTCCTCGTTGTCGTCCAAGGGGGCCTCCTCCTCGCCCTGCACGAGTTCCCCCGGCGTCACGACCAATTCCACGTCCCGGTCAGGCGGACGCCGTTTCCCGCCCGCCTTGTTGCGCGCGGCCCGCAGCACCGCCTGTATCTCCGGCAGGGTGAGGCGGGAAAGGGCGGACAGACCGAATTGGTTCTCCACGTCCTGCGGGCAGTAAAGCAGCACACACCGCGCGGGAAGCCCGTCGCGGCCCGCTCGACCCGCCTCCTGCACATAGTTCTCCAGCGTGCCCGGAATGTCCGCGTGCACGACCAGCCGCACGTCCGGCTTGTCTATGCCCATGCCGAAAGCGTTGGTGGCGGCGATTACGAGCAACTCCCCGGCGATAAATCGGGTCTGTGTCGCCTTTTTCACCTCCGGCGAGAGGCCCGCATGAAAATGCGCGGCGGCCCAGCCCTTCTCCACCAGAAACTTGGCAACCTCTTCGGTTGTTTTTCGGAAAGCGCAGTAGATGATCGCGCCCCCGGGGGCATCCGGACCGAACGCCTCCTCCATCAGCATGTTCAGGTCGTTGAGCTTCTGGGCCGGGTTGGTCTCGCGCACCTCATAGGACAGGTTGTCCCGGTTGGCGCCGCCGTCAAACACCCGGAGCGTGGCGCGCAACTCCTTCCGGAAATAGTCCCGGATGTCGTCCACCACATCCGGTTTGGCGGTCGCCGTCAGGCAGAGCAGCGGCGCGCGAAACCCGTCCCCGGCGCTTTCTCTTATGTACCGCCCCACATACCGGTAGTCGGGCCGGAAATCATGGCCCCACTTGGAGAGGCAGTGCGCCTCGTCCATCACCCACGCGCCGACCTCACGCTGCTCCACCGCCTTGCGAAAGCCCGGATTGCGGAGCTGTTCGGGCGAGACAATCAGGATCGCCACATCGCCCAGCCGCACCCGTTCAAGCACGTCGGCCCGCTCGGGCTCCGACAGTAGCCCGTTCAGGGCGGCGCAGGACTCCACCCCGCGGCTCCGCAGACCGGCCACCTGGTCCGCCATCAGCGCCACCAGCGGGGAGATGACCACCGTCAGCGCGCCCGTGTTCAGATACCGGGACAGCGCGGGAATCTGGTAGCACAGCGACTTGCCCGTGCCCGTGGGCAGAATCCCCAGCACGTCCTCCCCCGCCATGGCCGTCTCCACAATCGCCTGCTGCATGGGTCGGCCATCCTCGAAGGCGGGCACCGGCCGGAATCCGGGATAGCCGAACCACCGGTTCAGCATCCGGACCGGGTTGTGGTGCTCCGCGCACCAGGGACAGGCCGAGTCCCCGCAGCGCTCATCGCGCAGCTGGCGCACGACGCGCCCGGCCTCGGGGAACTCATGGCGCACCCAGGGTGGCATGACAGAGTTGCCGCTGACGAACGCGTTGCCCTCCGCCACGGACAGCCACGCCAGGGCATAGGCCAGCGGCCAGAGCGCGACGTTCTTCTCAAGCAGGCCTTGAACCGCCAAAGGGCACGCCCTGTCTTGCAGGAAAAGGCGCACCGCCGCCCGCATGATCGAATCGTCGGGTATCTCACTCCCCCGGACATGCCGAAACACGCGCGCCAGCCCCTCTGCGTGCGGTTCAAAGGAACACAGCCCGTGCCATGCGGCAAGGAGTTCGGGGTTCGTCGCTTGGAGTCCCTGAAGTACCTCCAGCTCCTCCTCAAAAAGCTGCATGGAAAGCCGCGCGTCGGACTCCGGATTGTTTTGCTGCGTCCTGACCAGGCCTCCGTCCTTGTAGTGTTTCACCAGGCGGTGGTACGGATGCCGGGGAAAACATAGCGGACTCAGCCAGAGGGTGTCCACCAGCGGAAGCCTAAGCATCCGAAGCTCTCCGGCGACCTTCTCCAGGCGCGGCATGTCAAAGCGGATGATGTTGTGGCCCAGGACGAACTCCGCGCCCTCCGCAAACGCGTCCAGTTTCTGAAGCGCCCGGGAAACCCCGCCTTCGGCCGAACGCAGCGCGAACTCAGGCCGGTCCCCACGCACTGCCGCAAACTGGTGAATCCGTCCATCCCCCCGGCCCACCTCCAAGTCTATGGCGATGTATTTCCGCAATCTGACGCCCTCAACCCATTCGTTCGAGGCCTTGATAGGCCAATGGGAATTATAGAGGAATCACCCCCCACAGCACACCGCCGTATGAAGAACCGGAGAACGCGTTTTCACATGGATGCACAGGATGGACAGGATAAGGCCGCAGAATCCTGTGCATCCTGTTTATCCATGTTCGCCCTTGGTGTGTGCGCCAAGGCTGCCGCCGGTCACGGTTTCCAGGCTAGTATCTGGCCGTCCTGTTCGAGGCGGGCGCGGAGGGCGGGGTAGTCTATGTCCTGGACGGGGACGCCGGCGTCGAGGGCCTGGCAGGCCGCCGTGGCGGCGGACTGGCCGAGGACCATGAACACGGGCTCCATGCGGATGGAGCCGTAGGCGATGTGGGAGGCGGACAGGCACACGGGCACGAGGAGGTTCTCGCATTCCGCCCGGCGCGGGCGCAGGGACTTGTAGGAAATCGGGTAGGGCGGGAACTTGCCGACCTGCACGTCGCCCTCGTTCTGCACGTCGCCGTCGGCGGTGACGTAGCGCTGGACGTGGTGGGAGTCCATGGTGTAGGCGGCCAGGCCGACGGGGTCGTCCGCCGTCTGCCGGCCCTGGCAGTTGTGCTGGGTCATGACGTACTCCGACCGCATGCGGCGCGCCTCGCGCACGTAGAGCTGGTGCGGCCAGCCGCCGTGCTCGAGGAACTCGTCGCGGCAGGGGCCCCACTGGGAGACCTTCTTCCGGATGTCCTCCGGCACGCGCGGGTCGTTGGCGAGGGTCCACATGAGCCCGCGCTGGTACAGCAGGTGCTCCTGGAACATGGCCTCGCGCGCGGCGTAGTCCGCCTCGGGCCAGCCGTAATTCATGCCGATGTTGTCGGTGGAGAACCCGAAGTTGTTGTTCACGTCCGTCTTGCGGTTGGGCATGAGGATGGGGTTCCAGGGGGCGCGGGTCTCGCCGGCCTCGAAGTTGCGCAGGAGCACCTCGTAGCGCAGGGGGTCGTAGCCCTCGGGCTTCGCCCAGGGCAGCCGGTTCTCGGGCCGGTCGGTCAGGCACATGCGGAAGTTGTAGGCCTGCACCCGGCGGTCGCCGGAACCCTCCTCGCCGGGGCCGCCGGGCTGGATGCCGGGCAGGAGCCCGCTGGACGGGTCGCCCTTCACGCGCCAGGGGTCTATGCCGCGCATGAGCTGGTGGTATTTGGCCTGGGCAACGCGCACGCCGTTGAGGTCCTCGCCGTACACCGCCTCGGCCTCGCGGCCCACGGTGAAGTCCACCCCGGCATCGGCCATCAGGTCGCCCTCGTAGGTGGCGTCTATGAAGCATCCGCCGCGCACCGTGAGGCCGCTCTCCATGACAACCGCCGTGAGCCGCGCCCCCTCCTTCACCGCGCCGCCCGGGCGCTTCATGCGCTCGCCGCAGACAACCTCCACGCCCGCCTCGCGGAGCATGTCCCGCAAAATCGCCTCGGCCACCTTCGGCTCAAAGGTCCACATGGCGTCGTCGTTCGGCGTCTTCCGGGGGTTCTCATAGTCCCCCGGCTTCTCGTGGATCCACGCCTCCGGCTTCCCGTAGTGCGCCTTCACGCGGCGGTAGAACTCGCGGGAGACGCCGCCGATGGCCCTCTTGTTCCCGATGTCCGTGGCGCCGAGGCCGCCGCTGGTGAGGCCGCCGATGTGCGCGCCCGGCTCCACGAGCACCGCCGTCCTTCCCATGCGCCGCGCCTGCACGGCCGCCGCCGCGCCGCCGGCCGTGCCGCCGTAGACGACGACATCGGCGGAAATCACTTCGCCCGCCGCGCGGGCGCCGCCGGGGGACACGCAGGCGGACAGGCACAGAAGCAGGCCGGTGAAAGACAGGGCGGCGGCGCGGGAAACAGTCATGTCGGTCTCCTTGCTGCGGGCGGGTCCGGGGCGGCCGCCGGCTCAGGGGTTGTTCGGCTCGAAGTCCACGTCGAAGATGAGCCCCGGAATCTTGATGTACTCGAAGCGCACCTGCTTGTTGCGGCCGAGCACCTTGATCAGGCGCAGGCCGTTGAACTCCTCGCCCTCGCGGGCCTGCACCTTCTTCACCTCGCCGGTGCGGCGGTCCACGATCTCCAGGAAGACGTAGAGGGTCTTGTCCACCCCGTCCTCGAGGAACCCGCGCACGCGCACGGTGGGCTGCTCCAGCATCTTCTCGGCCCGCTCGCTGATGCGCCCGAGCAGGACGCTCTCCATGGACAGCGTGTCATGGGCGTCCACGCAGAAGAGGGCCAGCTTCCAGCGCTCGTCGGCGCTGGCCTCCTTGCCGAGCTCGGCGATCTCATAGCCCACCTCGCGCAGGGCCGCGCGGCCGAACTCTTTGGACCCGTGCTCCAAGACGGCCTGGCGCAGGTTCTGGAGGATGATGGCGGTCTCCTGCACGCTGAGAAAAGTGCCCGTGTCCACGGCGACGCGGATGGGGGCGATGATGGGCCGCACCAGCGCCAGCACCTCCTCCTTGGTCTGGGGGCCCGTGGGGGGCGGCGGCGGGGGCGGCGGCGGTTCCACCTTGCACGAGGCGGCCATCGCCGCCAGCACGGACAGGGCCAGCAGGTTTCGGAGGACGCGCATACTTCTCTCCCTTCTTCCCTTTCAGGCACCCCGCGGGCGCCGGGACTCGCTGTCCGAATGGTACCACATGCCGTGCGGACCGCTCAGGACAGCAGGCGCAGCGCCTCGGCCGGGTCCGCCTCCGGGCGCAGGCCCCGCACCGGGGCCCCCGGCCGCGCGCGGCGGCCGGCCTCGGCGTAGAAGGCCTTGCGCGCCCCCGCGTCCGGCAGGTGGTGCCGCGCCCATTCGCTCACGAAGCCCATGCCCGCGGCCGCCTCCAGCACCGTGTGCCCGTGGAGCACCAGGGCCCCCTCGAGGAACAGCCCGTGCAGGGGGCCCATCTCGGGCGCGTTGAAGTCGTCCACGAACTTCTGCCCGTGGGCGTTCATCTCCGTGCCCACGAACACGGGCAGGTTGCGCCTCCGCGCGTTCTCGGCGAAGGCGTGGAAATGCCCCACCTTCACCCGGCGGACCTCCGGGTCGGACAGGTTCCAGTTGCGGTCGGGGATGATGTTCACCGCCGCCACGCCCTCCGCCGTCATCAGGTCCAGCAGCTCGTCAATGCACTGCTCGCCGTCCGACGTGCCGTCGAGCCAGGTCATCGTGGGGATCGCCCCGTTCGCCAGGGTGAAGCGGTTGATGTCCGCCCCCAGCGGGAAGGCCTCGCCCTTCTCGCACACATAGCCGACCCCGCCGGCCTTCATGGTCTTCGCCCGGATCACGCCGTGGAACGCGGGCGGGTCGTCCAGCGACTTTTCCACCTGCTCCACGGTCATCCCCAGCTTCCCCGCCCACCACGCCGCGCGCCGGTCCCGGTCGGGGAACACGGCCGCCGCCTTGTCGTAATA
>Ga0116173_1002308_pt1 | contig 14879 bp, 14 predicted proteins | sample AD_UKC085_MetaG_FD_89800 | JGI IMG/M metagenome (GOLD analysis project Ga0116173, IMG submission 89800) | Active sludge microbial communities of municipal wastewater-treating anaerobic digesters from USA - AD_UKC085_MetaG | ecosystem: Engineered > Bioreactor > Anaerobic > Digestate | place: USA...
CTTGTTTCCATTAATTTTGGGTTTACTTTACCCATAACCCCGACAAATTTATACAATGATTTCAATTATTCAAAACAAATTAAAAAAATCATTATTATTCCATAAAAAATAATCCCGAAATCAGCAAATCATAGTTAGCTGTCAGGTTTACTCACTTTGTTCCCGCCGATTTGCAATCGGTGGTTTGCTTGCTAAAGCAATCATATCAGCATTATATCTAATCATCCTTTTCCTCCGGCATAATCAACAGCACTGCTGTAAACATATTGCTCGGCGCGAAATACAAGTCCTTCTTCTACAGGATTATTATGTAAATAATCCAACTTTTGACTTATGACGCTGTTACTCCACAATTCTATCGGATGATTGTCTGTCCCCCAAAAATGAATTCCTTCTTTTGTTAAAAATTTTTCCAACAACCATTCTTTTCTGCTTTCTTGTGGATTCTCTTTTATGGCTGTTATTATTTTCTTGCTTGTGAATTTTTTAAAATCACGCATTATATCTTGCAAAGCATAACCTTTTTTAGCTCTAATTATTAAATGAACGTGATTGGTCATTATACACCATGCAAATAATTCTAATCCTTTATTCTTTTGACAAAATGTTAGACTATCTACGATTACGTCTTTATATTCGTTTCTTGTAAATATATCAATCCACTCCTTCACAGCAAAACTTACAAAATAAATTCCTTCAGGATTATAAAATTTATAGTTTCTGCTCATGTCTATGTGTTTCCTTGTTCCTTTTTATGCTCTCGTATTCATTTTTACATTTGCTCTTTATTTCTTGCTCTACAGACCAAACCACCGATTACAAATCGGCGGGAGCGGGAAATATAATAAGAATTCTTTTCATGTTTTTTTAGATTTAGATTATTGACCGCATGTTACAATATTAATATCGAGTTGACCTCCTTGTTGAATTTCAAATCCATTATTCAATATAATTTCCTGACCAGCTTCAAATGTTATATTATCTGTTGATTTTATGATAACCGAACCGGATGTTTGCATTATATTTACAGTTTCAAACTTTCACGCCACTCAAAGTTGTATTACATTTACCCAAAAAGCACATTTGGTATTCCTGTTTCTTTGATGTGTTACCAAACGTGCAATTTTTTGTTCGTTCTGTTTTATTGGAAAAATGATTTGTTTTGAATCTACTCCTTGATAAGTTTTATATTTTTCACCTCCTTATTGTCAAGTGTAAGTACTCCCAAATAGACTCCTTTATTTAAATCCTCCAGAGATATTATTTTCGTAGACTGTCCATTTTCTGGAATTTCGATTTTTTTTAGTAATGCTCCTGTTGTTGAATATATGACTAACGATACTCTATTTGTTGGGTTTGGCATATCGCAAGATAAGGTAAATTTATCCACAAACGGATTGGGAAAAATCTTTATTGGTTCGGATTTTACATTTTGAAAATCCGAAAAGGATTTATCCCTATTGTATTCTTTGGAAGCTCCACCACCATCTATCGTTATTAAAAATAATTTATCAAAATTTTCAAATTGAATACCTATTTCAGTCTTTTCAAAATCAAAAAATAAAAAATCATCTATTTTCCATGAATTGCTAAAATGTAAGAATAATTTTGCTGAGTCTCCCTTCGATGTACACCAACTTCCATTTGTACTGAATTTAACAAAACCTTGTGGGGTTATTGATGTAAAAATGACATACTCAGTATTTTTGCCCACAGTATCACAAAATGATTTATAACAGCTTTTTTGTAACAACCATTTTCCTTTTAATGTATCATTGAAAAATGTGCTTATTCTGCTGTTATCTTGTGCAAAAAGAAAATGTAAAAATAATAAGTTGATAATTAATAGGATAAGAATTCTTTTCATAATATTATGTTTTAATTATTGACCGCACGTTACAATATTTACCTTTGCTCCCGCCGATTTGTAATCGGTGGTTTGCTTGTTCAAGCAATTCGGTTCAAATCACATTTGTAAATATCAAGTTCCCTTACTTTGTTTTATGAAAACTTGAATTTTCTCCAAGCCTCAAATGGATGATTATTTTTTTTAATTCAAAAGGAATTTTCTGTGAATTTCAAAAACAACACTTAAAAATTTTTCAGATTGAAAATTCTCACTGATAAGTTTGATAGAAATTCTGGCTTTCAAGCAGGGGTTGTTTATCATTACCTTAGTCCATAAATTGTTGACCTCCGGTTATGGAGATTATTGCCTTTCAAAAAAAATCTGCTTCGACAAGTGATTAATTGTTTTTCAGCATTTGCTCCTTTTTATATTCTTCCAGATTCCATTCAATTCCCCAATTTTTCACATATTCCGAAATTGGACCCAGCCCAACTTCCGCTCTTCTCTTGTCAACATTATCAGGATCTTCAATTGGACTGACAAAATATTTACCTTTCTTTTCATCATAATAGAGTTGACTGCCATAGATTTGTTTTCTACCTTCCCATATTGCAATTCTATCCTCGAGCAATGCTAAATTTGCAGCGTTGGCATTTCCTTTCTTAACTGCCTCTCTCATCATGGGCAAATATTTTTTCTGCGTTTCCAAATCGGAATGTTGAATAACCAGAAAGATGGTCATATTCGCCTGCTCACCAACAAGGTCTTTCCCTGCCCATCCTTTTTTATCCAATATATTTTCGATTTTCTGTAAATTGATGCTGTCAATTTTTATCATTATTTGCGCTAAACTATCAGCAACACTACTTTTAAAACCATATTGTTTCTCTGCCTCAATAAACTGGTGACGAATATTCTGATCATCATAAAAAATTTGGATAAGCTCTTTTTGCAATGATTTATCGTAATTAGCTTCCAAAATATCTAACTTTTTCTGAACTTTTTCCAATAATGCTTCCCATCTTTCATCTTTGTGCAAATTATTCAGATCCGGGTCTCTTTTTATTTGATCCACATTTGTAAATCCTTTATCTACAGCAAGATTAAGCCATCTGAATGCGGTATCGGGATCATTGGCTAATGAAGCAGTGCAAGCAGCATTGTACAAGTGTTTTTCCTGATTGATGGTAAAAGCCAATTTAAAAAATTCCTCAGCCATTTTATAATTTTTTACCCAGTAGCAGGAATCAGCCTTGTGAATATAAGTATCATAATTCTGGGACATCACGAGGCAAGGAATAATCCATAATGTAAAAATCAAAATTTTTTGTTTCATTTTTTTGTGTGTTTTAATAAGTTGGAATATTTTTCCTTTTCTTTCTGCACGATTTTTTTCTTGTTGTAAGCCAATTTGATCCTTTCTTTAGAAAAAATTTTGTGCGTTTCCCACACGATGTAATTACGCTGCAAAAGTGGAGAAAACATCATTACTTTTTATGATCAAGCAAAAATAAAAAAATTTTAATACATCTTTTAATTTCTAAGAAAAATTTTCAACTTTTTATAAAGAAATTTTTTATCGCCAAGCAGTAGAGAACCTGAAAAACATGAAATTTTGAATCTCTCATTTTATGCTGATTCCATTTTTGGTTTTATTCAAAAATTCGCGAACAAAAAAGTCTTAATATTGTTTTGATAACAGAAAAAATATCTATCAACTTAAAATGAAAGAAATATGACTTTTTACGATTTTGAAGCAAAAAAAATCAACGGTGAAACTGTTTCCATGCAACAATTTAAAGGAAAAACCGTGTTGGTTGTAAACACTGCAAGTAAATGCGGACTGACTCCTCAATATGAAGGACTTGAAAAAATGTATGAAAAATACAAAGATAATGGATTAGTGATTTTGGGCTTTCCATGCAATCAGTTTGCACATCAGGAACCGGGTTCATCAACTGAAATCAGTGAGTTTTGTGTGGTAAATTATGGTGTAACCTTCCCAATGTTTGAAAAAGTAGATGTAAATGGAGAGAATGCCCACCCGATTTTTAAATATCTCAAATCCCAATTGAAAGGAGGATTATTTGGAAATAAAATTAAATGGAACTTTACGAAGTTTGTTATTGACAAAAATGGCCATCCAGTAAAAAGATTTGCTCCAACCGTAACTCCCGAAAAAATAGAAAAATATATAGAAAAAATTATATAATAATCTGTTTTTAAACGAATTGAATCTAATGGCACAGATATTTCCTGTGCTATTTTTTTTTAATTCAGTCAGCTATTTTTTCTATTCATTTTTTCAATCAGATAACCCTTGAAGATCTAAACTAACTTTACTTGATTTTCTTCGGCAGATTGAAAGTTTTTGCTTTATTTTGCAAAAAAAAAGTATTCTCTGTTACAATAATTCTGTTTTTTATAAAATTCACTCGTTACTAATTAATAATCAGTACTAAATTTATTTCTAATAATGAAGTACGCAATCAGGTGATGAAAGGAATATTACGTAAAAAATTACCGAACTATTGCCGTTACTAAAAACTAAAAAAATCAATTTAACGAAGTATTTTTTCAAAACAAAACTAATCATTATCAAAAAAAATGTCTTCAGCAAAAGATTGGATTTCGGCTTTCAGGCTACGTACTCTTTTTTTAGCAGTATCGTCGGTAATTTTGGGAAGTAGTTTGGCATGGAGCGAAGGAATGTTTTCTGTTGCAACATTTATTTTAGCATTGGTTTTGGCCGTCTCTGCACAAATTTTGTCAAACTTGGCAAACGATTTAGGAGATTTTCAGAAAGGAACGGATACAACGGGTAACCGTAAAGGACCAGTTCGTGCTGTTCAAAGCGGACATATAACGGCAAATAAAATGAAAAGGGCTGTCATAATAATGGCTTTGTGGGTTGCTGCTATCGGTTCGATATTGTTATTGAGTGTTATTTACGAAATTGGTTTGAAATCTGTTTTAATACTGCTTTTTATAGGGATGTTTTGCATTTTGGCAGCCATATGTTACACACTCGGAAAACATGCTTACGGATACAGAGGTTGGGGAGATTTTTTTGCATTTATATTTTTTGGTCCTGTGCCTGTAATCGGAACTTATTTTTTACAAGTTCATTCATTAGATTTTAAACCTATTCTTCCTTCCATCGGATTGGGATTAATCAGCACAGCAATATTGAATATAAATAATATGCGGGATATTGAAAACGATCTTACGGCCGGAAAAATCACAATTGCCTCCAAGCTTGGTTTGAAAAAAGCAAAAATTTATCATACTTTACTTATTGTACTTATGTGCGTTTGTTTTCTCAGTTACAGTTTTATATATGCAACAGCACCTTGGTACAGGTATTTGTGCGTTCTTACATTTTTATTTCCCCTGAAAATTCTGATTGAAATTTATTCAAAAAGTGGTAAGGACTTGGATCCTTACCTCAAACAAACTTCCTTTTTCAGCTTTCTTCTGGTTGTTGTTTTTTCGGTCTCTATCAACTAAAGGGCAAATATCTTTAAACAATTTGTCAACTCCTATCATCTTATCAGTTTATAACATGATAATCAAATGCAAACAAGTATTTATTCCAGAATTGCCGTTAATCTGATTTGAAAATAGACATTTTTGTTTGAAAATCAATTCTCTATAAAAAAGTAAAAAAATCGGGTTTTGCCATTAAATTTGATTAAAACCGGCCGGTATTCTCAAATGGCTTTGTTTGAAATCATTATTTTTGTAGTAAAGAAAAGGGATCAGTTTCAACGAAAGAATACCAAAAACCATGAATAAGAAAACTAACTTTTTACTGTTTACTGCTTTTTTGCTGATAGTGTTTCTGCCTTTGAACGCTGCCAAACCGCAAAAGGAACCTCTTAAAATTCTGGCTATCGGTAACAGTTTCTCCGACGATGCCGTGGAATATCTCGACGAATTGGCACTGGCCGACAGCATTCCGCTGATTGTTGGCAATCTCTACATAGGCGGTTGCTCACTGGAGAGACACTGGAAAAATGCGACCGAACAACTTGCCGATTATTCCTACCGCAAAAGCAATTTGGGCGTGTTCACCAATCAGGATCACAAAACACTGTTGGATGGACTGCTCGACGAAAACTGGGATTTTATAGTAGTACAGCAAGTCAGCCAACTTTCAGGAAAATACGATACTTATTTCCCTTACCTGCCTAACTTGATGAAATTCGTCAAAGCACACACCAAGAATCCCAAAGTCAAATTTGCGCTCCATCAGGTTTGGGCTTATGCACAAAACTCTACCCACGAGGGTTTTGCAAATTACGATAGAGATCAAATGAAAATGTATCTGGCCATTACCGAAACAGTGAAAAAGGTTGCAGCCACTACGGGAATAAAAATAATTATTCCTTCCGGAACAGCCATCCAAAACTGCAGAACCAGTGAAATTGGAGACCATCTCAACCGCGATGGTTATCATCTCGATTTGCTTACCGGCCGATATATTGCATCCTGCACATGGTTCGAAACTTTTTTCCATAAAAGCTGCATTGGCGTCGGATTCAAGCCGGCCGGCGTTACTGACCGACAGGCAACAATAGCTCAATATGCTGCACATTATGCTGTTCGGAGACCTTTTGAAATTACTTCAATGGCCGATTTTGCCTTTTCTTTTCTTCCAATATCAGGCAAAATAATTCCTGAAATTTTGGTTTATTAAGTTAAGAAAAATTTTAATTTATTATTTCTGTCCTCCAAAAAGATGAAAACGGAAAAATATCAATCCGGCATAAATGAGAAGGATAAAGTACCTTTTTCTGCAAAAAAGTGCTGAAAGAGGCTCTACTTAATCATCTAAATTCAGGTTAAAAGTTATTAAATCAGATTTTTAACGTTTCAAATAGCAGTATATTTGCTCAACAAATACAATAAACAAACAAAGAAAAAAAATATGGATCAAACGGTTGATATAAGAGAACTTAACGAACGTATAGAACGGGAAAGTTCCTTTGTGGATGCTCTCGTCATGGGAATGAACAAAGTAATTGTAGGACAAAAGCACTTAATTGAATCATTACTTATCGGTTTGCTGGCAGACGGGCATATTTTGCTGGAAGGTGTTCCTGGACTTGCCAAGACGTTGGCTATCAAAACGTTGTCGGATTTAATTAAGGGGAATTTCAGCCGAATTCAATTTACTCCCGACCTGCTTCCTGCCGACGTTGTCGGAACTATGATTTACAGTCAGAAAAAAGAGGAATTTAGCATTCGAAAAGGTCCTATTTTTGCCAATCTTGTTTTGGCAGATGAAATCAACAGAGCCCCAGCTAAAGTACAAAGCGCATTGTTGGAAGCCATGCAGGAACGTCAGGTAACCATTGGCGAAAGATCGTTCAAACTGGAAGAACCTTTTTTGGTGATGGCTACACAAAATCCCATCGAACAGGAAGGAACGTATCCGCTTCCCGAAGCGCAAGTTGATCGTTTCATGCTGAAAGTAATCATTAACTATCCGAAAAAAGACGAAGAAAAACTGATTATTCGCGAAAATCTTCAAAAAAACATGCCTTCCGTTCAACCTATATTGAGCCCCGAAGACATAGTAAAAGCACGCGATATTGTCCGGCAGATTTATATCGACGAAAAAATAGAACATTACATTGTGGACATTGTGTTTGCTACCCGATTCCCTGAAGAATACGGATTGGAATCGCTCAAAAACATGATTTCGTTTGGTGCTTCACCAAGAGCTTCCATCAATTTGGCTTTGGCAGCACGCGCTTATGCTTTCATCAAACGACGCGGATATGTTATTCCGGAAGATGTGCGTGCCGTATGCTACGACGTGATGCGTCATCGTATCGGTTTAAGTTACGAAGCCGAAGCCAACAACATGACTTCCGAAGAAATGATTACCGAAATTTTAAATACGGTCGAAGTTCCATAAAAACGGCTTTAACGTTGAGAGTATTTTGAAAAAGTTCCGCTTGGGACAGAAAAATAAGCCGCTTGATTTGTTCGGAAAAAAGTGGGGAAAATGTTCCATCTACATGCTAATTTATGGAAACAAGTGAAATTTTAAAGAAAGTTAGAAGAATCGAAATAAAAACCCGCGGATTGTCTCAGGATATTTTTGCGGGCGCTTATCATTCCGCTTTCAAAGGTCGGGGAATGACCTTTTCGGAAGTACGTGAATATCAGTATGGAGACGATATTCGTACCATCGACTGGAATGTTACTGCACGTTTTGGACGCCCCTACATTAAAATTTTTGAAGAAGAACGTGAACTCACTGTAGTGTTGCTGATTGATGTTTCAGCCAGCGGGGAATTTGGAACGGTTTCGCGCATGAAAAAGGACATGATGACAGAAATTGCGGCAACATTGGCTTTCTCCACAATTCAGAACAATGATAAAATTGGAGTTATTTTCTTTTCCGATAAAATAGAAAAATTCATTCCTCCAAAAAAAGGGCGGAAACACGTTCTGTATATTATCAGAGAATTGATCGATTTCCGTCCCGAAAGCAACAGAACAAATCTTGCAGGAGCTTTGCGGTATTTTACCAATGCCATAAAAAAACGTTCTACTGCTTTTGTTATTTCCGATTTCATGGACAACAATTTTGATAACGAGCTCACCATAGCCAATCGCAAACATGATGTGGTAGCTCTGCAAGTTTATGATGAAAGAGAAACCGAAATGCCGGACATTGGACTTGTAAAACTCAAAGATGCAGAAACAGGACAACGTATTTGGATTGATACGGCCGACAAGCATTTGCGAACATACTACAAACACAACTGGGGAGAAAAACAACTGAACTTGCAACGTGCCTTTACCAAAGCAAAGGTAGATGCCGTTTCCATGAGTACTTCCGACGATTATGTTCAAGCGCTCATGAGATTGTTCCAAATGAGAAGTAAAACAGGACGTTAATACGGAATTTTTTTAAGAAATGCGAAAAAGAAATAATTACATATTAATGCTGATAAGCTTGTGCATCAGCTTCTTTACTGCTACTTCAGTGTCGGCACAGGAAATTTCGGTTACTGCCAAAGTCGATTCTACTGTTCTATGGATAGGAGATCAGACAGGTTTTACATTGGAAGTTACACAACCAAAAGGACAAAAAGTGAACTTTCCGCTTTTTTCGGATACCATTATTGATGGTTTGGAAATTGTTGAACCGCTAAAAGTTGATACAATTGCCGGGGAAAATAATTTGATTCGCGTTCTACACAAATACATTATTACAGCTTTTAAGGATACACTCTATTATATTCCTTCTTATCCCTTTGTTGAAGGAAAAGATACTGCATGGTCAAATGCAGTGTCGTTAAAGGTAGTACAACCCTTTCAAATCGATACGGCTTCTAATTCCATAACAGACATTAAACCCGTTTTTCAGCCCAAGTTCGACTGGTCTGGATTATTCAAAAAAATACTGCTGACATTGCTTGTACTTGCAGTAGTGGGGGCAGCTTATTATTTTATCAGAAAAAAAATTCAGAAAAAGCCTGTTCTGCATGTTCATAAAGAAGAACCGGAAATTCCGCCACACGAGGCAGCTCTCCATGAACTGGACAAAATCAGGGAAGAAAAGCTTTGGATGAAAGGAAAATATAAGGAATACCATACACAGCTGACAGATGTTATTCGGGAATACATCGAAAAACGTTACCGGATCAACAGCATGGAAATGACTTCCAGTGAGATTTTGGAAAATTTGCCAAAAAATATCCAGAAAGAACAAAAAACGGCATTTTCAGCTTTACACCAGCTTTTGCAACTTGCCGATCTGGTAAAGTTTGCCAAGTGGGTTCCATCGACCGAAGAAAACATTTCGAGTTTGAACAATGCCTATCTGTTTGTGGAACAGACCAAAGAAGAAACCCCAGCCGCTGAAGAAGAAAAACAGGAGGAAAAAACTGTCGATAAAAAAGAAGAAGCGAATTAAAAGTTAAATGAAAAAAGAATTGCTTGAACAGATAAAAAACGTTGATAATAAAAAATGACTTTTCATAATCCGGGATATTTATTTCTGTTATTACTGCTGATACCAATTATTTATTGGTACATCAAGGAAATGCATAAGGCGGATGCAAGTCTGCAAATTTCTTCATTACAAAATTTGACGAAATTTCCGAAAAGCAAAAGGATAAAAATAAGGCATTTACCTTTTATTTTGCGTTTATTGACCGTCATTTTTCTGATTGTTGCTATTGCTCGACCCCAATCGACCAACAGCTTACGAAATGAAACCACAGAAGGAATCGATATTATGATTGCGCTCGATATTTCAGGAACCATGCTGGCCGAAGACTTGAAACCCAATCGCTTGGAAGCGTCCAAAGCTGTAGCAACGGAATTTATTCTTTCCCGTCCTAATGACAACATCGGATTGGTAATTTTCGCAGCCGAAAGTTTCACCCAATGTCCACTTACTACCGATCATGACGTACTTATCAATCTTTTCAAGGGTGTTCAGTATGGAATGATAGAAGACGGCACAGCCATAGGACTTGGATTGGCCAATGCAGTGAATCGAATAAAAGATGGAAAAGCCAAATCGAAAGTAATTATTTTGCTCACCGATGGTTCGAACAATCGAGGCGACATTGCTCCAGTTTCCGCCGCCGAAATCGCAAAAACTTTTGGCATCAGGGTTTATGCCATTGGCGTTGGTTCACACGGGATGGTGAGAGTTCCCGTTCCTACTCCACTTGGTATGCAATATCAGCTTATGGAATCGGAATTTGACGAACAGACTTTAAAAGACATTGCCAACATCACGGGAGGAAAATATTTTCGTGCCACCGATAACCTGAAACTGAGAAATATCTATCAGGAAATAGACCAATTGGAAAAGACAAAAATCAGTGTTCGAGAATACAGCAAGAAAAATGAAATGTTTTATATTTTTGCACTGGCAGCTTTTGTTTGTCTAATTTCCGAAATACTAATAAGAAATACAGTATTGCGAAAAATTCCTTGATGAATTCTTTTGCATTAAAAATGAAAGAAATAGCTTAAAAATTAATCAGATATTTTATGTTTCGATTCGCACATCCGGAATATTTTTTTCTGCTGATTGTTGTTCCTGTGTTGATAGGGACTTTCCTTTACACACAGGCATTGAAAAAACGACGTTTGAAAAAATTCGGCGACCCGGAGTTGCTGGCTGAATTGATGCCGAACGTATCTTATCGTCGTCCTGTTGTCAAATTTTATCTTCAGCTTTTTGCCGTAATATTGTTGATTATCGTTCTGGCGCAGCCACAATTCGGAACAAAGGTTGAAAATGTAAAACGACAAGGCATCGATGTGATGATTGCGCTGGATGTTTCCAACTCTATGATGGCACAGGATATTCAACCCAGCCGACTCGAAAAAGCGAAACAAATATTGTCAAAACTGATTGATGAAATGAATGATGACCGCATAGGACTGATTGTTTTTGCCGGCGACGCTTATACCCAGTTGCCCATAACCGTTGATTACGTATCGGCCAAGATGTTTCTTTCTGCCATTTCAACCAATATGGTACCACGACAGGGAACAGCTATTGGTACTGCCATCGACCTCGCCATCAAATCCTTTGGTGAGAAATCGCAAAGCGGAAAAGCTATTATCGTTATCACAGATGGCGAAAATCACGAAGACGACGCTATCAGTGCTGCAAAACTGGCTGCCGAAAATGGTATCAATGTTCATGTAATTGGTGTGGGAAGCCCTGAAGGCGCACCAATTCCCATTCCCGGCACCATGAGTTTCAAAAAAGACAAAGATGGAAACGTAGTTGTGTCGAGACTGAATGAAGAAATGTGTAGAAACATCTCCGCTGCTGGAAATGGTATATACGTCAGAGCCGACAATACAAACAATGCATATCGGGTTATTTCTAAACAACTCGACACACTTGCCAGATCAACAACCGAAACAAAGGTTTTTTCCGATTTCAGCGAACAGTATCAGTCATTTGCCTTGATAGCGCTGATAATTTTAATTATTGACTTTTTCCTCTTCGATAGGAAAAATAAAAAATTGAGCAAAATCAAAATTTTTGATATTGAAAATGAAAAGTAAATTTCAGAATTTTTCTGCCAAAACCGGTGTTCTTTCAATACTTAAAAAAGGAATATTCCTCTTTTTTGTGATGAGTTTGCTTTCGGCTTCTGTTTCAGCCCAAAAGGGAAACAACGAAGTGAGGGCAGGAAACAAAAAATACAACAGTAAAAAATACATCGAAGCTGAAATAGATTACCGGAAAGGACTGGAAAAGAATCCTAAATCGTTCGAGGGAAATTATAATTTGGGTAATTCGCTTTTTCGACAGAAAAAATATGAAGAAGCTTATCAACAATACGAGAAAGCGGCTTCGTATGCTCCGAAAACAGAAAAGGAAAAACTGGCTGCTTCTTACCACAATATGGGAAACTCATTGTTGATGCAAAAGAAAATTGAAGAAAGTATCGAAGCCTACAAACAGGCACTGAGAAATAATCCGAAAGACAATGACACAAGATATAATCTGGCTTATGCTCAGTCGTTGTTGAAAAAGCAACAGCAGCAACAAAACAAAAACGACAAAAACAAAGATCAAAAACAGGATCAGAAGCAGGACAATCAGCAAAATAAACCGAAGGACGACCAGAAAGACCAAAAAAATCAGCAGCAGCAACAGCAGCAAATGACCAAAGAAAATGCACAACAGATTTTGGACGCCCTTTCGCAAGACGAAAAAGAAACAATGAACAAAGCCAGAAAATTACCTGCAAAACAGGAACAAAAACCTGATAAAGACTGGTGATACTATTAAATTTTTATCTGTATTTTTGTAATAAAAAACTTCAACATCGGAACATCCGAACAGACAAAGGAAAATTTAAGGAATTGAGAAAATGAAGCGCAAAATATTTCTACTCTTTTTAATTTTTAGCAGTTTTATTGGTGTCAAAGCCGATGAGCCTGTTCGTTTTACGGCTACTGCTCCATCAACCGTGATTTTGGACAAGCCTTTTCAGTTGGTTTATACCATCAATGCACAAGGCAAAGATTTGCGTGTGCCCGAAATCAAGGATTTCGATATTCTGGCAGGCCCTTTTGAATCGAGAAGTTCAAGTATTCAGATTGTCAATGGGAAGCGAAGTTCTTCCATGTCAATTTCTTACACTTACACCCTAATGCCTCAACGAACAGGAACTTTTACCATCCCTTCGGCCAGCATTATGGTAAACAGCCAGAAATATACTTCCAACGGTTTGACCATCAAAGTTTTACCTGCCGATCAACAATCGGATGAATCTTCCTCTCCTGCCAATAACGGTAGAAAACCATCTTCAAAAAATATTTCGAACGAAAATATCTTTATCCGCACTATTCCTTCCAAAACCAACGTTTACGAACAAGAAGCAATCCTGATTACCTACAAACTCTATACATTGGTGGATGTAGCGCAGTGCGTCAACAAAAAAATGCCTGATTTTGACGGATTTCTCAAACAGGAAATCGAACAGACACAAAATAAGCAGTTTTCCTATGAAAACTATAATGGACACAACTACGGGACAGTGGTACTTTACCAAACACTGCTCTATCCGCAACGCGCAGGCACCATTCAAATCGGCAATGCTGTTTTTGAATCGGTGATTCGTGTTCAAAATCAGACTTCCATTCACAGCATTTTCGACGATTTTTTTGATTCCTATACCAACGTAACAAAAAATTTGGTGGCGCCAGGTTTAAAAATTACCGTCAAACCGCTTCCAGAAGATAAACCGATGGTTTTTGGAGGAGCAGTGGGAAATTTCACCATGAGTTCTTCCATATCGGCTCAAGAAGTGAAGGAAAATGAGGCCGTTACACTTAAAATCAACATCGCCGGTAGTGGCAACATGAAACTGATAAAAACTCCTGAAGTAAAATTTCCGAGCGATTTTGAAATTTATGACCCAAAAGTTACCAATAACTTTAAGACTTCTGCTTCGGGCGTCAGTGGAACAAAAACTATCGAATACCTGTTTATTCCCCGTCATTCGGGAAATTTTGAAATTCCGCCTGTAGAATTTTCCTATTTCGATCTTCGGGACAAAACCTATAAAATGTTGCGTACTCCCAGTTACAGTCTGAAAGTACTGAAAGGTTCCGGTAATCAAAATACAACAGTAGTTAGCAACTATAATCCCAAAGAAGACATTAGACAAATCAACAAAGATATTCGCTATATTTATACAGGCAATATCCGTCTGATCAAAACTTCAACGCCTATTTTCGGATCAACACTGGCGTGGCTCCTATTCATTATTCCATTGCTTGTGGCTGCCGGTCTATTTTTCTTCTTCCGCAAAAAAGTTAAGGAAAATGCCGACATAGCTTTGGTAAGAAACAAAAAAGCCAACAAAATGGCTCAGAGAAGGTTGAAACTGGCTCAGAAGTTGCTTAAAGAAGGCAACAAGGATGCTTTTTATGATGAAATTCTTAAAGCTACATGGAATTACTTAAGCAACAAACTCTCTATTCCGGTTGCTTCGCTTACCAGAGAAACCGTCTTGGAAGAATTGAGTGTCAGAGGAGTACCCGACGAATTGACAAACCAATTAATGAAAATTTTGAACGATTGCGAATTTGCCCGATATGCGCCAAAATCCGGTCAGCAGGAAATGGGAAATATGTATGAAGAAACTATGCAAGTAATTAGCGGATTGGAGGAAGCGATAAAAAAATAACCAATTGTTTGAACAAACCGATAAACTCGTTAAAACAATTTATTCTGAACGAATGAATGCCGTCAATTCAGTTGTCACCCTAATTGAAAAAAATAAAAAAAACGTATGAAACGTATTTTATCCAGTATAATATTAATACTAAGCCTTATGGCTTCGCTGCCACTCACAGCGCAATCAGATGCTATAAAATATGCCAATGATCTTTATGCAAAAGGAAATTTTCAGGCAGCTGCCAAACAATACGAAAAAATATTGCAAAACGAAGGCGTAGCGCCCGAACTCTATTATAATTTGGGAAACGCCTATTATAAAATGAATGA
>Ga0116173_1002330_pt1 | contig 14817 bp, 16 predicted proteins | sample AD_UKC085_MetaG_FD_89800 | JGI IMG/M metagenome (GOLD analysis project Ga0116173, IMG submission 89800) | Active sludge microbial communities of municipal wastewater-treating anaerobic digesters from USA - AD_UKC085_MetaG | ecosystem: Engineered > Bioreactor > Anaerobic > Digestate | place: USA...
GAATGAATCCGTAGCGAACACACCCTGATACAAGTTGAAATCCCCACCGGCTGCTATGAGATTCAGCGCAAGAATGTTCGTGAAAGTCAGACCATCCTTACTGGCAAAAGATGTCCCCTTCGAAATCGTCACAGTGTTAGGAGCTGCAAGATTGAGCTTCGTGTACGTGTATGTCACTTGAGCGAGTGCAGCCGACCGCCCTGTCAAAACATATCCGTTGAGCTTTCCCTGAGAGGCCAGATTTTGCCTCTCCACGGCTGTATCCGGGAAACATTCAGACAGCGCAGCATCAATGTAGTAGTGGAGGGCGTCAGCAGGGTAGAGCACAATGTCTGCCAGCAGAGCCTCAACCGAAGCACTTGTGAAGTCCAGACTCAAGGTCGGGTACTTCACCTGTATGTCGGCTATGAGTTTCGCCTTGAGCGAATCGTAATCCCTAGCTGTATAGTCTTTCCGCTCAAACGCACTCATCCTCGTACCCCCCAGTTCCTAATTGAGACATCCAGCGTTTCCGATATGCTGGGAGATTCCCGATAGGTAAATGTGATGGACACCCGCACAGTATGATCGGAAACTGAGTCCTCATCGACCGTTACGCCCCGAATCACAATCTCTGGAATGCAAACCGCACAAGCCCCTGTAATCGCGGGAGCAACTTGAAACGGGAGCAAATCACGCATCTTCTCGAAGTCCAGAGCAGGCAACTGTGTCCCGACAAGCGGACTCATCGGGATCTCCCCGCTCAGTACCCCACAGAGAACCCGGATTCGAGACTCGATTGCTTGATGGCGAGTACCTTTCCGGATTTCCACCCGATAGGTATCAGGCTCGAAATAGAAATACAGAAACAGTTTTTCTGGTCTACTCGCCCATCCTGCCACCCGATTCACCCCCTGTAAAGTATAGCATCAACAGCATTTCCTTAGCTGATGTATGATGCGATAGTAGTCTCCAATGTCGTGAGTGCTGTGGTAAGCGTACTAATGGCAGCAACCGTCTGTACCGCCCCAGCCCCGCACGCAGCCTTCAATGCAGTAGCATCTCCGAGTGTACCGTTCGGTTGCCAACTAGCAAAAGCGGCCATGAAGGTGTTGAGCGCCGTATCCAAGCCCCGAGCAGCGGAAGAAACTGCATTGATCTTGCCTGCAAGGTCTGAATGCGCTGTATTGGCAATTGCATCTGCCAGCCGCCCGGCAAACGCCTCGATAGCACTCAGGGTAGCCCCAGTCGCCTGATGCCCCGAGGCTTCACTCTGCAGACTGGCTTTGATCAGGTCGTAAATCGTGTCTCGAAACGATGCCATATCTCTCCCTACAGTTGAGTCTTCACACCGTTAGCATTGATCGAATCCCCTACTCGATTCAGGAAGTCGGACAACGCTGCCGGGAAGATCGGGGAAGGGGATCCCGGTTGTGATGACTGAGTAAGAGAAGTCTTGTAGTTGATCAACCACTCAACCATTTCCTCAGTGACAAGGAACTTTCCGTTTACTTTCAACCCCGCTGCAGTCATCGTAAGCGTCAGACCACCGTCATCCTTGCCACCAAGAATGGTGAGAGTGAGACCATTCTTGTCGAAGAGCAGTGTGTTCTTCGTGACCGGGGAGGTAATCTGGACACGCTCCGCTCCGTCCTCTGCCCACATCTCCACCATATTGCCTGCAAGGTCCACAGCACGGATTGATGCTGCTCCTGCCAAATCCGTCTTGTAGTCCAGTTGCGTACCATCAATGACATCTCGAAGACCACGCTGTTGGGCATTATGGAGGTTTGCATCTTCCGAGACCGGACTATTCATCTCGAAGACTTGTCCCGCTCGATCAACAATCCGCACCTTTTCCAATGCATCCTCTTCCACCACATAGATAGTAGCACCCTTCGGAGTCTTCAACAACACTTGGGGTTGATCAGTTTCTGTAGACTCGGCTGGGCGGTCAGAGGTTTGTGTGGACGCACGCTGACCATCAGAAGGCCCCCACTCAGAACCCACCTCCCCGTATTGTTGGGACTCTGCTACTCGCTTCCGACATCCAGCGAAAACGATCGGTTTCGAGATGTCATTCTCCTCGAACATAACGTACACAGTAGCCCCGCGTGGGTAAGGTAGTTCCATCCCCATGTCATAGGCCCCAGCCCCCGGATACCCCACCCAAGCCCAAGGCAACAGAGCTACAGCCATGTTTCCGTGTAGCTGGCGAATACGCACACGAACACGCCCAAGACCCTCGGGGTCTTGAGTATCCTCTACCACACCTACAAGTACCATTTACTCTCCACTACTCTCTGCAACATGCTCTCCAGCCATCTCCACGGCTGGCTCCTTCGGGCGCTCAATCGGCCCCATTTTCTGCAAAGACAACGAACTGGTGTAAACACCGGGGGCCAACGAGAAACTGATATCCGTGATCATGTAGACCCCGGCAAATGGGAACATCCTGCCATTCGGGGTTGGTGTTAAAACTTCCACCATGGAGAACGGCTCCAACAGTGAGGCTTCCGGGTACTGCAGACGCATTGTCGCCTGTACTGGGATGATCCCCAAGTTGTGCTGCCGCATTTTGACAATCTGTTGCCACTGCGCCACTGTCATCACTCGGGACTGACGAGTAGCATCCGTCTCGGTCTGCACCAAATAGTGCATCCCTGTCTGAGCATCGAAGACACTCTCCATCCCCGGTGTTTGCCACGGGCTGACTTCTGACCCCGGAGCAAGCACGTTATCCCCGACAGTGACTGGTGCTGACTCAGCCATCGACAACTCGGATTCTTGCCACTCCCGTGTCTCAGGATCACATAGTTCCGCCCGAGCATCTGCCAAGCCCATCATCGCCGGAGTGAAACCATCGAGCGTGACATCAAAAGACTCCACATCCGAAAAGTTACCGCTTCCCTCATCATCTACCGTGGTGTCAACAAAGAACCGCGCCCGGCGCTCCACATCGGAAGCAATATGCTTGATCTTGACATAGGTTTGTGCGGGGTTGGACTCACTAGCCGAAATCCCCCCTTGGAGAATCACCCGTACACCTGTATTCTTCGAGAGGAAGAAATCCTCGATGATCTGCGCCAGATTACGGAATAGAACTGCGTTTGTGTTTGTATTGCGGTACCTGTAGGTAGACTGAGCCGAAGCAAGGAAGGTAGAGATTTCGGTCGCTGGTATGTCCTGCCCCAATGTTTCCGGCGACCACTCGATCGCTACACCACCGCTTGCATCAAACAACGACTCCATCTGTGTCTGGAAAAAGGCGTGTGCTGTCTGGCCTGAAGGAATACTCTCTGGGTTGAACACATTGTAGCTGAATGAATCCGCTGAAGTAGTCATATCCAGATCAAAGCCCGTCAGCGTCAGATTCAAACCCCTACGAGAGACCTTCGTCCGCACCTTCAAGACAATGCCCCGAAGATAGGACGCGAAGCCTGTCACAGAATTGGGCACCCCGACACCATGAAAGACTCCGGTGTTATCGAAGTACCCGAAACAGAAGTTAATACTCCCGAGAGGGGCGTCAGACAACGCATCCTGATTGAGTGTGTAGTGCAGGACATTCAACACATCGTATGTAGGATCGAACAAGTTCAGAGTGAACTCACCAGCACTGAAATTCCTCGTTCGTCTCCGATACTCGAAAGATGTGATGTACGACGGTCCATTGATCGCCGGGGAACTCCCCGAGGGCCGAGACAACACCATGTGTGATGGGTCGTTGATATCTCCGAGAATGACCTCTAGATAGGGCAGACGGGGATTCTTGGATTTGTTATCATCCGGTGTGTAAAGCACAGACCCCATCTACAACCCCCAAACAAACAAGTACAAAATAGCTAGAACAAACGAGATGCCGCAGTGCTGATCTTCGTTACAACGTACACCAGAGGCGGGAAGGCTAGTTTCACCCCGCTTACATACCGCAGGGGGTTGAGTGAAACCCACCGGTTGAAGAGGGCCACAGCCCAGAAGTACCTCGGATCCCCGTAGACGGTACGAGCAATAGAATCCAGCCGATGCTCACTTCCCGGCGCAAGCACCCCAACTTGCGTAGCCCCAGTGGACTCCTGATCGAATTCAGCGTACCGGCGGAAGGATAACCGCTGGACCCCACCTTCCGTCACGATCTGGCATTGGGCGTAGCGCGAAGGTGCCCCCTGAACACGCTTCGCGCTACGTGTTTGTACCGAAACCTGACTCAGACGCCCGAGTGCCATCACCCAACCTATGCGAGGGCTACGTACCCGACATAGACTGTGACAGTGACATCCGTCGAGGCATGAGCATTCGAGAAGAAGAGCTTGTCAAATGCCAACCCGGTGGCTCCACACGCAAGGTCCATGTTGTCTAGATACAGATGACAGTTTCCCATCGGAATCGGCGTTCCTGTATCTGCGTGAATCTTGTAGGATACATCTGGTGTACCGGGTACCGTCTCGGGATAGGCACTCACCTTGATGAGGACAAACTTGACATCCGCATCCGAATCTACAGGAGCAATGTTAAGTTCCACATCACTGTCCCCGTGCGCAATAGTTACTGGGCCTGTGACTGCCCAAGCATCAACCCCTGTAATCGAGGCTACATCAGATACTGGGGTCTGTCCAGTAGCCGTCGCACCTATCGTAACACTGATCTCCATCTGTTCCTCCTCTGACCCCTTATGGAGTCCATGTTGCTACAGGAGCCCCCCTGTAACGAAACTTGGCAGTGCAAACGGAAGCCTAAGTTGTGCATCCAACTCAGCCTGTTCGTAATCCATCTGCCCTCCGGTCCAAAACGCTTCAGTCTCGGCAATCGTCAACTCAACCTGTGCGTACATCGGCACAAGGGGAATGAAGTTTGCGTGATTCCCAAAACCGGGGAAGTTCAAACCGGCCAGCGGTGCCTTGTCATACGACACCGAAACAGTCTTCACTACCCCTTTCAATAGAGTATAGACTCCAACAGCTAGAATCACCTTCTTGGGTGGCCGCTGATTCCCACCAGTATCCCTTGGGTAAAGAAACGTCTTGTACCAATTGATCTTCTGAGTAATCTGCAAGAGAGGCATCACATCCGCAACCAAGTGAATCGTGAGTTTGATTTCCCGTCCAGAGGTATTCCGATACCCAAAGAGAGGGATTGTGCGCCCCATCGTCTGCACTTCTTCGTAGTTGGCGGTGATGGTCTCCGGGATATTCGGCTCCACGAAAACCAACCGCTGAAAATTCAACATGTTTTCGTAGTCGAAGATCACCCCGAGGGTAGTCAAAGACTTATCCACGAAGGGTAAGTCCCCTACGGAGATCATGCTCCCCAACCCTACAGCATCCAGAGCGTTTTGCGTTGTATGGCCACTCTCATACATCCCGCCGTGTGCATTGTTCGACGCTTGTGGGATCTGAGGATGATAGGGGTCAGACGGAATGATCGGCATTACCTATCCCTCCCGAGCAAAACACCCATATCCGACTCCTTCAAACCCTCCACGCTATCCTTCACGGTGAAGATAGCATCCACGAGTCTGCGCACCTCTTCCCGCACCACGGAAATCATCTCATTACGAGCTACATCCTGCTTTGCGGCGATCTGCTCCATCGTTGGGAGTGGTAGCACTACCTCCGGCCCGGCCTCCCCAAGCGGAGCTAACACTTCATCGAGAATGATACCTCCGGCCTCTTGTGGGGGTGCTAGGGGAACTTCTGAACTGCTACCCAACAACTGTGCAAGTTGTGCTTCACTGTAGACAGATAACGGATCCACATAACCACTATCAGCATCACCAAAAGATACACCAAAGTGCAGCATTGGGTCGTTCTCCGGTGCATTCCCCGACGTGCCTACAGTACCTAAGATATCTCCTGCTGCGACACGATCTCCGGTACCAACACTCAACGTATCCAGATGCATAAATGTAAAGTATCGATTAGGATCACTGAGGGATTGCAAAAACAACTCATTTCCGCCCCCAGTAGTTTCCCCACCCAAATTAGCAGTCACAACCACACTATCTTCGAGGGCTAAGACCGGAGTCCCACGCAGTGCATCAAGGTCAATACCATTATGTTGCCCGGACGCATTGTTTCTCGCCGTCCCATAACCGGGAAGACCTGCGGCTGGCGTGCCATCATCACGAGTGTAGTTGAGCGGGAAGGATGCAGGAACCCCTCCTCGGGCAATAGTATCTTGCGGGTTGAGAACCGGTGACCCCCCAAGAGGAGCCCTTGAACGCTCATACGACTGCTGCGCAGTAAGCCCTTCTTCCGGACGCCACCACTCACCGGGAGCTACCTCAATCCAACCCCCACCCTGCATTCCGGGGCCTAAACCCATAGCGTTAAACCCACGGTCTACTAAAGCACCCCACTGATTTTCGTACCCCAGTGTATTGCTATGGAAGGTCTCACCGACTCCTGAACGATATGCCATAGCAGCATACGCTGCATCCATTCTATCACGCTCTCCAGCAGGAATCAACGACTCCAAACCGTTGAGAACAAGGGTACTAACCGCTTGATCTTTTGAACCCAACACTACATCCGTCAAAGCACCATCCGGCAGACTCAAGCGCACAGCCGCAAAGGTTGTCCTAACTGCATCCACGAGCAGTGGTACTAGTTCATTGAACACAACAGCAAGCTGATCTCCAACCTGACCCAACGCTCCACCTAACGCACCCATCAGATTCGAGACCCCGGCTTTGACTTCTGGACGATCAAAGGCTTTGATCAGCATGTCCAACATCTTCACAAGAATAGGTGCTACAGCATCTACAGTAATGACCACAATATCTGCTAGGGTCGAGAGGATCCTGCCGAATGTATCTCCCATAGTGGTAACAAGTTCATTGGATGGATCAGTAAGCTGGTCGAACGCTATGGTAAGCACATTAGCGATCTCACCAACAATCGTCTCAGCCTGCGTCAAAAGCCATGGTACATTCGCCTGAATCCAGTCTACACCCGATTGAATCAGCCGCTGGAAAGGTGAAGGCCCCTGCGTCCCATCGAAGAAACGCAGAATACCATCCCACATACTGGAGAGCCATGTCTTGATCTGATCCCCGTACTGCTCGACAGTGTCCTTCCCGAACTGGAATAGACTACCAAGTACCCCGAACGATTCCATCTCTTCGGGTGAAAAGTCCGTCAGGATCCCCCCAATAGCCATGACCGCCGTGACCAACGATGCAATAGGGGTGAACACACCACCCAGAGGCCCGAACATGAAGTCGATACCCTGCGTCACCATCCCGAAGCCTTGAGACAAGACATCGAGACGACCCCCCAATAGCTCCAAGCCTTCGAGCAGAACAGGAAGCGGGGTGTTCCCTATGGTAATGCTATTGGCGAAACTCTCCAGTTGTCTTGCAAGTGCCTCTGCTGGTGTTAGAGAATCCCGCACTTGCTGAGTTGTGTAGTCCACACCATCCCCGACAGCCATGAATGCATCAGCCGTATCCCACGCCTCAGCCCCCATGGCATCAAACTGCGTGATCACACGATACCACATCGCCATGTCGGTATCCAAAGCAGAAGGACTAGACAAGCCTTGTAGAATCGCTGCCCGCTCTTCTTCAGTCCCTGCGGCTAATGCCTCGCGTAGAAGTGGCCGCATACGATCTATGATAGCCCGCCATGCTTCTTGTGCGTCACCGGACTGCAAAGCACTGAGGAAGACTTCGGGGCCACCCACTGCTTGCGCCAAGGCTGTAGGATTGGTATACGAAGCCCCTTGGAGAATCGTGTTCCACAACCCACCAACATTCGCACCTGCCTGCGTAGCGAGTTGTGAAGTGCTGAGTAGGAACCCTTGGAAGTTGCGTGCTGCTTCGGGATTGTCCAAAGCTAATTGCAGCCCGGCAACCGTATCCGTGCTGTTCATCAGCAAAGCATTCAAGTCGTTGATGTTTGATGCAACCCCGGAGACTTGCCCCATACGGTTCAGGTAGTAATCCGCTGCCGCATAGAACTGTGTTCCCTGCCCCTGCGACCACCCAAGAGTACGCTGCATCGCAGCAAATGTAGCAGCGGCCTGATCCTCAGCAACCCCGTAGGCTTGACTTATTCGTGCCACATCCGCTGTGATGGCAGTGACAACATCTCCACGGAAGCCTGCAGCCATTGCGGCCCGCATCGCAGTAGCGTTCTGCGTGAGTGTGATGTACTGATTGCTGATCCGGTACAACCCCTCAAGCAACCGATTCGACTCCGGCCCGTTGACACCGAAGCGACGGGTGATGTCGGACATGACCTCACGAACCTGCTTCAAACTACTCAGAGCTTGTTCAGCACCCGGTAAAGCCTTCAGGATGCTGGAAACCTTGCGTAAGCCATCCCCCAGAGCCTTGAAAATGTCGAATTTGATGAACTCTCCGACCTTCTTCAACCCATCCCAAATCGTACTCAGGATATCCGAAACAATGCCTACCGTCTTCCCGATGAACTTTCGGATCCCCTCCAGCGATTTCTCCATAATGACATAAGCGGTCTTCTGCTGGAATCTCCACTTCTTGTCCATGAAGTCGTAGAACTGGTCGAACTGCATCTGGAATGCTCGCTTGGTATCGTTATAGCTCGTGCGGAAGAGGATGTTGTACACCTGTTTTGCCAAAGCATCAGTACGCTTGGTGGTGTCGTTTGCCATCTGCTGCAGTTGATTCTGGTAGAGCCTACGCTGCTCATCCGACATGTTGCGCATCATCTTCTTCGTCTTATCCCCGTGAAGCAAGATGATGTTCTCCATGCTCTGCCGGAAGCTCTTCCAATGCGATAGCTGTGAGGCTTGATACTGATCGGCAGATTTGGAGATATCACGAGTCGCCCGAGCAGCCGTGTTCTCGATCGCCTGAGCAGTAGCATCTGCGTCTTTCTGAATCTGATTCAGAATAGGCGAGAAGTTCTTCATTGCATTCGGAAGATCATCACTCAGAAGAGTCTTCAGTGCTATCAGAGCCGTGTACATGCTCTGTGCGGCTCCGGCATCGATTCCCTGCGTAAGGAAGGATGCCGACTGATCTGCACGATTGACGGGGGCTTGAGGCCCACCGACAGGTGGCTTTATGCCTGCTGCCATGTCCCTCAAACCCCCTTACGACCAAAGTAAACTAAGACTTGCGCTTACGTCCCGTCCTAGCCTTCTCTACTGCCTCGGCTCGTTTCTCATTTTCGTAGTTCACAAACTGTTTGACAAGAGCAAAGTAGGCGTCTAGCTCACTCACACTCATCAGATTGTCAACATCGTTGAATGAGAACCCTCCGTACTTAATCAGATTGACTTGCCGATTCATTACCTTCTGCAGAATAGTTCCTCTTTGGTGCTCGAAAAAGGAACTCTTCGGCAAGCGAAATCGTCACTTCCTTGACATCTCCGCAATGAGGACATTCGTAAGAAGTCCGCAAATCGTACCCGAACGAGGCGTCTGCCAAACCCTGCTCAAACGCCGCCATATCGTGGGCGGAGAGCTTCTGTACCAGACCCTCTGCCTGTGGGACAGAGACTCGTTCGTTGTTGATCTCGCATATCTGCTTCGCACGCGAATAGACAAACCCATCATCGTAATCGAGACCGAGCTTCTGCTTACGCAAGGTATTCTGCTTCTCGATATCCATCTGATCCTCGACCAGCAGATGACGCATGGTGAGCACCTTCCCCGTATCAGGGAGAGTGATGTTGAAGGTCGGAACCGTGTCCTTGCGGATCGGGATTGCAACCAGATCGTCGAGATCAACTGCCATAGGAATAGCAGTCCGACAAACACGACATGGTGTTTTGTACTCGTAATGATTATCGATCGAGAGCTTCCGCACCTCGATAACCAGTACGGATACATCGGACAATGCTATCTTCTGGAACTTGAATTCAGGACCGGAGGGGCTGAGAATACAGCCCCTCACGAAGTCCAACATTTTCGCCAACTGGCGCTTACTTGTGAAGAAACTACGAATCTCATTCACGGACCACTCACGAATCTCAAAGTCCGCTGGATACCCCAAAAGACCCTGAGAAGGCAAACTGACTACAAGACTCCGCATATCCACCCTCCAAAGAAAAACAACCTACTACCTACAACGAACAAACACACTAAGGAGCCAAGTTCTCGTCCGGAATTGCCTTGTCGATACTGAGAGTGACCGAGATTTCTACCTGAGAACTCGAACCCTGATCCAAGCTACTCGGGGACATATCCAGAGGGAAGGCCCCGATCAGCTTTATGACACGCTTGACCTCAAAGTTCGGATTGTAGAGCGTGAGGGATCCGATCTTCTTGTAATCGGCAGGAAGACCCGCACGCATCGTGATCGGGTTCCAGACCATCCTACGCCAGCCGATGATCGCCTTCCAGATGTTAGGATCAACGAAGTCCTTGAACTTGATGTTGATCGCATCATACGTGGTACGACCCGCGTAATACATCTCGGAATGCATGTAAGGCACTGTAATCTTGTCCGTGGTCTCCTTCGGCAGGTCTACCGTAGTCAATGACAAGGACAGAATGTTCGAGTCGTTCTCGAAGTTAGGCACACCCTGAATTGTCAAATCCCACAGGTTCTGCTCCTGCGGAGCCCAAGTCCGCATGGTGTCATCATAGAGCTTGTCTACCATTATCAATCACCCACCCTTACTCTAGGCCCGCACTGTAAGAGCGGACTACCCAATCGATGAAGATCCACTCGCCATCCTTCTCGAACTGGACAAACACTTTGGACATAATCTCGTTCCTATCGCGTACAGCAGCCGTATTCAACTTGTCATCGCACTGGACACGATAGTCATAGATACCGCCGTCGCCACGGATCGGATCAAGAACGAGCTTGCAGGCATCGATCAGATTACCCCACGTCTTTTCGTTTGACTTATCGAACTCGAAGTTCTGTGCCAGCCGGTCGAGCTTCTTCTGTGCGTAAAGCAGTGTCCGCTGCGCGGAGAGTCGATCCAGAGCAGTAGCAGTCCGCTGCAGGGTCTTCTGCCCACGAAGGACAATACCCGCATCCCGGAGCTTGACCCACGGGTTGATGTTCTGCCCAGCTATGCTGTACATCGAAACCTGATCCGGCTTCGAGGGGTTCCACCGCAGCTCGGAGGTGAACTTGTGTAGCCCACGCTTACGACCCGCAGGGGCCATGAACGGGTTCGACTCCTTCTCGGAGTTGGCAATGACCGCAGCAAGCGGGCCGGACGGTGCAACCCAGACACCATCAGGGCTGTACTCATCGATGTAGAAGTGCCACGGATATGAAGTCGTACCGAAGCGATCATTCAACGCAGCCGGTGGTCCACCTGCATACGTTCCGTTCACCCACTGTTTGACCTCATCACGAGTGAGGTTGTCCGGCGGGTCGATCAGGGCAATGCAGTCCTGACGAGTGACACCTGCGAGAAGCAATAGCGCAGCTACGACATCCTTGTCTGATTCGCCGGGGCATGCCACCAAATCGATATCGCAGTCTTCAGGGTTATCGAACAGGTGAAGACCAGTAGCAGGAGTTGTAGGCTCAACTGCTGCTGTCCCGATGAAGTCTGTATCGACAGCCGAAGTACCAGAGGCACCAGATGCCAGCGTGTAGGTACGGTACTCACCCGTCCATGCAGCAGGCCATGCTGGAGATCCCGAGGCTTGAGCAAAGTCCACCAGATCATCATCCAATGCCGCAGCAGCCGTAAAACCGTCCACATTAGCATGTTCGCGCATGAGAACACCCTGATAGTACACCTTGATGTTCACATGACCGGCAACGCCATCCTCGGCTACCACTGTTTCGACGGAAAGGTCGTTTCCCCAAGTACCCTTGGTCTTGGCTGTGACAGTCAGGATACTTGTCAGGTTATTGACAATATCCACTGTTGCTGCCGCTGCAGACCCATCTTCCACACGCACGACAATCAGGTTCGAGGAGCAACGCAGGAACTGCATCGCCGCACAACCCAACTGAGTCGTAGGCAACCCGAAAGTCGCTACGTATTCAGACGGGGAAGTGATCTCCGTCCGAACATTGATCGGACCCTTATGTGCAACACCCACTACCCCAAGAATCGTACCGCTCGGGGCAGTCTCATACAGCGACTCATCAAAAGTACGCTGAATAACACCCACAGGATAGGCCATCAGCCAACCTCCTTATCCCCGACTGGGGAATCTAAACCCCCGAACGATTCTTCTGGAGCCGTCTCTGGGGCATCCGTTTGTTGTTCCTGTTGAAGTATATCTTTTGAGACCCTGTGCCTCTTACTCCCCTTCTCGATCTTGGGAACGACTTCGACCGACATCCCCAAAGTGGAAACGCTTACTCCACCAGTCTCCGGAACTTCCGGCACCTCTGTAAGCCGAATCTCCTTCCGGCGCTCCTGCACCCGGATCATGGAAGTAATGGCTTCCGACGCGATCTCGATCACCATTTTCGGCTGCAAGAACAAAGTACGCAGCCGCCCATTCTCGAACAACTGAATAGGTACTTCATACCCCACCCGATTAGACAGGAGGTATTTCTCCATACCCCACCTCCCATGAAGAACGAACTTTCCCTATGAGTTTGACCTGCTGTACTTCTCGGAAAGAAAATCCAAGTAGTGACATCGTGCCCACCCCAATGAACACACGTTCCTTATCACCGGGATCCTCTTCTGTACTATTGGTGATCCCCGAGGATTTCAAGAGCAAACACAAATACCCCCAATCAGGGATATCAACATTCACATACGAGTTATCTAAAACGAACAAGTTGGTAAACTGACGCGCAATTTCGTTCATCTGTTCCTGTGTCTTTGCCTTGAACCCCAAACGATACTCGACACTCACTGCTGTGGGAGTCTGTGCTTCCAAGGCAATCAACCGATGACGATCCACCCCCACCAACATAGTTTTGCGGAAGAAGTTACGGTTTGCATCCGGGGTAATCCCCCCACGATACAACCCAAGATGGGGGAGAGGGAGACGCAGGGTCTGCTGCATTCGATACAGCTCAGTATTGAACATTCGAGCCACGTTTGCAAATGCCCGCTGAGGGGTGACCATATGGAGAGGGATGACTTTGCTCGCCCATGTAAATGAGCCAAAACGAGCCAGCATAGCTCTGTCGTAAAGCTGGAAAATATCGAACTGAGTCGCAACTGCGGGATCCGCTTGTCCGGCCATATCCCCCATCAGAAATCACCTGCTTCCCAGTCCGACATCTGAGAATCGAACTCATACGCAGCAGCCATGTGCAAGTATGTCTTCATATCGACAAAAGACTTCCCATCGATGATCACCTGTGCTGGGAGAAACCGTTGCGTGATCCCCGGCAGGAAGACATCAGCTAACCACTCCCGCCCCTGTTTATGGGTACGGATAATAGCTCGCTTGTCGAGGAAGATATCCATAGCGAAGCGTTTGGCCTGTTGAACAACAGCGATGTCTTGATCAGAAAGGGTAAACCCCTTCAGCCGCAATCGAGCTTTGTAATGAACCTTGAAGCCCAAATCCACGATAGCTTCAAATACACCAGCATCGTAGATATAGACGATCTTGGCAGGATAAACAAACGTCTGCACCACAACCCCCAAACTACAACAGATCAGGCGATGGGATATTGGCTACGAGATCAAACTCCAAAAACTCGTTCGTCACCCCAACCTGAGACTCTTCACGTCGCAAAACTGTCGCAATTTCATAACGGCTCCCATCATAGATAATCTCATCCCCTATTTTAGGAGCTATCCCACGTTCCGATAAAACCTTTCGAGACGACCGAAAAAGAATCTGCCGGGAGATGTCAATCGCCCATGCAGACATCCCCATCTCCTCGGGAGCAAAAATAGGACGAAGGGGAACTTCCAGTACCTCGGTGAATGACCGTTCCGTATGCTCCGCTGTATCGTAAATGTCGTGAACAAGCGATTTCTCGATACTCAAAACACGGTAGGTAAGTCTCGGAGCCTGTAGCCGGTACTGTTCAACCAGCAACTTCTCCCACAGGTTGACATCCTTTGTTCCTACAAACCGTGTACTGTTCAACAGTTACTTCCGATCAATCTGAACATCAGCAATAGGGATCTCACGCCTCACAGCTTCCATAAATGCTTCAGCCAGTGTATCGAAAGCCTCTTCTTTCAACCACCACTTCCCCTGCCTCAGCACCAAAGACTCCCCAGTAATCTCCGCTCCCGGAGCAATTCCTGCAGGGTTATCCCGGCTAACGACACCGGGAGGGGCTTCCTGATCACCCTGCTGAGTTCTGGACAACTCAGCACCCATCTTCGCGGGAGTAAGTGCAGACGCACTTCCTGCTGACACCAGTACATTCATCACTTCGGGGACGATAGTGTTGGACTTGGCAGCGATCTCGTCTCTCCACCAACGCAGCATCGGTCCAAACTGATCTACCAGCCATGCGGCCAGCACCTTCTGAGCCTTCGAAGTATCAGACTTAGCTGTTGCTTTGAAGGATGCCAGATGAGCATTCAACTGTGCCGCCTGCTTCGAGCGCAAGTAGATGAGCATGAGGTTCGCCACAGCCTTCAAAGAAAGCTGGTTGGGGTTCGTCACTCCGTAAATGGCAACTTCCTGAATCCGCTTACGTCCCTCGAACTTCAATTCGTCGTCCGTGGGTAGACCACCCTCCTCGGGGGCAGATTCTGCAGGGGGTTCTTCGATCGTGTTCTCCGGCGGAACAGAATCTTTATCACCCATCTGAGGAGCCTGCGTACCCAACAAGGTCTGAAGCCGACTCAGCAGATTCGCATACTCCACCCATATATCGAGAGCAGCAATCTGCAAATCAGTCACTGACTGTTCCGCAGAAGCCAGACTAACCGTATTTTCAAGGGCATCCTCACCATCGGGGCCATGATCATACGACTGCGACCGGA
>Ga0116173_1002334_pt1 | contig 14810 bp, 10 predicted proteins | sample AD_UKC085_MetaG_FD_89800 | JGI IMG/M metagenome (GOLD analysis project Ga0116173, IMG submission 89800) | Active sludge microbial communities of municipal wastewater-treating anaerobic digesters from USA - AD_UKC085_MetaG | ecosystem: Engineered > Bioreactor > Anaerobic > Digestate | place: USA...
AACTGTTAAAGGTGACATCCACGACATCGGCAAAAATCTGGTTGACATCATTCTTTCAAATAACGGATATACTGTTCACAATATCGGAACTGACAGGTCTGCGGCAGAAATAGCGGCGGCGGTTGACGAGATCAGGCCTGATGCGGCGGGATTGAGTGCGCTTCTAGTTAAAAGTGCTCTTGAAATGAAAAATGTCGCCCAATTCCTTTCTTCAAACGGAATGGAGATTCCTCTGATCTGCGGCGGAGCGGCGCTGACAAATGATTTTGTGGAAAAAGAGGTCGCCCCTCTTAACAGAAAAAGTGCCTATTATGCAAACGATGCATTTGAAGCGATGAACATACTGGAAAAACTAAAGAATGGATAAGGGTTTGAATTTATTTGATAACATTCAATTTTCCGATATTCTTGCCCACTTAAATAAAGGTGTGCTTTTCAGGTCAAGGTGGCAGTTATCCGTTTCTGAAGGGGAAAAAGAACTTGAAAGGATATTAGAGGAATACCACCCCGATCAGCTTGTAATAAAAGGGGTCTGCAAAATAATCACTAATGAAAAGAAAGGATATTTTGCAGTAACAGTCGGAAGTTCGGGGCATGAAAAGGCACTTGAAATATACAAAATGGACAGGTATTTTGACTATTTTCTTTTTAACGGACTTCTCAGTGAACTTGCTGAAGCCGCAGCAGAATGGATAGATCAATTTATCCGCCTTGAACTTGGAATTGATAAATCATCAAGAATATCACCAGGATATCCGCTCTGGCCTGACATAACAGATCAGGAAAAACTTCTAAAAATGCTCACTGCCGAAAAGATCGGAATATCGCTCACAGAAGCTTATCAGCTCGTCCCCGAACACAGCATCACCGGAATGGTTGTTGAAAATAAAAATCTTGAAAAAATCAAACTAAACGGCTAATGTATTGCGAGATTTTTCATTGAGGAGTTAATATGAGAAAGTCAGTTATTTTTCTTTTTGTGATTTTTTTATGTTCATCAGCTGTTGCGGCAAAACCCAAAATCGCTGTCATGGACATTCATGACCGTTCAAACAAAATGTCAAAAGACCTTCTTGAAAATGCGACCGAAATGATCCGTGGAAAGCTTTCTGCAACAGGTCAGTTCATGGTAATTGACAGGTCGAGCCAGCAGGAAAAAATGAAACAGATGATCGGCAAGGAAAAAAAGGAAAGTTACAATCAGAACTACGACAAAGAGTCTCAAATCCCTCTCGGCAGAGCACTCGCCGCAGATTCAATATTAAGAAGCACCATATCCTGCCTTGGGAACGACTGTATGCTTTCCGCCGAAATAGTTGATATCGCAAGAGAAGTTTCTACAAAAGGGGGAACTTCAAAGTTCATTTTCGACAAATCAGACCTTTCATCTCTCATCGCCGCTATTGAAGATGTCGTTGAACAGATGGCTGATATGAGTAAAGGCGAACTTTCATCAAAACCCTTCCCTCAGGATACCGACAATGATGTTTTTGCAGATCCCAACGCATCATTCAAGATAATTTTTGACGCCAGCGACCAGGCGGAAGTTTATGTTGACGGAGCAAGAGTCTGTAAATCGACACCCTGCCAGCAGTATGTAGGCGGCGGAATACATCAGGTAAAAATGGTGAGCAGAAAAATGGCCCCTCAGGAAGAATCCATAAAATTCTACCGCGATGAAAGAATAATTTTCAATTTCGCTCCCGCCGGTGCCGGCGTAACCATAACCCCCGTTACAGTAAAAGGGAGAACCATTACCGATGTTTCAGTCTACAACGGAAGGAATGTCATCGGGACTCTCCCCGGAACACTTTTCCTTACTCCTGATAACAACAAGATCGTTCTGAAAAGAGCCGGTTTTCAGGACCACAAAATGAAAGTGAATGTAACAGGAAATTTTGATCTCAATTTGAGTCCGATCATGGAATTTGAAAAATACAGACCCTACAAAGGCGGAGCCATAGCAGGTTTTGTTGTCGGCGGAATCCTTTTTGTCGCCGGCGGAATAGGTTATCTGGTTGCGGAAACGATGGATGCTTTAGGCGAAGATGCAGATACAGCTTTTATTGCAAGCTATTCACTGCTGGGAATTGGAGTGGGCGGAATAGTGCTCGGAGCTGTTCTTATCTCAATAAAACGGCCTGTTCCCGGTGCTGAGGGCTTCACTTTCGATGTTTCAGGAAACGGCGCAAAGGTATCATACACATATAAGTTCTAATCCCCTATCCCTTGAAATAATCAAAACTGTCACTATTAAGTTATCCGGTAATTTTCAGGGAGGTTTTTTATGAACAGCTATCAGAATAACAGCGAAAACGGGAACCAGGATCCGTTGAAAAAATACGGCAGGAATCTTGTTGAACTTGCAAAAAGCGGGAAACTCGACCCTGTTATTGGAAGAGACAGCGAAATAAGAAGAATTGTGAGGATCCTTTCCAGAAGAACGAAGAACAATCCTGTGATAATCGGCTCCCCCGGTGTAGGAAAAACAGCAATAGTTGAAGGTCTGGCAAGAAGGATATTGCGTGGAGATGTGCCTGTAAGCATTCAGAATAAGGAGATATTTGAGCTTGACATGGGTGCTTTGATATCAGGTGCCAAATTTCGCGGAGAATTTGAAGAACGGCTCAAGGAAGTGCTCAAAGCCGTAAAAGATTCAGACGGGAAGATAATCCTTTTTATTGACGAACTTCACAACATCGTCGGAGCCGGAAGAGCTGAAGGAAGCATGGATGCGGCAAACATGCTTAAGCCGATGCTTGCAAGAGGAGAACTGCACTGCATCGGAGCAACAACGCTTGATGAATATCGAAAATATATTGAAAAGGACGCCGCCCTTGAACGGAGGTTTCAGCCACTGATCGTCCAACCCCCTGATGAAGAAGAGACCATCTCAATTCTAAGAGGTCTCAGAGAAAGATTCGAAATCCATCACGGAATAACAATTTCTGAAGGAGCAATGGTTGCCGCAGTCAAACTTTCAACAAGATACATTTCTGACAGATTTCAGCCGGATAAATCAATTGATCTTATAGATGAAGCATGTTCGATGCTTAGAACTGAAATAGACAGCATGCCGGCTGAACTTGATGATCTTAAAAGAAAAAAGATGCAGCTTGAGATCGAAATGGAGGGCTGTAAAAGGGAACAGAGCGGATCCACTAATGAACAGGTTGCTGCAATTGATAAAAAACTTCGGGAGATAAGTAAAGTATATGAAGAAAAGTTCAAAATTTGGGAAAATGAGAAAAAAGCCGTAGAAACTGTGAAAAAACTGAAAAAAGAGATCGAAGAGACAAAAATCGAAATAGAAAGGGCTGAACGGGAATATAATCTGAGCAGAGTAAGCGAACTCAAATACGGAACTTTGTCCGACCTTCAGAATAAACTTAAGTCGGCGCAGGAAAAGACATCCTCGGAAAATGTTATGGTCACGGAAATGCTTACCGAAAAACAGATTGCTGAAGTTGTCAGTAAATGGACTGGAATTCCCGTTGCCAGCATGACTCAAAGCGAAAAGGACCGCATCCTTTCTCTGCCGGAAAAATTAAAAGAGTGTATTATTGGACAGGATGAGCCGATAGAAAGTATCTCCCGCTCAATATTAAGATCAAAAGCGGGACTTACAAACCCGAACAGACCGCTTGGTTCTTTCATTTTTCTGGGACCTACCGGTGTAGGAAAAACTGAGCTCGCCAAAAGAACCGCCGAACAGCTTTTTGACACATCTGAGAACATGATCCGGATCGACATGAGTGAATATATGGAAAAGCACAGTGTTTCCAGACTGATAGGAGCACCTCCGGGATATATCGGTTATGACGAAGGAGGTCAACTTACCGAAGCTGTAAGGAGAAAACCGTATTCAATAATTCTCCTTGATGAAATTGAAAAAGCCCATGATGATGTGTTTAATATTCTGCTTCAGATCCTTGAAGATGGACGGCTTACTGACAATCAGGGAAGAACGGTTTCATTTAAAAACACTATCATCATCATGACATCAAACATTCAGAAAGATCTTGTCAAATCAAAGTTTAAACCTGAATTCTTAAACAGGATAGACGACATCATTGAATTCAAAGGGCTTGGACATGATGAGCTCAAAAAGATAACTCAACTCCTGATAGCAGATATTAATAAAGTGCTTGCAGATCGTGAGATCTCCTTTGAACTGGACAATTCCGCAATGGAAAAAGTGATAAAAGAATCCTTTGACACCGAATACGGAGCAAGACCGGTGAGAAGATATCTGGAAAAGAAAATCGAAACACTGCTTGCTGTTTCTATCCTGAACGGAACTGTTACTGCTCCTTCTAAAGCTGTCGTAACTGTCGAACAAGGACTATTTAAACTTAAAACCCTTAAATAATACCTGTATTTTAAAATCCAATAAAAATTTTGACAAAAAAGGTCCTTTTTATTACTCTGTCGTGAATTTGTGGTTTCATGAAAGCAGTTGTAGTGATCTTTTCACTGTTCATTTTAATATGTTTGTAATAAGAAAGGTGTGAAAATGTTAAGAAAATTCTTTGTTTTATGCTTCGTTGTCCTCTCTATCTCGGTTGTTTCCGCTCAGTCAAAGATTGCTGTTCTTCCCGCAGCAGGAAAAGGGAAATCCGCCCAGATGGCGAAAAATCTCGCAAAAGAGATCAAATCCATCTACAAAACAGTAAAAGATGTCAATCTTATTGATGCAGAAAGAGTTTTATCTGCAAGTGAAAGAAGCGATTTCAATGCCTGCTCAACAAAACAGAAATGTGTTGCAGACAGATCAAAAGGGATAAACAAAGTTGACATGATACTTTTCCCCGTTGTAAGGAGCAAAGAAGGAACATTCAATGTAACGCTCTATATTTTCTCAACAAAATCAGGCAAAAGAGTTGCAAAACCAGTCGTAAAGGGTGAAGAGGATATAGATGCCGAAGACCTTGCAGCCGACATTGCAGCCGCATTGATAGATGCATCTTCAAATCTTACTGTTGAAACTGATGAAACTGATGGCGAAGATGACGAAGATGATTCAGGATCTTCAGCAAGTGCCGGGAAAAAAGAGGAAGTAATAGAAAAAGTATCTCCGAGAGAACAGAAGAACCGTCTCCGTGCAGGATTCAAAGCTTACAAAAGCGGTGATGCAAAAGGTGCGGCAAAACTTTTCAGGGAAGGGGGAGACGAAACTCTTGCAGGGATGGCGGAAGATATCGACAATGCAGTGCAAAATGCAAAAAAACTTATTAAAGACAAGGATTTCGGAGAAGCTGTAAAGATATTGAACAGCGTTGAAAGCAGGGATTTTGAACTGCGTGAAAAAGGTTACAAGGAGCTTCAGTTCATAAAGGAAACAAACAAAAAACATAAATATAATGAGCCGAGTGACTCTGATTACACAAAAGTAAAAAACATTTTCAGAGATATAAAAAAGGACATCAAAGCAGTTGCAGACTGGAAAAACAAAGAGATCGAAAAACTTGATGATTCGATGCGCGGAGAACTCAAGCAGAAAGAACGGATAACAAGAGATTTTGAAAAATTTGAGAAAGAACAGCGTGAAAAAGAAAAGAATATGGAATCTGATCATCTGAAAAAGATCGAAAAGATGAAATCAGACCTTGAAAATCTTGATTCAAAATATCGTGACAAGATCTCTGATATAGAAAGAGAGATATCTTCGCTGAATAAGAAACTGGAAGACACCCGCTCACCTGAGGAAGTTTACAAAACAGATATCGAGGGTGAATTAAAAGAGCTCGATAAAAAATACAAAAGACTTTCTCTTGAGCAGAAAAAGCAGCTCGTCATGACTCAGAAACAGGCAAAAGCTGATATTGAAAAAGCCGAAAAAGATAACGAGGCAAAGCTCAAGGACATCGAAAAAGCGAATGCCGATCTTGACAAAAAGATACAGGAACTTTCAAAAGAGATCGAAAAACTCAACAACGATTTTGACAAGAACGAACAGCGCGAAAGTCAGCAGTTTGAAAAAGGACTTGCCGCACAGGAAGCCAAAGACAGAAAAGATCGTGAAGACCTTGAGAAAAAGAGTTCTGCTGAAATAGAAGCAATGAACAAAGAGCTTGAGGAATATGACAAGAAAATCCAGGCCGCAGCGGAAAAAATAGATAAGCTTGACCGCGAAATAAGCGATTATGTTGATAAGCAGGATCAGCGGCTTCAGAAGGTTCAGGAAAACACAGATAAGAAAAGAGAGGAGTTCGAAAGAAAATTTGATGCCGATAGACAATCCGCTGAATCCAAAGCCGAACAGGAATATCAGAAAGGTCAGTCTGCTCTTGCAAGAAAGATCGAGCTGCTTGAATCCAGTATTCTCAAAATAGAAGATAAGGTTGATAACTATGAAAAGGATCCTAAATGGAAAAATGAAAAGAAAAATCTGAAATCTGCCACAGATGAACTGATAAAATACGAAGATGCACACGATGCATTCATAAATAAGCAGATCGCTCCGGTTGTTAATGCACATAAAGAAAATGTTGCTAAACTGGATGCTTCTTTCAAAACTCTTGAAGGGACCATAAAAAAAGAGATCGCCGCTTATAAAACTAAAAAGAATGCTGAAAGAAGTTCTCTTGACAAAGAAGTAAAATCTCTTGAAAAAGGAAAGCCCGCATTTGAAAAACAGCTTCAGGCAAAGATCAGAACCGCTACTGCAAACAGAGAAAAGCAGATGAAGGCGATAGACAGCAGAAGTGCCGCAAGAGACAAAGAACGCGAATCAAAATCGAAGGCGAGAAAAACTGAATTTGACAAAACTGTCGATGCAAAGAGAAAACAGCTTGCCGCACTTGAAAAACAGATTTCGGTAAATACGGCAAATGCAGATAAGCAGAGAGCCGCTCTTTCAGATCAGCTTGAAAAAACAAGGATCGCCAACGAAAAGAAACTCAGCGACCTTGAAATTGCAAATGAAAAGAAAAGAGAAGCAAATGAAGCGGCTCAGGAAAAGGAGCGGCTTGCAATATATCAGAAATATGAACAGAAAATGGCGGCTGACAGAAAAGAAGTCAATGCAAAAATAGCTCAATTTGAAAACAATATGAGAAACCTCATAGCCCAGAGAGGCAAGGAAGAAAACACATTAAGAGCAAACATTCAGAATGCTGAAAAACAGACTGATACTATGCAGAGCGGCTGGGCTAACGAGGCAAAAAAGAGACTTGCCGCTTATGATGCAAACCTGAAAAATGCTGAAAAGAAGGAAGTTGCCGCAAAAGCAAAATATGAAGCAGCTCTAAAGAGCATTGAAAATCAATATAAATCTAAAGTTGATGCCATCATTCAGACTGCATCAAAGAAAGCTTCATCAGGTGGAGCAGGAGCAGAGTTTACAGTTGAAAGAGATCGCAACTTCGAATTCAGCAGTTATACAAAATCCATTAACGCAACTAAAGCAGATGCCCTTTCTGCAAGAGGAATGGAAAAACTCAAATCAGATGATATTGCAGGAGCAAGAAAAGATTTCTTTGAGGCACTTTATGCTGATACGGAAAGCAAATCAGCTCTTGACGGATTGAAAGAGATCGAAAAAACCGCCGGCGCAATGTATGACAAGGCATATAAAATGGTGACCGAAGATCCTGACATGGCTAAGAAGATCCTTATTGATCTTAGAAGGAATCTGAGTCCGAAAAGTGAATATTACCTTAAAACTCTTGCTCTTCTTGAAGAATTGAAAGCCGGCGAATAAAATATCATAATACCGCTCCCCTTTTCTTTTGATTCAATAGATGATATAATAATGAAGTTTTTTTTAACAAGAGGTACAATATGAAAAAAATTCTCCATTATATTTTATTTGCGGCTCTTATGTTTTTATTTTCTGCCTGTGACAGCGGAAAAGACAAAATATACGGAGATGATGCTCTGAGTGACTCAAATGCACATGTTGACGATGAAATGACCGAATATATGGAACGCCCGGACAGTGACACATATCCTGGCGGCGGAGGAACAAAAACCGATCCTGACAATCCCGTCACAGACGATGTTGAAGAAACTGATGACAATCCTTCGGTTGATGTCAACGATGAAACGCCTGATGAAACTGATGAAGGAATTTACTCTGAAGACCCTTCTGTAGGAACATGCGAATCGGGACGGGTTGCAGAAAACCAAAAGACTCTGGTTCTTGACCGGCTTAATTACATCAGATCACTGCACGATCTGCCGCCTGTAGTGTATGAAGAAGATGATGATGTTGTTACTGCGGAATGCTCCCTCATTATTGCTGCCAATAAACAGTTGAGCCACACTCCGGATAACAGTTGGAAATGTTTTTCTGCAGATGCCTATACCGGGTGCAATAAAAGCAATATTTTCATTCAATGGGGCGGAGATCCGCTCTCTTTTCCAAGTGAATCCGTTGTAGATGCTTTCATGACCGATGAAAATGTTGAATCGCTCGGTCACAGAAGGTGGTTCATTGACCCCTGGCTTGCCCATATTTCTTTCGGGCGTGTTGATGATACCTACAACAAGGTGCTGGGATCTGCGATCAAAGTAATAAACGATACTGAACAGAGCATCGCTTCAAGCTCAATTGAATATGTTGCCTATCCTTACGAATACTATCCGGCAGAACTTTACAACGATAATGTGATGATGTCTTTTACGCTCATTTATGACAGGAATAATAAATGGACAAACAACAAGATAAGTTTTGCTTCTTCTGCGATAGCCATAACCGACCCGTCAAATAAGACGATGAAGATCTCCGGCATGAAGTTTGATAATGACGGGTATGGGGTTCCCAATAATATCAGATGGTTTGCCGAAGGGATAAAATCAGGCGTAAAATATGATGTCGTTATAACCAATGTCAAAGTAAATACTACTTTTAAAAACTATTCCTACTGGTTTGAACTTAAATAAGAAAATGACAGTTGCCACTTTACTGATACTCTTTATTTCATCAATAATATCAGGGTGTTCTGACAACAAAACAAATCAGACGGATAATGAAGGCGTCATTTCAGATGAAGACGGTTATGTCCCTTTGTGCGGCAACGGCTTTCTTGATGAAACAGAGTTTTGTGATTCTAAATCAGCAAAATGTTCACTCCTTGAACCTGAAAAATACAGAGCAGGGATCGCAACATGTCTTGAAGACTGTTCCGGCTATGACTTTTCTAAATGCCTTTCCGTTTATGAATGCGGCAACTCCATTGTGGAGCCGGGCGAAGTCTGTGACGGGAATTTTAAACTATGCAGTGAAATAGATCCTGATAAATATTCAATGGGTTTTGCGTCCTGTTTCGGGCACTGTAATGGATGGGATTCTTCAAAATGCAAGGATTTTCATATGTGCGGCAATGAATTTCTTGAACAGATGGAAACCTGTGAAATCGGTCAGACCAAAGAATGTGCAATACTGTATCCTTCCATATTTGCAACAGGGGAAGCGGTATGCAACGAATATTGTACGGAATGGAACATTTCCAGTTGTATTCCATTGATGTGCAATGATGTTAAATGCGGCAGTATCCCGATCGAGATTGACGGCACTGATCATATTTTTAATTGCGGAACATGCTTCGGCGGAGACATCTGCAACAGCTCAAATCGATGTGAATTCCCCTGCTCAGACAGCAAATGCGGTGAAGTGAAAATAGTCGACAGTGACGGTATAACCCAGACTTTTGAATGCAGAGAATGTTCAGGAATGCAGTATTGCGACACAGATAATCAATGTAAGGCCGCCTGCTCAGATATGGCTTGCGGAACAGATAAAGGAATTGATTGCGGAACATGTCCGGATGGATATTACTGTGGTCCTTTCCCGAACAGATGTAAGCCAAAGCCGAAAATAGAATTCACGGATATACCCGGCGGAACTTTTTTCATGGGTTGCAACGATGTGCTTGACAATAATTGTGCCGAAAGTGAAAAACCCGGACACATTATAGAATTAAGTCCCTATTCCATAAGCACTTATGAAATTACTGTTGCGCAGTACGAAACCTGCATCGAAGCAGGGTTTTGCAGAATGGATAATCCGGAATATCTTGACTACAAAACATATATCCTCAACTTCAGGTGTAACATCGGATCTCCAAGAGGTGCCGCTCATCCTGCAAATTGCATCAGCTATTACGGTGCCGAAGCATTCTGTAAATTCATTGGAGCCCGGCTGCCTACTGAGGCACAGTGGGAAAAAGCGGCAAGAGGCGGTTGCGAATTCTATGAAAACTGTGAAGCTGAAACGCAGATATTTCCATGGGGAAATGAAATGGCAACATGCGATACTGCCGTAATGATGGATGCTCTCAGCGGTATTCCAGGATGCGAAACCGGTGGAACAATGTTTGTGGGTTCAAAGCCCATGGGTGTAAGCCCGTACGGACTTTTTGATATGTCTGGAAATGCATGGGAATGGACAAGTGACTGGTTTGATCCGGGATATTACAACAATTCTTTGGAAAAAGATCCTCAGGGTCCTGAAACAGGGAGAGAAAAAGTGCTGAAAGGAGGTTCCTGCAATTTCAGCTCAAATGCTATAAGACCAAGTTACAGATATAATGTCTATCCCAATGTCAACTATACATACGGCGGATTCCGCTGTGTAAAAACTCATAACTAACCGGAGGAAAAAATGTCAAAAGCAAACGAAGCGATCAGTAAATTCAAGAAAGTTGATATCAGTTATGACTATTCAACTTTACCGGCTGATATTAAAAACGCCCTGCCCCACCTGAAAAAAGCATTCGATCTGATCACAACGATCTTCATGCGTCAGCAAATGGAAGGACTTCCTGAGATTTACAATCAGGTCATGGCCGGCAATGATGAGGAAAAGAAGGAGTTTTTCAAGCTTTTCAAAGGGCCGTGGGATCAGCTTGCCGATTTTAAGTCGGTATATCCCGAATTCAGCGACAGGCCTGCGACATGCGCAATGTATCCTGCCGATATTACTAAAGAAGAATGGGAGAAAACCCTTGCAGAAATGAGTGCGGAAGAAAAGGAGCTTATGACTGACACATATACCGTCATAGTTCGTGAAGAAGGCAAACTCAAAGCAGTCCCCTATCATGTCTATTATGCTGAAGAACTTGGTGAGATCTTTGAACACCTTGAAGCTGCGGCAGATTGTGTGGAAAACGAACTCCTGAAAGAGTATCTCATCTCAAGAGCTGAAGGAATGGTGACTGGAAACTATCGTGATTCCGAGGCCTTGTGGGTAAAAATGAAAGATGTTCCGATCGATCCGGTGTTTGGTCCTTTTGAAGTATATGCAGACGGATTTCTTGGACTTAAAGCAACTTATGAAGCATTTCTCATGGTCGTTGACCACGAAAAAGGGAATCGTTTAAAAGAAATCGAGAACAATCTGGCAAATCTTGCGGCAATATTTCCGGTTCCAGAGGGTTCAAAAGCGGCTGTCGGCAAGATCGCTCCGATGATAGTTGTTCACCAGATCTATTCAAGCGGTGAAGCGGCTCAGGGGATCATGGCAAGTGCGTTCAATCTCCCAAACGATGCGTGGGTAAGAGGAAATGTCGGCTGGAAACAGATCATGATCTACAACATGATGCAGGCAAAGTTCAACAATGCGACAATGAAGATCGCAGACAAAATATCTCACGGAAAGATCAAAGCGGAATTTGACCCCTACTTCTATTTTGTCCTCATGCATGAAGTAAGTCACGGTCTTGGACCTGCATATCGTGCTGACGGCACACCTGTTTCAAAAGCTATCGGCAAGAACTATACCGGAATAGAAGAAGCAAAAGCCGACATCGGCGGACTTTACATACTTCTTAAACTCGGCGGAAAATACGGAATCCCCGAATTCGGCAAGGAAAAGATCTTAAACAGCTTTTTTGCAGGACTCTTCAGATCAATGAGATTCGGAGTACACGAAGCACACGGAGCCGCAAATGTCCTTGAATTCAACTTCTTCAAGGAAAACGGCATCATCAAAGTCCTTGAAAACGGCGATTTTGAAACCGACTCAACACGACTCGTTGAAGTCACCGAAGTTCTTTTGAACGAACTCTGCCGCATTGAAGCCAACGCCACACCCGAAGAAGCCGCCGCATTCCTCAAACGGTTCGCCGTCCCCGGAAGCGACATCCTTGACGCACTCGCCAAACTCACCGACATCCCCATAGATATCAGAGTCGAGTATAAATTGTAAACACTTTTTTCGAACCTTTCGATATTGCTCACATCCAAAGTTTTTATTAAAATTTCTTGACTAACAAAACATTCGTGATACCTTATCGCTGTTTTTTTGTCAAAATTGGCAATTTTTGAAAATTAACATTGTTTGGGAGGCGTTTTAGATGATTTTATCATATGGAGCAAAAAACTTTTTCTGTTTTAAGGAATGGGTTGAAATTTCTTTTGAACTTGGATCCAGTATTTCAAAAGAACTTTCTAATGGCGAAAACGCCTCTCTTGCTTTATGCTTGAAAGGCAACAATAGTTCAGGTAAAACAAATGGGCTGAAAATATTATCTTTTCTTTCTTATTTTTGCGCAGATTCTTTCACATCATTAAAACCTGATGGATTGATTCCGTTGGAAACTTTCTTTAACAACAAAGAAAATGCTGAATTTTTTGTTGAGTTTATTGAAAATGACAAAGAATACAGATACGAGCTTATTATAAACAGTGAACAGGTAATTTCTGAAAGGATTTATCAGAAAAAAAAACGTAGAGCATTTGTTTTTGAAAGAAATTTTGAAGAAATAACAAAAAACACTTTTTATAGCACTAGTCACCCTATTAAACTTCGAAAAAATGCATCTTTTATAAGTACTGCTAGGCAATCTGAAGTTGATGAAATTCTTCCTATATACAACTTTTTTAACAACATTATTACAAATGTAAGTCACTGGGGACTGGAAAAATGGATGATTGAAACAAGTGAAAAGGATTTATCGGAATTTTACAGTAAAAACCCGGAATATCTTGAATTTACTGTAAATAAACTAAGAGAATTTGACTCAGGAATTAAAGATATTGCAATTATGAGTTATGAAAAAGATATGAAGAAAGAATTCTATCCTCTTTTCAAATTTGATGTTGATTCACAAGAGTACACTTTGAGCTATAGAGGCCAGTCAAGCGGAACCAAGGCGCTTTTTTCTTTGTTACGACTTTATAAATATACTCTCAATTTAGGTGGGATACTTGTTCTTGACGAATTTGATATTTATCTTCATCCAGACATTCTTCCACATCTTGTTGCATTATTTGAGAATCCAATAACAAATCCCAAAAACGCTCAACTAGTTTTCACCACGCATAACGCAGACATCATTGATAAAATGGGAAAATATCGTACATACCTTTTCAACAAAGAGGACAATGAGAGTTATTGTTACAGGCTTGATGAGTTGCCTGGCAATCTGATACGAAATGACAGACTGATAACTCCTCTTTACAAATCAAAAAAGATTGGTGGAGTTCCTAAAATATGAGTAGCAAATTTAATTCAAGAAAAAAGAGGTTTCTTTCCAGTTTACCTAAAAACCTTATATTCAATTGTCTTCCAAACTTTAAAAATAAAATAAATTTCAACTTTTCATTTTTTGATGGGTCTCAAGGACAGGATTTTAATAAATGGTCTCAAAAACAGTTGGCAGAATTACTAGATAAATTGAAATGTTATTCAAAGGAGGATATGGAATATTGGAAAAAAATGAGAATAGGAACCAAAAACAGCAAAGTATTGGTTGTTTATGGTGCCTTTCCAATTAGTTCAGATTTTAAACATCCCCAACACATTCCACTTGATGTCGAATGGGCAAGGTTTAGACTTGAAGGAGACAGCCGACTAATTGGTTTTATAATCAATAAAAATGATTGTTTATGCAACGAAATATGTCCAGATACTTTTTATGTTGTTTTTCTAGATCAAAATCATAAATTTTTCAAACCGTCTTAATTTTTTAAAAGGAAATACCTCCATGAACTACCAAGATATTTTATATAATTTTCTGACATCATCCCTTATAGTAGGAATTGCGACTTATCTGATTCAAAAACAAATTGACAAAAGGTTTAATAAGATTGAGAGCTTTCAAAAAACACTCATAACTATACGAAAAGAACGATACGACACGCTATTAAAAACTTTGCAAGAAATCTGGGAAAAAATAATAGAAACAGAATATTACATAAGACACGAACTAAACAATCAAGTGGAAGACGCTCAACAGAGAAAGAAAAAAACAGCAACACTTGATTTTACACCATTGAAAAGTGCTTTTATCTTTATTGAAAAGAAAAATATTTTACTCACAGATGCTTTAAGTTGCCAGACAAGAGATTTATTCATCAACCATTTTCAAAATACATACAACGGCTACATCAAAATTCTAAATAATGCAAGTGCAGGTGAAAAAACCTTGGACGAACTAAATAGCTTTATCCCAGACGCTTTAGGAGACGAATATAAACAAGACCTTGCCAATTTAAGAAAAAAGTTTGAAGAACAAGCTCAAAAAATCTTGTATGACGAAAGTGTTAGTTGATAATTAAATAGATTTTGAATGAAAAATGCTGTAAGAATACACAAAAAAGATGATCCAACAGCAACTTTTTAAACTTTTAAGAAAATATTAATCTGGTTATGCCTGACAACAAAAAACATCACTTCGTTCCTCGTTTCTATCTGAAACTCTTCTCAGAAAACAGAAAAAGCATAAATATTTTCAACTTGTCTTCCAGAAAATTAATAAAAAATGGTTGTCTTAAAGATCAGTGTTACCAGGATTATTTTTATGGAAAAGATAATAAAACAGAAAAGGATCTGTCAGATATTGAAAACGAAGTATCTGTAT
>Ga0116173_1002336_pt1 | contig 14790 bp, 15 predicted proteins | sample AD_UKC085_MetaG_FD_89800 | JGI IMG/M metagenome (GOLD analysis project Ga0116173, IMG submission 89800) | Active sludge microbial communities of municipal wastewater-treating anaerobic digesters from USA - AD_UKC085_MetaG | ecosystem: Engineered > Bioreactor > Anaerobic > Digestate | place: USA...
AAACGCCCCTTTTAAGAGTAGCAGTCTGCCACTCAAATAGGGCTTGCTGATACCATAAAAGAGTCTGTTGACCATAGAAGGTTCCAGTTTCAGTAACAGCGTTTGTGGATGCATGAATAGACATTTCAATGTCCAGCCACACAGGCAAGGGTTTGTGGTTTTCGACAGTCAGGGTGAAAGTAATATTTTCTTCTGGAAAGATCCTTGTCCTGTCGGAAATAAGGCGGCATACGATCTTTTTTCCCGCCACTTTTGCCCATACCCTGAGGATGATAGCAATGCCAAAAACGAGGATACACAGGATTGAAAGATCATGCTGGCGGTTAAGGAGGCCTATAAAAAGGAAAATGCCCACCGCTACCATCATGATCGAAGTTATAAAGAGACTCGGTACCCGCCGGGCTAAAGTAGTGTTCATAAGTAATGATTATTTTTCTGAGACTGGCACTGAAATTTTGTTTAAGATCTGATTCACAATATCTTCCTGCGATGTATTCCTGAGCCGCTCCTCCTCTCTGAGGATCATTCTATGAGAAAGTACAGGCACAGCAAGTGATTTTATATCATCAGGGAGCACATATTCTCGACCTCTCAAAGCGGCAAGGGCTTGTCCGGATCGCATCAGCCCCAGAGAACCTCTCGGGCTGGAACCGAGTCTCAGCAAAGGGTTTATACGGGTTGCTCCAACAATTGATGTTATGTATTCCTTGACTGCTCCGGACACGTGTATCTTTCTTCTGGCCTTCTGCAAGCGGGAGATATCGGCAGGGGTTGCCACTGCTGAAAGAGTTTGAAGAGGATCTTCCTCCTGAAAACGTTGAAGAATAGCAATCTCCTCGTCCTGATCCGGATAACCGAGCCGTATTCTCAGGAGAAAACGATCGAGTTGCGCTTCAGGCAGTGGGAAAGTTCCCTCAAGTTCGATGGGATTTTGTGTTGCCATGACGAAGAAAGGGTGGGGCAGAGAATGAGTTTTTCCGTCCACTGTAACCTGGCGTTCTTCCATACTTTCAAGAAGGCTGGACTGTGTCCGGGGTATGGTTCTATTAATCTCATCTGCGAGAAGTACATTTGTCATGACCGGTCCCTGTTGAAACACAAATTGGCCTGAACGTTGGTCAAACACATTGAAGCCGGTTATATCGGCAGGCAACAGGTCTGGGGTGAACTGAACTCTTTTGAAAGATGCGCCTATGCTCTTTGCCAATGACTTGGCAATCAGCGTCTTGCCGAGACCGGGGATGTCTTCAATCAGAATATGGCCTTCTGCGATAAGGCCTACCAGAAGAAGTTCTATGGCCTGTTCCTTGCCCACTATGACACTGGACATATTCTCTGTAATCTGTTTACATAAATCGAAAGTCATATCTTCTCCTTATTGATTCCCACCCTTGTAATCCCCTGATCCTGATTTTGCTGCAGATTTCACATCTCGAGGGATTGAAATATGGACCGTATCTCGCAGGGTACTCCCCTGAAATCGAGCTGTTCGATAATCTCATTCATGGTGAAACCCCTTGTCTTGCGAAAGGATGCCTTGCCCTGTGCGCAAAGCTTGCCTGTCTCATCTTCGATCATTGCGGAAAGATAATACATATTGTGAGTTGATGATAGAAATTGCCCCGAGGCGCGATATGTCTTTCCGCACATGATGGGCCTTTTAAATTCTGCTTCCATTTTCCATGTTGCGCAAATCTTTTTTGTCTTCATGAACAGCGCCCACCACATTACTTCATCAAGTATTCCGGTCACGATACCACCATGCAACATCCCATGGTAACCCTGAAATCTTTCCTGGGCCGTGAATTCGCATGAGGCTGTGCTATCCATATATTTCAGCTCGAGGCCGAGACCGCCTGTGGCGGGTCCGCAAAAGAAACATTTTTTATATCCAGGTAAAAGTCCCTTCATGGATTGATCTTCCCTCCCTGCTTTCCTCTCCGTATTGTAACATTTTTAATAAAAAGGTGTAGAGAAAAGTCATGGCTTCTGGCCTAACTGTATTCGACTTGAAAATGCTCTTTACGGGTTGTTTATTTCTTGGCGGAGCAGCTTTTGAGGGCTTTGGCATATGCAAAGATGGCTTTTACATATTCATCGCAGTGGTTATATGCATAAACAGCCTTCCGGTTCTTATCAGGGTTGTTCTTTTCCCATCCGTGAGATAAAAGATAGTTTGCAATGCTCGCACACGCATCGGGAACATCGAAGAGATCAATAATTCCGTCATTGTTCTCATCAACAGCGTATTTCCGGTAAGATGAGGGAATAAATTGTGCCATTCCGAATGCCCCTGCCCATGAACCTTTAATGGAAAGTGGATTCTTGTTAAGCATTTTTGCTATCCAGAAAAGTTCGATAAGCTCATTTTCAGCCCATGGGGAGCGTCTATTTTCTACTAAGGCGAGGGTAAGAAGACTATTGAAAATGGGATATTTTCCAACGTATCTGTTGAAGTTTGTTTCGAGCCTGAGAATGGCAATAATAATCTCTTTGTCTACACCATAATTTGCTTCAACCCGCACCAGCACTTCTTTGTTTTCGTTAAGGAATTTTTGCCCTCGTTCCAGTGATTTTTTTGTTAGAAGGCCGAATTTCTTGCTGAAATAAGGCAGGCCTTTACCACTCCGTTCAAGGATTTGAGGATAAATCATCACACGCTCATCAGAAAATATCTGCCGTATCTCTTCCTCGCTAAATCCCGTTACTAATATTTTAGCGGTAAGGGTGTCTATCCGATCTTTGTACTGAGGGTCAATTTCCCCAGTAACAGGGGATGAGAACATGAAAAGAAGGCCTATGACGGTTATTATAAAGCAAGTGTTTATTGTTGTGATTTTTTTATCTCCCAATGGATGAGCATTTTTGTATTCCACAGATCAATTATCATTATGATACCGAGGTTGGAGAAGAAATCAAGCGTTTTGTTTCTAACCCTGATAGAAACTACTTTTGTATATATTTTCTCTGTTTTTATGGTACAATTCCTTCGTTTGGAATACTCAGAGAAAAGGATTTATCTGCCATATGAAAAAAAGCCTCGATGAAAAAGAACCGGACAAGATAGTACGGCCAGCAATCCCAGATTCGGTTCAGGATCTGATTGAGTTTGTTTCTTCAATAGTTTTTGAGACAGGTATGGAAGACGATAAGGTTAAAACGATTGGCCTTGCCATTGAGGAGGTAGTCCAAAATATTATTGAATTTGCATGCCCTGAGGGCAAAGAGGAGATAACTATTTCCTGTGAGCTTCTTGACAGTGGTGCAACACTTATTCATATATGGGACACGGGCAAACCTTTTAACATGCTTCTTGCCGGAACATTTCCCGAGGTTGAGCTGGTTTCGGCACATGAGAAAATACCATCAACAAAGATGTTGAAAAAAGCAGTGAAGAACATAGAGTACATTCGTGGAAAGGACAAAAACATACTAATTCTGACCATCCCCCCGGTTAGGGGTCGCAACTGATTACAACGAATCCAAGGCCTGGATGTTCGAAGGTAAAAGGGGTCAACGTCAGGGAAAGGGTCGAGGGAAGGGTTCTGGTACCCCACCCTGACCCTTGAGAATTAATTGAAGTATTTTATTCTTTTATTCCTGCCAGACGCCTAGCAGCTTTCTTCTTGCTCTCCACATCAGTTTCACGGAAAATAGTTACACGATGAGCCTCCGGTGAGCCACCACCATGGATATCAGAGATTGTATCTGCGCTTTCGAGGGCGAGCTTTTCAGCTAATCGATACATTTTGACCCTGTTTTCCACAGGGACGGTGTCAACGGCTTTCAGGTATTTTTTCAGAAGGTCGCCTATGTCAGGATTCTCAAAATCTCTATCCGATGGAAGGTCAGCCACAAAACCACCGCATGCATCGATCATCAATCGGGTAGCCTCAGCCATTTCTTTGCCCTCATGTATTTTGGAAGCATTGGCGAGAACAGTATCGATGAAGTATGCCCCTGAAGGCTGTTGTTTGCCTTCATAGGAAGATGCAAGACAGCAACCGTATAAGGTTTCAGCTCTGTGGATCATGTCGATGACTTTCTGTTTCAAATGACCAGCCTTTGAGGTCCCATTGTAGTCCATTAAAGTAAGGGCTGCACCCACCATACAGTCAATCTTGCCCGATTTGCACCCACCATGGCTCTGGCGGTGAAAAGAGGAAAATTTTATGACCATCTCAGATGCAAACTCTGTCTCACCACACATGAAAACGCGTTCCCAGGGAACAAATACATTGTCAAAAATCAGGGTAGGGCAGTACTTGGAGTAGTAGGCATTACCGATGTCACAGCCATCCAGTTCCCGCATATCCAGACTGGATCTGCCGACTACATGGATTAATCCCTTTGTGTCTGAAGGAACGGCAAAGGAAACGGAATAGTCTTTGTCGTTTTTTCCCATGGCACGGGTTGGGATCACGATGATTTCATGAGATGAAAGGGAACCCGTCTGGTGGGCCTTGGCACCCCGGACAACAATACCGTCGTCACGTTTTTCTACAACACGGACAAACATGTCTTTGTCCACTTGTTCGTGTGGAGCCAGTGACCGATCGCCTTTCACATCTGTGACTCCGGCATTCGCAGTTAAGTCATTCTTCTGCATGTGCTTCAAAAACTCCGTGAAATTCTTGTTGTAGTTAGTGCCATATTTTTTATCGATATCATAGGTTACGATTGCAAGAGTTGAGAGACAATCAAGTCCTGTGCATCTCTGATGACAAGTTCCGACGTAGTTAGCAACTTTGCGGTTCACTTTTACTCTTGCTACTAGATCTTCTATGCTGGCGGGGGGCAATGTGAACCGGCTAACCGGTTCATTAATGAGAGGGCTTATTGTGATCATAAGGTCCTTGTTCTCCGGCATATTGGCAAGCTCGTAGGTGGCGCCAGTAGCCTCTATACCCGCACGAAGGCGTGGGTTATCCACAATGCTGGTGAGTTTCTTACCAAACATGTAAGCTGTGGGCTTGAGTGCCCCAATCGATGCAATGTATTCTTCTTTTGTTTTAATACCCATACTACATTCCCTCCTCGTTTTACCATTATCTGGTCTTAGGTTTATATTTCAGAATGGAGACCTTTCCTGCTCAGCCAGTATCTTTTTAACGCTCGATAGGACCTGTATCTTCACATTAGTGAGATGATTCTTGAGGACATTCTGTGCCCTTTCAAGATTTCGTAAGGCAACTGCATCATATATTTCTTGATGCTCCTGATCTGTAGCTGTAAGAGATGACATGGGCAGATAATTACCACCGTATTTAAGGAATAACATGTCGAAGACATTCTGCAGAATCCGTATCTGTGTCTCTTTTTCAGAGAGAGACGCAAGGGTCATGTGAAATTCCTTATTTTTAAAAAGCCTTTCCTTTAAATAGAACTCCCGTTCTGCTGAAAAGTGTGCTTCCAACGCTGTCTTCAGGTTTTTCAGCCCATCCCTGTTGATATGCTGAATGGTGGCAGGTATCAGGGATGGTTCAATGAGTTCACGAAGCTCATAGAGCTCTTCAATCTCTTTAAGGCTAAAGGGCGCCATAGAATATCCCCGTTTAGGCTCATGAAGCACGAAACCCTGCAATTCGAGCCATTTTAATGCCTGTATGATAGGCGTTGGGCTCAATTTCAACTTCTCAGCGAGGTCCCGGTAGGCTATCTTTTGTCCGGGAGCTAGTTCCTTGGTGTACAGCATGCGTCGAATACCTTGATATGCTATTTGGCTGCTGTCTGCCTGTGGTTTTGTTGTTTTTTTGGTTTTGGGTTTCATAATAGGTCATTGTATATCAATTAAATTAAATTTGCAATTAAATTTTATAATGGCAAAGTTTTGTATTATCTATTCCGGCAACAACATTTCTTTGCGTTGATCTTTGCAACCCTTCCTAATAGAAAATACCTGATTTTATTGCCTCATGGCAATTTAGCTGAGGGTATCTGGCATTATCTCTTGTTCGGGCATGCTGTACTCACCAAAAAACCCTTCAACCCGAGCGATTTTGTTTATTTTGATTCATTATTGAATTGGATTTTCAATTTATTTTCATTGACATCCAGTGATCGTCTGTTTATACTTGGCCATGGCACGGTTTTAACAAACCTGTGTGCCAGTTAACTCCATTTCAAGGGATAGCCATGAGACTTCATGAGTACGAAACATTAGACATTTTTGAGCAGAACCGAATCCCTGTTCCCCGGAGGGGTATTGCCGGAACAACGCACGAAGCGCTCCAGATAGCTGGGGAGATTGGATTTCCTGTTATGCTGAAGGCCCAGGTGCTTGCGGGAGGCCGTGGTCTTGCCGGTGGAGTCAGGGTAGCGTTGACACAGGATGAGCTGGAAGATGTGGCTGAGGAAATGCTTAGCTCCGACATAAAGGGGTTGCCTGTACGTAAGGTACTTGTATGTGAAAAAGCAGCGATTGAGAAAGAATTGTATCTGGGTATTACGGTTGACGGTTATTCGGGAAGGCCTGTTATTGTAGTCAGTACTGAAGGGGGCATGCTAATTGAAGAAACAGCGAGGAATTCTCCTGAGAAGGTTGCGTCAATTCATATAGATCCCTCCTTCGGCTATTACCCGTATTTGGCCCGGTCCCTCCTGAGGAGATTGGGTCTCAAAGAACAGTTGATCGCTTCCTGGAGCGATATTATCGGCCAGCTTTATAATATCGCCAGGCGCTATGAGGCACTGATTGCTGAAATCAATCCACTTGTGGTTCGCCCCAATGGTGGTCTCCTTGCCGTTGATGCAGTGCTGGAAGTTGATGACTCAGCATTGTCAAGGATACGTTTTCCTCTTCCAGACCGGATAGACAGGATAGAGAATCCTCTTGAACGCCGTGGCCGGGAAATAGGTGTTACTTATGTTGATCTTGATGGAGATATAGGGCTTATTTCATCCGGTGCTGGTCTTGGCATGGCCTCCATGGATATAATAGGGGAGAAGATGAAGCCAGCAAACTTCCTTGAAACAGGGGGAGGTATAACGGCTGACCTGCTTTACAAGTGTATGGAACTTATCATGATGAAGCCTGATCTCAGAGCTATATTCATTAATGTGTACGGTGGAATAAACCCGATCCATGAAGGTGCCAAGGGTGTGGTACGTTATATTCACGAACGCAACGTAAGGATTCCTGTTGTTGCGAAAGCCCTTGGGAACCGTCAAGAGGAGACGTGGGAGATTTTTCGTTCTGCCGGAGTCCACGTGGTGACAGAAACGGCAACCGAAAAAGCAATCGATAAGCTATATGAACTTGTTGGGCGAGGTTAAGCGATGAGTATATTGATTGACGATTCTACGCGGGTTATTGTGCAGGGTATCACCGGCCGCATTGGAAGCGTCCAGACTCACTGGATGCTTGAATATGGAACGAGGGTAGTAGGAGGCGTTACGCCCGGAAAGGGCGGAACAACCGTGGAAGGGGTACCAGTTTTTGACAGCGTTCTTGAAGCTGTGAAGGAGACGGGAGCAAATGCATCTGTGTTTTTTGTTCCTGCTGCATTCGTGCTCGATGCTTTTTTAGAAACAATCGATGCAGGGATAAAGCTGATCGTTGTTGTCCCTGAGCACATTCCGGTGAGAGACGTTATGAAGATGCGCAGCTATGCTGTGGAAAAAGGTGTATTCGCCCTCGGCCCGACAACGCCAGGAATTCTATCTCCTGGAAAAGGAAAAATGGGTATTATGCCAGCATCACTCTTTGCTCCGGGTCGTGTAGGAATCATTTCCAGGAGTGGAACTCTTTCCTATGAATTTGCAGGTATCCTCTCAGAAGTAAACGTCGGCCAGAGCACAGTTGTGGGAATGGGTGCAGATCCGGTTGTCTTGAGGAATCTCGCTGATATCCTTGAATTATTTGAACGAGATACTGATACTGATGCTGTGATTATTGTTGGGGAAGTGGGAGGAGAGCAGGAAGAAAAGGCTGCCGGTTTTATATCGAGGCGGATGACAAAGCCAGTTGCCGCCTACATTGCAGGCCGTCAGTCTCCCCAGGGTAAAAGAATGGGACATGCAGGCGCAATTGTGAGAGGGGCAGCAGGGACGGTTGAGGGCAAGCAGAAAGAGTTGAGGGCGGCAGGGGTGGAAATCCTCGAGAGTCCAATTCATGTGGCTGATTGGGCAAGGAAGAACAATCTGAGATAATCATATATCGGTGAGCCGTCAGCTATCAATTAAATGTCAATAAATTATAGAATCTTGTATGGCGGTGATTCATCGCCGCATTGGCAGTATTTTCATCACCTTTGTTCAGTTTTCTCTTTGAATTTTTTCTAAATAGCTATACAATCTTATACCAAACTTAAACATAAAAGCTGTTTCTCTAATAAGTCAAATGAAGGGGGGAATCATGGAAAAAAATAAGGTAACGAAGGAAGAGCTTCTTGAGAAGGCTAAGAAACCTGCCCAGGATGCACTCAAGATGCATCCATATTATAAGGGCAAGATTGAGGTAGTTCCCAAATGTGTAATTCGGGATATCAACGATTTTGCCATCTGGTATACTCCCGGCGTTGCAGAACCATGCAAGGAGATCAACAAGAACCCTGATTTGGGCTATGAATACACAAACAGAGCGAACATGGTTGGAGTTGTTACTGACGGTACAAGGGTTCTCGGGCTTGGTGATATAGGGCCCCTTGCCGGCCTTCCTGTTATGGAAGGAAAAGCACTGCTCTTTAAATATCTTGGCGGTGTGGATGCATTCCCCATCTGTCTCGATACAAAGGATCCTGACGAGTTTATACGAACAGTGAAACTCTTGACCCCTTCTTTTGGAGGGATTAACCTTGAAGATATCGAGAATCCAAAGTGTTTTTATATACTGGAAAAATTGAGATCAGAAATGACAATCCCGGTTTGGCATGATGATCAGCAGGGAACAGCGGCTGTTACACTGGCCGGTCTTATCAACGCACTGAAGCTGGTGAACAAAAAAATGGAGGATGTGAAGATCACTATGATAGGCATTGGTGCTGCAAATGTCTGCATTGTCCGGATGCTTATCAAGGCGGGTGCTGATCCAAAAAAAATGATCGTAGTGGACAGCAAGGGAATATTGAACAGGAAAAGGGACGATATTAAGTCAACACACAAGGAGAAGCTTGAGTTCTGCGGTACAACGAATGCTGAAAACAGGGTGGGCGGGATGGCTGAGGCCATGAAAGGACAGGATGTGGTTATTGCCCTCTCCAAATCTGGTCCTGATACTATTCAAAAGGAGTGGATTTCTGACATGGCCGATAATGCAATCGTTTTTGCCTGTGCCAATCCTATACCGGAGATTTGGCCCTGGGAGGCTAAGGAGGCAGGTGCACGCATAGTTGCCACAGGAAGAAGTGATTTCCCGAACCAGGTGAACAATTCGGTCGGTTTCCCTGCAATCTTCCGGGGTACACTGGATGTAATGGCAAGAACCATTACTGACGAGATGTGCATAGCAGCGGCAATTGAATTGGCAAAATGTGCTGAAGACAAGGGACTTCGTGAGGATTATCTTCTTCCTACAATGGATGAATGGGAGGTATTTCCAAGGGAGGCGGTTGCAGTTGCAAAAAAGGCAATGGAGCAGGGAGTAGCACGGCTTAAATTCTCAGAACAGGAACTTTTCAAAACAGCTGAATTGAAGATCAGGCGAGCCAGGGATCAGGTTGCCATACTGATGGAGAAAGGGATAATAGAACCATACAAGGAGTGATGTATGAAAGAGGTGCATGTTGACGAAATAGTATCGGTCATAGAGAAACTGTTTATTGATGCAAACTACAATCTTTCTCAAAATGTCCTGGATACCATCAAGAAATCGATCGACAAAGAAGAGTCTTCTGTAGGTAAAGAGGTTTTAAGGGAGCTCATAAAGAATGCAAATTTGGCAAGGGATGAACATATTCCAATCTGCCAGGACACAGGCCTTGCTGTGACATTCATGGAGGTAGGCCAGGATGTTCATATCATTGGGGGATCACTCAATGATGCAATCAATGAGGGGGTGCGGAGAGGCTATGCCAAAGGCTACCTGAGGAAGTCAGCATGTCACCCTTTTACACGGAAGAACACCGGTGACAATACCCCCGCCATCATACACGTGAAGATTGTACCTGGGGATAAAATAAAGATTACCGTGCTTCCTAAAGGTGGTGGAAGTGAAAATTATGGATCTGTAAGGATGCTTGTTCCCTCGGAGGGAAAGGAAGGGGTGAAGACACTTGTCCTCGAAATGGTAACGAAGGGAGGTCCCAACCCGTGTCCGCCGATTATTGTTGGTGTTGGGATAGGCGGTAATTTCGAGACATCAGCTCTTCTTTCAAAAGAAGCTCTGATGGAGCCCCTGGGAAAGCGGAGCGATGATCCTGAAATAGCTGCCCTGGAAGAAGAACTCTTGTTGGCAATCAATAAGACTGGCATTGGTCCTCAAGGTTATGGTGGTATAGTTACAGCTCTCGATGTCCATGTTAAAATGATGCCATGCCATATTGCCTCATTGCCCGTGGCTGTTAATATCCAGTGTCATGCACACCGGATAAAAGAAGCCATCATCTAATAAGGGTATCTTCAAATGGGCAAAGGAACAGGGAAAAGGCACGGGAATAAAAAGATGAGTCTGTTACACAGCACAATGATTGTGTTCACCAGTTGGGTTGAAGGGTGAAGTGTGATCACCCCAACTTAAATCGGTTGAAGGAGAGTAGCCCATGGAAATTAAAAGAATAAAAACGCCACTGGAACCTTATGTTATCGAACAATTGAAAGCAGGGGAAAAGGTATTTTTGAGCGGTTATATCTATACCTCAAGGGATGCGGCCCATAAAAGATTCGTCGACACACTTAATGAAGGTGGAAGGCTACCCTTTGATATCCAAAACCAGGTTATCTATTATTGCGGGCCATCTCCAGCGCCACCCGGCAGGGTCATTGGTGCATGCGGGCCAACGACAAGCTCCAGGATGGATGCATATGCGCCCAGACTTGTTTCCCTTGGCCTCAAAGGGATGATAGGAAAAGGGAAACGATCTCAAGCGGTCAAAGATGCGCTTAAGCAATACAAAGCAGTATATTTTGGAGCAACAGGCGGGGCAGGGGCTCTGCTTTCAAAAAGTGTTATATCTTCAGAAGTGGTAGCTTACGAAGAGCTTGGCCCGGAAGCCGTTGTAAAGCTGGGTGTTGTTGATATGCCCCTCTTTGTGATTAATGATGTTTATGGCAACGACTTATACGAGTCAGGCGCTGAGCGTTATAAAAGATAGGCATGTGTCGTGTATCCTTTGACTTTTTAAAACAAATAGTTTAGATAAGAATTCACGGGGAAATATGGGAGAAATTCATGTTGCTATAGTTGGCGTAGGAAACTGTGCAAGTTCAATTGTTCAGGGATTGGCCTATTATGAAAAACACCATACAGCGACAATCGGGCTCATGCACCAGAGCATCTGCGGTTATGAGCCAAAGGATATAAAAATTGTTGCGGCCTTTGATGTGGATAAGAGAAAAGTAGGAAGGCCTTTAGAAGAGGCAATCTTTACTTCCCCCAATTGCACGAAGGTTTTTGAGGATCAGATCAGGCAGTCTGGAGTGATAGTCCGCATGGGCAACCCTCTCGATGGCATCTCGTCCCATATGGCGGATTATCCCGAAAATAGAACATTTCTTGTTTCTGAAAACAAGCCCGATGACGTTGCAAGGATATTAAAGGATACAGGAACCGAGATAGTGCTCAACTATCTCCCTGTTGGTTCTGAGGAGGCAACGAGGTATTATGCCGAATGCTGCATTGAAAGCGGAGCAAGCCTTATCAATTGCATTCCAGTGTTCATTGCATCGGACGAAAAATGGGTTGCCAGATTCAGGGAAAAAGGCATTCCTTTGGTTGGTGATGATGTAAAATCACAGATCGGGGCAACCATCATTCACAGAACCCTCGCAAAGCTTTTTCATGATAGAGGCGTCCAGATTGACCGAACCTACCAGTTGAACACCGGCGGTAATACAGATTTTCTGAATATGTTGAACAGGAATCGCCTCATTTCAAAAAAAATCTCCAAGACAGAGGCTGTTCAATCGCAGCTTGATATGCCCATTCCATCTGAGAATATCCACATTGGACCTTCTGACTACGTTCCTTGGCAGAACGATAATAAGATTTGCTTTATGAGGATTGAAGGTCGAATTTTTGGCGATGTTCCCATTGATATAGAACTGCGTTTATCGGTAGAGGACTCTCCGAATAGCGCAGGATGCATGATCGATGCTATAAGGTGCTGCAAGGTGGCACGAGACAGAAAAATTAGCGGTGTCCTTGAATCGGTATCTGCGTACACGATGAAACATCCCATTCATCAGTTTCCTGATGAGGTTGCCCGCCAAATGGTGGAAGAGTTTATTCGGGGAGAAAGGGAACGATAGGGTAGCCGTTGATAAGCAATAAAGTTGGTCATTCCCTTGATCCTGCTATTCTGAAACTTTATCGATTCTTCTTTGCCGGCACAACGATAAATCCGAATTTCCTGACCCTGATTGGAGCAATATTTGGCTATGCCTCAGCAATGTGTATTGCCTTTGGCTATGTTAAGACAGGGGGAGTTGTCCTTCTCTTTTCAGGTTTTTTCGATCTTCTTGATGGCGCCATAGCAAGAAGCACAAACACTGTTTCACGTTTCGGAGGATTTCTTGATTCGGTCCTCGACAGATACACGGATCTTTTTTTGATGTTTGGAATCTTCGTGTTTTTTCTGAAACAGGGTCAACTGTATGCCCTTGTATTAACCTTTGTTGCAACTATTGGGGTTGCAATTATCCCCTATGCCCGGGCACGGGCAGAGGCAGCAGCCATAGAATGCAGGGCAGGTATTCTGGAGAGGCCGGAGAGGTTAGTGATCCTTCTCATAGGTATTTTTTTTAATCTGCTTCTCTATGCCGTTTTCGTGCTTGCTGTTCTCAGTCACGTTACGGTAATACAAAGAATTTTTTTTGTGAAAAAAAACAGCTAACTGATCCTGTTAAAGATCTCTTCCTTCAAGAGATCTTTTGCCATCTCCTTGGGAATGCCTGTTCTTATGATATCACCCTTTGAGAAGAGTATGGCCTTGTTAGCTCCGAAAGCAATACCGATATCAGCCTCTCTGGCCTCGCCAGGGCCATTCACCTCACAGCCCATGATGGCCACATTGAGGTGCTTGTCAATGTTGGCTACGTCTTTCTCAAATTCTTCTACAATCTCTTTCAGATTTGTACTGCATCGTCCGCAGGTTGGACACGAGATGATATTAATTCCTCTTTTTCTTAAACCAAGGTCTCTCAGGATATGGTAGGCAGCGATGACCTCATAAACAGGATTTCCTGTCAGTGAAACCCTTATGGTGTCACCAATGCCTTCGTAAAGAAGAATTCCTATGCCCACAGCAGACTTGATAGCTCCCGAGAACACAGGCCCTGCCTCGGTAATCCCTATATGGAGAGGATAATCAGAGACGCCGGCAAATATTTTATATGCTTTTATTGTCTGAAAAATATCTGATGCTTTCAACGAAACCTTCAGTTGTGTCCAGCCCTCATCTTCAAATAATTTTATACTGTATAAAGCGCTTTCCACCATTGATCCTGCATCAGGTTTGCCATTAGTCTTGAGGATTCTTTTTTCAATGGATCCAATGTTGATGCCTATGCGAATAGGGGTTTTTGTCTCTTTTGCATTCTTGGCGATTTCCCGCACCTTCCTGACGTTGTTAATCGTCCCGGGATTTATCCGAATAGCATCTATGCCTGTTTCCATGGCCTTGAGTGCAATCTTATGGTTGAAGTGGATATCTCCAATGATTGGAACGTCAATCTCCCTTCGAAGAAAAGGTAATATCTGACACGTGTCTTCATGGGGAAGGGCTATCCGAATAAGCTCGCACCCGGCATTTTTCAAATCCCTCGCCTGTGTCAACGTTTCTTGAAAGTTCTCAGGATTTGTTTTGAGCATAGACTGAACAACGATAGGTGCATTTCCTCCAACTGCTACGCTTCCTATTTTTATCTTCTTTGTTTTCTTGCGCTCTATGTCCCGTATTGCTTTGTTATATTGCGATTTATCATTTTTTCGGTTCACTGTTCACCATTCACTGATCACTGTATTTCATGTTTCCTTTTCATTGACCACATTGTTTTTGATCTCGCGAATAAGTTCCTGAAAGACGGGGAGAACGTCTGTCCTGTATCTGCCTGCAACAAGGACAACCATAATGTCATCGCCAATGGATAATTTACCCTGATTAACCCAGATCTTTATATCTACTATGCCATCGTTTTTTTTATACCGGGCAACCAAGGTGTTCAAAAGTTTCTCATCAAAGGAGAGCACCATCCCAGCCACCGGTTTTCCATCTTTTGAGGTTGCCCTCACAATCCCGTTATGAACCAGGATCATCCCAAGCTGGTCTTTTGGGCTTTTAGATTTTATTTCTTCAATCCATTTTTGTATCATGAGTTATCCCCCGCGTTCTCATTCTATACCTGGCTTTCATGGTTGTCAATGACAGAAATTGTATTCAAATTTATCGGCCATGTTTTTGTTACCCCCTTTGATAGGAAGGGTACAGTTGTGGTTTTGTTATGTTTTTAATACCAAATAAAATCATTTTGATCTCATTCATTTGCAAATACACGGTGTATGCCTCTCCCAGGGGGGGGTAACGTGGCACTTATCCCAACAGCCAAGGCAAAACTTTTGTGAAGCCAATTGAGTTCGATCTCCAGTTGATCTATTTTCCCGAAGTTCCGCTTAATCGTTCTCCATGGTCCTTGCCT
>Ga0116173_1002340_pt1 | contig 14772 bp, 8 predicted proteins | sample AD_UKC085_MetaG_FD_89800 | JGI IMG/M metagenome (GOLD analysis project Ga0116173, IMG submission 89800) | Active sludge microbial communities of municipal wastewater-treating anaerobic digesters from USA - AD_UKC085_MetaG | ecosystem: Engineered > Bioreactor > Anaerobic > Digestate | place: USA...
CCCTGACGGGACTCAATGCGTAGGCGGCGTCCATCCCGTTGTCTTTCGTCCCTGACGGGACTCAATGCGTAGGCGGCGTCCATCCCGTTGTCTTTCGTCCCTGACGGGACTCAATGTGGGCGCGGCGCTGATCTCCGGGCTAATCTCCCGGCGATTCACATTTGGCATCTTCGGTGTCGTCCAGGGAATGCGGACGATTTCGGCGACGCAGGCTGCATCCGCGACGTTCAGGACAACAAGGTCGCGCGGGCGGAGCCGTCCACCATGTCCACCATGTCCACTGTGTCCACTGTGTCCACTGTGTCCACTGTGTCCACTGTGTCCACTGTGTCCACTGTGTCCACTGTGTCCACGGGAAGCCCAAAAATCGCCTGCGCTACAAGAGCCGGGGCCGCGCGAGCGCGTCCAGACAGCCCGTCGAGCTCATCCTGCCGAGGCATGCTCTCGGGGCGGTTGCCGCAATCCCCGGTGTTGCATATACTGATGGTCCGTGCAGGGGCCGGAGAAGGAGAGATCTGTGCGAAAGGCACTTGGATATAGCCTGGTCATCATGCTGTTTGCGCTGGCGCTGATTGCGGGCGCGGGCTGCGACGGGGGCGGTCTCGACATCAAAATGGCGACCCCGGATTCGGGCGATCAGCCCGACGATGGCGGCGGCGGCGACGACGGTGGCGGCGACGATGACGACGGGGACAACGGCGGCGGCGGCGGAGGTGGCGGCGGCGGCGATACGGGCGACACGCGGTTTGCCGGGAACTGGCTCGCCAGTTTCACCGATGACCGTACGACCGCGAGCGCGCAGTACGGTCCGATCCAGTACGCCATTCTCCTCAACATACGCCAGCGCGGCACGGGGATTTCGGGGAGCGGTACCCTGTTCCGCGTGTTCCGAGAAGGGCCGACGGCCTCGAACCGCATTGCGGTACAGATGTCCGGGTCCACTTCCGGCGACGATGCGACGTTTACCCTGCGGTCCGGCAGCGGCGGTCTGGATCGCGATCAGACGTGGTATGTCCGCCTCGGGGACGACCGCATGGCGGGCATGTACCTGGCCGCCGACAGCGCGGGGACGCTGTCGCGTTCGGGCCACGCCCTGTGGCACAAGACGAGCTCAAACAGCCGCGCGGACACCCCGTGGGCGGCGGCGTACACCGACGATTTTGGCATTGCGGGATATCCGCAACGGTCGCGCACGGTTTCGGTGACGCCCGTCCTCGACCAGGCCAATCTCCTGGGCAGCGGGACCATGTACGAGCAGGCGGGCCTGCCGCCCGAGCTGAATTTTGACATTGTACGGGGGGGCTTGTCCGGCTCGGAGATTGGGTTCACGTTTGGCGGGCTCGACCTGATCGAAAACGAGGTGGACTGGTTCGGGTTTTTCGGCGGGGACATCATGGCGACGGCTTACGGCCAGTTCGATGTGTCGGACGCGTTGATCCGGTTTGGTCACACGATCTGGGTGCGCGCTCCGGAGCAGGCCTTGACCGCCATCACGGGAGCGTGGGCGGGCTCGTTTCGCGACCGCACGGTGGAATCGCCCAACGACCCCGGTGATTTCACGGCCGTGTTTCACCTGACCGCGAATGACGGCGGCGTGGTGACGGGCTATGTCCTGATGCGGAATGAGGCCGACGACGCCCCCGAGTTTGAGCGCTACAACATCGACAGCGGCAGCATCATCGGCACGCAGGTCCAGCTTTCCATGAGCCGGTTGACGGGGTCGTTTTTCTGGGACCTGCGCCTGTGCGAAGACCGGCTGGTGGGGTCGTACCAGCGTTTTGTGGGCAGCCAGAACCGGTTTGTGGCGACGGGCCATGCCGAATTCCGCACCATGACCAGTGCGGGGATCCTGCGGGGGACCTGGGCGTCGGCGTATGTCGACACCTATGGCGCGGTGCAACCCGAACAGTCCCAACTGGCCCTGGTCACGGTGTCCAGCCAGGCGTCCGCGGGGGCGCCGTTCAGCGGATACGGCGCGCTGCGCTTCGCCGGGGAGTCCCGCCGGCGGCTGTTCAATGTGGCGGGCGAGGTGGTTTCGGGCGACATCGTGTGGGAATGGCGCGGCGCCGACCTGTTCGGCAGAACGGTCTGGCATCTGCGCCGGTGCAACGACCTCCTGTACGGCGCGTACACCAACTACACCTCCGGCGGAGCGATCGAGTCGCGCGGCAGCGGCGTGTGGATTAAGTCCACGTACAGCGGCTCGTTCGAGCAATAACCCCGGTTTGGGCGGTGTGCGGCGCGGGAATTCGTGCTAGACTGGAGCCGTCCGGGCAGGCGGAACCATGCAGGGACGTGCCCCTGGGACTGTTTTCGGGGACCGAAGGGAGGCAGTCATGCCGGTGCGAAAACTGAAGGAGTTTCTGGACAGGGAAGGGATCAAGTACGTTACCATCAGTCATTCCAAGGCCTATACCGCTCAGGAAGTGGCGGCCTCGGCCCACATTTCGGGCAAGGAGATGGCCAAGACCGTCATTGTAAAAACGGATGGCGAAATGGCGATGGTGGTCCTACCCGCGAATCACAAGCTCGATTTCGCCACGCTGGAAGGGGATCTGGGGGCGCGCCGCGTCGAACTCGCTTCCGAGGACGAGTTCCGGGGGCTGTTCCCCGAGTGTGAGGTTGGGGCGATGCCGCCGTTCGGCAACCTCTACGGCATGGACGTCTATGTCGAGGAGAGTTTGACCGGCGGCGACCGCATCGCGTTCAACGCGGGGTCGCACACCGAGGTGATCCGGCTGCCGTACCGGGATTTCGAACGGCTGGTCCAGCCGCGGGTGTTTCGCGCGGCGCACTAGGGCCGGCCTGTCGCGGCTCCCGGGCCGTCTTGACCGATCCCGTGTTGCCTCAGTCATTCGCCGTTTCGAGCGAATTCGAGATGCCGGGCCGGGCGCGGGCGCGCCCGCGCTTCTGGAGCGCGGCGAACCCATCGTGCCCGAAGAGGCATACGAAAGCGAGGACCATCAGCATGCAGTTTACACGCAGGGGCATTCTCAAGCTGGGCATGGCGGGCGTTCCGTTGACGTCGTTCCTGGGCGGCGTGCCAGCCGGGGCGCAACCGCCGGAAGGCGCGACGCTGCCCTCCGCAACCGGCATCGAGAACGCGTACGTCTGCTTCCGGATCGGCGCTCCGATCACGTTGAACGAAGCGCGGTTTCAGGAGCTCCTCGATCTGTTCGACCGCCACCGCGGGGTGACGGACGAGATCACGCTGTTCACGTCGGAAACGCATCCGCCGCTGCCGCTGGAGGTCATGCTCGAGCGCATCGCGCTGCTGGAAACGCGCATGGCGGCGGCCCGCGCGCGCGGGTACCGCAGCGGCATCAACATTCTCGCCACCATCGGCCACCACGAGGAAAATCTGCCCAACTCGCTGTCCGGCGAATGTACGCCCATGACGGACATCAACGGGGCGGTGTGCCGCGGCTCGTTCTGCCCCAATGACGAGCGCCTGCGCGCGTACATCCGCCGGGTCTACGAAGCGCTGGCGCAGGCGAAGCCCGATTACATCTGGATTGACGACGACGTGCGCCTCTTCGGGCACATGCCCATCGGGGCCGGGTGTTTCTGCGATACCTGCCTCGACCGGTTCGGGCAGCGCGCGGGGCGGCCGTTCACGCGGGAGTCGTTGAACGCGGCGCTGTCGTCCGGGCCCGTGCCGGAGAAACTGGCGCTTCGCCGCCAGTACCTGCAGCACAACCGCGAGACCCTCGGCAGCCTGTTCCGGATGATCGAGCAGACCGTGCACGGCATTCAGCCGGATCTGCCGCTGGGGTTCATGACGGGCGACCGGTTTTTCGAGGGCTACGATTTCGACGGATGGGCGGACAGGCTCGCGGGGCCCGGGCGCACGGAGGTGTTGTGGCGGCCCGGCGGCGGCACGTACACCGATGACCGGATGGCGGGGATCACCGACAAGGCGCACGATATCGGGCGCCAGACCGCCTTCCTGCCCGGCAGCGTGAAATGCATCGAATCGGAACTCGAGAGTTTTCCGTACCAGCGCCTGAAGAAGAGCGTCCACGCGACCTTGCTCGAGGCCGCAACCTATATCGCAAGCGGTTGCACCGGCACCGCCTTCAACGTCCTGTCGATGTATGATGAACCGCTCGACGAATACGAACCGCTGGTCGAGCGGCTCCGCGCCGGGCGGCCGTTCCTCGACCTGCTCGCGCGGACCCTCGGCCGCGCGCCCTCCATCGGCGTGCACAGTGGATGGGTCAAAGACACGTATGCGGCGCAGAACGTGGACGGCGCCTGGCTGGGCGGGCCGGGCGCACCGGGCCACTGCAACGAACTCTGGTCGACGGGCCTGCCCGCCGCGTATACCGCCGCGCACGCCGCCGTGACCGCGCTGTCCGGCGAACAGGTGATGGCGTTTTCAGACGACGAACTGCGGGCGCTCCTGTCGGGCGCGGTCCTACTGGACGGGCCGGCCCTCGACCGTCTCAACGCGATGGGGTACGGCGCGCTGACCGGGTTTGAGACCGCCGCGGTGCACCACGAGGATTGCATCGAAGAGATGACGGCGCATCCGCTCAACGGCGACTACGCGGGCCGCCGCCGCAACGGGCGGCAGTCGTTCTGGAAATGCCCGACCCACTGGCTGCGGCCGGTGGGCGAGGGGGCGCAGGTTTTGTCGCGCTGCGTAGACTACACGTACGCGGAGACGGCGCCGTGTTGCCTGGGCATTTTCGAGAACGGCAGCGGCGGCCGCGTGTGCGTGGAAGGGTACTACCCCTGGCAGCAGATCCAGAATCTGAGCAAATCGGCGCAGATCAAGGCGGTCATGCGGTGGCTGTCGCGGGACACCCTGCCGGCGTATGTAGCGTCGTTTCACCGGACAAACCTGTGGGTGCGGCGTCCCGACGGCCGGACGACGGCCATCGCCCTGCTGAACGCGTCCATGGATCCCGGTGAGGGCGTGACGCTCCTCGTACGGACGCAGGGCGACGTGCTGCGGGTCGCCGACATGCGCGGAGCGGTGTCCGAAATCGGCGCAACGGGGACGGACGGCCCCTACGCGAAGTTCGTGCTGCCCGTCATCCCGCCGTGGGAACTGGTTCTGGCTACGGTGTGACGCGGAGACCGGCGGCGGGTCACCGCTTGTCCGGCGGCTGGCTCGCGAGCAGGGCGAGCGCTTCCCGGACCCGCGCGACCTGGAGCGCGTCGGCGATGAGGTAGCGGTGTTTCCCGTCGGGGATTTCGTCGAACGCGGTCACGCCATGCTCATCGACGCTCGCCCGGCCGGGGTTCGACAGGCTGAAATAGCCGCGGTTTGGCCGGATCGCCCACAGCACACTGGTGAGATCCCACGTCGGACGTTCATGGGGCGTGGGCATGTACAACTGGTACGCTTCCGCCAGCGGATGATGCGCGGCATAGCTGAAATCGCGTTCGATGCTGTCCGCGGGATACGTGATGGCGAGACCGATCTCGTAGCCGCTGTAGACGATGGGCGTGGGCCACGCTTCGGCCAGCTTTCGCGCCGCCGGGATGTCCATCACCACGTTGTATTCGCGGTGTTCCTTGCCGTCGATGGGTGCGAACGCCCCCGCCATGAGAGACAGCACGCGCACCTTCGTTTCCACCAGGTCGCGGCCGCCAAGCGGCGAGATGGCGTCCGGCGGGGTGTCGAGAAGCGCCGCCAGGTTGGTCGAAAACCCCACCTGCGCGATGGCGACGGACTGGTCGGGCTGGGCCGCGAGCGTCTGGCGCAGGACCGTTACGGCGTCCGGCGCGTCGTTGCCGCTCAGGAGATCATGGGGGTACCGCAGCGCGCCCTGATCTTCGGCGCGGGCGAGGCCCAAAAACGAGCTGTCCTGGGGCGTGACGCCGCTGCGGGCAACGCCGATGGGGATGTTGCCGCGTCCGTAGAACGTGTTGATGGCGTCCACCAGCGGCGCGCACAACTCGTGGTCTTTGGTGAGGGTGACGGCCACGAGTTCGCATTCGCCGCGGCTTTGGAGGGCGTGGATCACGCCCAGGGCGAGCGCATCGTCCACGTCGTTGCCGATGTCGGTATCAAAAATGAGTTTGACGGGGTCGGCGGGTTTCAGGTTGACCCGCTCGGGGGGGCCGTCCACCGCCGCGTTCAAAAGCATGGAGAGCACACAGGCGCAGTGCAACATCCTGAACCTCCTTCAGTCAACACACGAGCCCGCGGGGCTGTGCAGAACGGACCAATCTCACGCCGTGCTCAAACATACTGGCCCGCGGCCTATGAATCAAGGCTTTCGGCAGCGAGATCGGGATCCGCCGGTTCCGCGACGGGCTCTTTGACGGGGAACAACACCCGGAACGTCGAGCCGCTGCCGGGGACGCTGTCGACCCGGATGGCGCCGTAGTGTCCGCGCACAATGCCGAGCACGGCGGCAAGGCCCAGGCCGCGCCCGGTGAACTTGGTGGTGTAGAACGGGTCAAAGATGCGGGATACGGTGGCCTTGTCCATACCGGCGCCGGTGTCGGTAATCTCCAGGTACACGTATTGACCTTCGGGCTGGTTTTCGTGCAGCCAGGTTGCGGCGAGGTCTGCGCGGGTGCAGAACACAGCGCCCGTCGCGATGGTGATGAGGCCGCCGGCGTGATCGATGGCTTCCGAGGCATTGATGGCGAGGTTCATGATCAACTGGCTGATTTGCGAGGGATCGCCCTCGAAAAGGGGCACGCGCCGGGCCAGGTTGAACCGGAGCTGGCAGGTATCCGATACAGACGCCTCGATGAGCTGCGCCATCTGCGTGATGAACGCGTTGAGATCGATCAGCTCGAGCGCGGCCTTGCCGCGGCCGGAATAGGCCAGCATCTGGCGGGAAAGCTCGATGGCTTTGCGCGCGGCGGACGCGATCTCTTTGAGATAGGGCCGCGCGCCGGAGATCTGCGTGAGTTCCGCCATGGCCATTTCGGCATTGCCCGCGATGATGGCGAGGATGTTGTTGAAATCGTGGGCGATGCCGCCGGCCACGGTGATAAGGCTCTCGAGTTTCTGCGCCTGGCGCACCTGCGCCTCGAGGGCGAGTTGTTGCGTCACGTCGCGCTTCACCGACACATAGCCCATGAGATTGCCGCTGTAATCGAAGATGGGCGAGATGGTGGCATCTTCCTGAATGTGCACCCCGTCTTTCCGGCGGTTGGTCAGGGTGCCGTGCCAGATTTTGCCCTGGATCAGGGCGGCCCACATGGTTTCGTAATATGCCGGGCCGTGCACGCCGCTCTTGAGGATGCGCGGGTTCTGGCCAACCGCTTCATCGCGCGCATAGCCGGTGACGCGCTCAAACGCAGGGTTCACATACACGATGGTGCCCTGGGGGTCCGTAATCACAATGTCTTCCGCCGCATACTCGATCGCGGTGAAGAGGCGCCGCTGCTCCAATTCGGCCAGGCGGCGGTCGGTGACGTCCCGCAGGATCATGACGTTACCGACGCTGCTTCCCCAGCGCGAGCGGATGGGCGAGAGGCCGGCCTCGAGATACCGGGTCGCGCCGCCATCCATCTGCACATTGGTGTCGACGAACTTCCCGGGGTGCATTGACGCGTCAAACAGCGCCTGCGAAAACGCCAGGAAATCGGTCACGGGCCGCCCCAGGATTTCCGATTCGTTCTTGCCGAGCATCGCCCGGGCGGCCTCGTTCAGGTCGAGTATCTGGTGGCCGGGGTCGAAAACGATCACGCCGTCTTTCATGCTCTCGATGACCTGGTCCTTGGCCACGGGCACGGGGGGCAGCAACAGACCGTAGCGGAGGAAGTTCCATCCGATCACGAGCGCCGCGAACCCGAAGGACAGGGGCGTCAGATCCATGTGCGGAATCGGACTCAGCCGCATCTGAAACACGACGTTTGCGGCGAGCGGCATGAGCGCGCCGAGGAGCAGAAAAAGGGTCTGCTTTCGGTAAATGCGGTGTGACCGCAGCGCCGCGCGGACGAGAATGATCGTACCGGCGAGAATAAACACGTACCCGTACACGAGGAGCAGCCAGTACAGCGGCCCCCTCTCCATGGCCAGCGTTACGATGGGGGGGGCGGTGTCCAGCCGCAGCGTGCTCCAGATGAGGTGGTGGTAGCCGTTTGTCCAGACCAGCGTCACGTTCACGACGGGGATGACGGCGAATGCTTTGAAATACCAGGGCAGGCGGCGGTTGCGTCCCAGCGAGAACTGAAATGCGAAGACGATCCAGGCGAACGGGATGACGGCAATCCCCAGGTGGCGGACGCAGCTCCAGAAGTACCGGCCTTCGACGGTCTGGCAGCCCAGTTCGGCGGCCTCGCTCAGCGTCCACACCCCCGCCGCGATCATCAGGACCATCAGGGTGAGCGCGCCGTACTGGCTGCGCCGGCGCCAGAGTACCGCGGCAAACACCGCCGCGATGGCGGATGTCACGAACAGCGGCAATGCAAACAGGTGGAACTGCCAACCGGACATCGAGCAACGACCCTCCTGAAGCCCCCGGCCCGGGCCCTAGTGTATCACGCCATGCACGCACCGCGGCAGCGGCAAATCCGCGGGCCGCAGGCGGGCGCGGCCGGAGCATACGATCCGCATGCGGCTTCGACAATTCGAGTCCCCTCCGGCGCGGGATCGGCGCCCTCGCCGGCCGGTCCTGGGTTCATGGTCGAAGGGTTCGCTGAAGGGTCTCGCTGTCCCCGTGGTCTCCTGGATGTACCGGGACTCTTCCGGCCGCGTGGACGTACGGCGGGCTCAATCCGCGGAAGCGGGCGGTCCGGACGCCATCGTGAAGCGCAGTTCGCCGCCGCGGGCGAGCTGCTCGTGGGTCACGTGAAAATCGTCGAGCCGGTAGCCGTTGATGCGGACGGTGTGCGCGTAGATCTTCTCCGGAGCGTACTTGTCGGCGATGATGGCGAGAACACCGTCGCGCACACGCAGTTCGGCGCGTTCGAAAAGGGGCGCACCGACCCAGTACTCGTCGGTGCCCGCCAGGGGGTAGAGGCCCAAGGCGCTCAAGACAAACCATGCCGAGAGCGTGCCGCCGTCGTCGTTGCCGTCGAGGCCGACATAATCGGCGGTGTACTTGGTGTCGAGGATCCAGCGGACCCATTTCTGGGTGAGGTCCGGACGAAGCGTTTCGACAAACAAATAGGCCGCGTGGAGATCGGGCTGATTCCCGTGCCAGTAAGAGGACGACGGGATGAATCCGCTCATGCCCTCATCGGCCTGCGCGAAGAAGGCGTTCAACTCGTCGACGAAATCTTCGCGACTCTTGAAGAGGGCGATCATTCCGCGGGCGTCATAGGGCGCGCCCCACCGCCAGTGCAGCGCGCTGCCCTCCACGTAATCGTTGGTAAGGACGCCCTTGCGGTCGAGGTAGCTGAGTTTCAGCGGCTCGAAGGGCTCGACAAAGTCTCCCGACGCCGTGCGCGGCTGGAAATACTGCGTTTCGGGGTTCCAGAGATTGCGGTAGTATGCGGCGTGTTCGCGAAACACCGCGGCGTCCTCCTCGCGGCGAAGGCCGTAGTAGGCCAGGTTGGCGAGCGCAGTGTCCGCCCAGCCGAACTCAAAGGTGCGTGATACGGCTTCGCGCATGAGGTCGGCGGGACAGTATCCGTAGTCGAGGTACGGTTCGACGCCCTCGCGGCCGGAAAACGGCGCGTTCTCCGGGGTGGGTTCGAGCGCGGTCCGGCACATCATCGCATACGCCGTGTCGATGTCGAAATCACGGATGCCTTTCAGATACGACTCGGCAATGACGATGTCGGCGGGCGTGCCCAGCATCGAGTTGGTGTAGCCGCAGCCCGAGGGCCAGCGGGGGAGCCAGCCGCCCCCCTGTTCGGCCATGGTGATGAGCGACACGATCATGTCGCGCTGGTCGTCCGGCGCGATGAGCGTATACAGGGGATGCACGGTCCGAAACGTGTCCCAGAGCGACAGGTCCGTGAAGTAGCGAAACCCCTCGGCCCGGTGCACCTGCTGGTCAAAGCCGAAATAGTCGCCGTTCACGTCGTTGAACAGCGTGGGCATCTGGAACACGCGGTACAGGGCCGTGTAGAACATGGTGCGCTGTTCGTCGGTGCCTCCCTGGATCTTGACGAGCGACAGCCGGTCTTCCCAGGCAGACCGGGCCTGTTCGAGGATGGCGTCGAACGATTGCGCGGCGGCTTCGGTCTCGAGGTTTTCGCGGGCGTTGGCCAGGCTGACGTGTGACAAGGCCAGCCGGAGCTCGATAGTCTGCGGCGTCGTGGCGGCGTTAAAGGCGAGATCCGCGCCGGCCTCCTCCCCTTCGGCCTCGGCCCGGGCGTCCACGCGCTGGTCCCCGGTCCAGGTCGCGTAGGCGTCGAACGGCCGGCTGAACCGGGCCACGAAATACACCTGGATGCCGCCGTAACGTCCTGAGAAGGTGCCGAAGGTGCGCACCGACCCCTCCAGTTCGGCCGTCGCGGGCAACAACCGCACCCGGGCCGCCTCGCTGCGCCGCCCGCCCAAGGCATTGGACACGTCGACGTGGACGTGCGCGGTCTTGCCCGCCGGAAACGTGTAACGGTGCACGCCGACGCGCGGAGTGGCCGTGAGTTCCACCAGAATGTCCGGCCGGGGGAGGCGCACAGCGTAGTATCCCGGAAACGCCCGCTCCTCCGCGTGCGAGAAGAGGTCGTAGCGGGCTTCCCGGGGGCGCTGCGCCGCGACGGGCGCCAGCGAGGGCCGCACAAGAACATGGCCGCCGTCCACCGCGCCCGTACCGTTGAGTCGGGTATGGCTGAACCCGAGCACCTTGTTGTCGCCGTAGTAGTACCCCGATTTGTTGAGCGCGCGGTCGGCGGTAAGCATGGACGCCGTTTCGGGACTGAGGCGGACGACCCCGAAAGGCAGCGAGACGCCGGGATAGTTGTTGGCGCACATCCAGGGCACGCCGCCGGTGCCGATGAACGGGTCGACCCAGCGGCCGAGTTCGCCGGGTTGGGCGCTCGTCGCGACCGAGCCCGGACCGGCCCCCACGATGTGGCGGTACTTCAGGGCCAGGCTGCCCGCAAGCACGCCGGCGGCCACCACAAGCGCCAGCAGCAGCGCCAGGGCGGCGATCGCAATGCGTTTCAGCCACGTTTTCATTGCCCCCCTTTCCGCTCAAGGCCGCCTCCCCGGAACGAATGCTGCCGCGCGGCCTGCGCGACGCGGGACCGTCAGCGCGCGAGCGCTTCCTGAACGCGCCGCAACAGGGCTTCCGACCGAAACGGTTTCCGCAGCAGCTCCGGCTGGCCGGCCGGCAGATGGCCCTTGTCCAGCACGTCAAAACTGTAGCCGCTCATCAGCAGGACCCGCGTGCTGGGGAAGCGCGCCTGGATCTCCGCGTAGACATCGCCGCCGCTGCGCCGCGGCATGACCACGTCGAGGATGACCAGGTTGATCTCGCGGGCATGTTCGACGACGGCGGCCAGCGCCTCGTCGCCGTCCCGCGCGAGAAGGACGCGGTACCCGGCGCGTTTCAGGATGCGTTCCGCGAGGAGCCGCACCTGGTCGTCGTCTTCGGCGATGAGGATGGTCTCGTTGTGGCCCCGCGCGGCCGGTCCGGCGGCCGCCGAGCCGGGTTCAAGTGTTTCCATCCCGGGCTCATAGGCGGGAAGGTAGACGCGGAACGTCGCGCCGTGGCCCAGACGGCTCTCGAGATCGAGAAAACCCAGGTGGCGCGTCACGATCGCGTACACCGTGGCGAGTCCCAGGCCCGTACCCTCGCCCACGCCCTTCGTGGTAAAAAACGGCTCGAAAATGCGCTCCTCGATGTCCGGATGAACGCCCGTACCCGAGTCCGCCACGCTCAGCACGACATAACGTCCCGGCTCGGCTTCCATGAACCGCGAGGTAAACGCTTCGCTGATCTCGCGCCGTTCGACCTCGAGCACCAGACGCCCTCCCTGCGGCATGGCGTCCCGCGCGTTCACGCACAGATTGAGAATCACCTGCTCGACCTGTCCCCGGTCGGCGAACACCGTGACATCGCCCGGCCCCGGTTCGAACACCATTTCGATGTGCTCGCCGATGAGGCGCCGGATCATTTTGATCAGGCCGCTCACCACCTCGTTGAGGTCCAGCGGGGTCTGTTCGAGTTTCTCGCGCCGTGCGAACGTGAGCAACTGCCGCACGAGCGTGGTGGCCCGTTCGGCCGCGCGGTCCACTTCTTCCAGGCCGCTTTGCTCCGGGGATCCATGGGGGACTTCATTGACAATCAACTCGATATTCCCGCGAATGACCTGGAGCAGGTTGTTGAAATCGTGGGCGATGCCCCCCGCGAGCTGGCCGACGGCCTCCATTTTCTGGGCCTGCCGGAGTTGTTCCTCCAGGGTGCGCCGGGCCTGTTCATTCTGCTTACGCTCGGTGATGTCGCGCAAGATCTCGACGACGGCGTTGGGCCGGCCCTGTTCGTCATGGGCGGCGACGCCCGCCGTGCACCAGAAATGGCGCGGTTTCCCGTGGATGTCCGTGACCTGGGTTTCGCTGTCGTGCACCTGGTTCGTGCTGAGCGCCCGGAACACGGGACAGTTTTCGCAGGGCGCCTGCGTACAGCCGAAGACCTGGTGGCATGGTTTTCCGACGAGGGCATCCCCGAAGAGGGCGTGCGCGTGGCCGTTTGCCCAGGTCACGACGCGGTCCCGGTTCATCATCATCAGCGGATCGGTGATGGAGCTGATGATTCCCTTCGCACGCTCTTCGCTCGTGCGCACCGCCTCATTGGCGGCCGACAGGGCTGCGGTGCGCTGGCTCACGGCGCGGGCCAGCCGGTAGTTCCAGAACAGGATCAGCAGCAGGATCGCCAGCACGCCCAGCGCCAGTTTCCACACCAGGGAGAACGGGAAACCAGGATCGTAGCGGAGCGATACCCATTTCTGATAGATGGCGTGGCGGCGCGCCGGGGGAATCGCGGCAAACGCCTTGCGCATCGACGATACGAGCAGCGGCGCATCCGAGCGTATCGCGATGCGCTGGTCGTAGGCGTACGGCGTCTCGCCCACCACCTTGATGTTGGAGAACCCCTGCCGGCTCAGATAGTGGCTGGCGGTGACGATGGGGGCCGCAAACACGGCGACTTCGCCCCGCTGCAGCATGTCCAGGGCTTCAGGGACCGAGTCGGTGCGCACAATGGCGATCTCGGGATGCTCCTGTTTGATGCGTTCCTCGATAGCGTAACTGCGGACAACCACCACGCGCTGGCCGTGCAGCTCGCGCAGGTTGCCCACGTACCCCACCTCGTCGCGCGCAAACAGCATGACCGGGAACGAGAGATACGGTTCGGTGAACTCGAAATGGCGGGCGCGCTTTTCCGTGCGCGCGATGGCGGTGAACACGTCTACTTTGCCGGCGCGTCCCAGTTTCTCGAGTTCCTGCCAGGTTTGCGCCTGCACAAATACGATGTTGAGCCCGAGCATCTCGGCCATCTCGTGCAGATAATCGATGGCAATCCCCTGGAACTGGCCGGATTCGTCGAGAAACTCGATGGGGGCCCATTGGCGGTCCGAAGCCACGTGGATCGCCGGGTTGTCGTGGAGCCAGGCCTGCTCTTCGTCGGTGAGCGCCAGTTGCGCGATGGCGTCGCCGGGGGAAAAGCGGGGCAGCTCGATGCCGAGCCAGCGCAGCTCGATGGCCCGGCGGTCGCTGTCCGTGATCGAATCCACCGCCTTGTTCAGCACCGACAGCAAAAGGGGATCGTTGTTCCGCACCCCGATGCGGGCATAGCCCGCGGGGGGAGTCGAATACACCAGGGCCAGCTTCAGATTCGTGAGAAATCGCGCCGAGATCGAATCATACAATACAGCGAGATCGTCAAAGACGCCGTCCACCTTGCCCTCGACCAGCAGGTCGATGGCGGAATCGGTGTCATCGACCTCGTGAATGAGTATGCCGGAATGGTTTTCCCGCAGCGTGGCCAGTTGCGACGTGTCGCGCACCACGGCCACGGTCCGTCCCACGAACTCGTCCAGGGAAGAAACCGCGGCTTCGTCGCGCCGCGTGAGCAGCGCCTGGGGATACACTGCGTAGACTTCGGTGAAGTTGAGATACGGCCGGCGCTCCTCAAGCAGATCCGCGTTGACCACCCCATCCACTTTGTGGAGGAACGCCTTGCCGAGCGCTTCGGTCCAGGGGCTGCCTTCGAGACGTATCTCGATGCCGAGGCGCGTGGCGAGCAGACGGACGTAATCGATGTTGATGCCGGCCAGCTCTCCGTGTTGATCCCGGTAGCTCTTGGGATGGTAATCGTCGTCGATCGACAGGGTGACCACCGGGTGGGCCGCGAGCCAGGCCTGTTCCTCCGGGGTCAAGTCTTTCAGCAGCGGGATTGCGGCGCTGCCGGACGCTGCGGCCGCGGCCTCACTGGCGCTGCGCGCGGCGGCGACAACGGGGTCCGGGCCGTCCGGCGCGAGCGCGGCGCACACCAGGGCTGCCACACCCATCGCGAACACCGGAGCCGTGGTTCGTTGTATGCGTTGCAGGAGCATGGATTCGGGTCTCTTGCCGCTGAACGTCGATCGGATAACGGTATTTACCCACATTATAGCGGCCGGGCACACCGGCGCAACCCCGCCGCGAGCGCCGGTCCGGGGGCATTCACGTCAACACCCCGCGGCAAACAACAAAGGACTGGCCTCAGAGTACACCGCGTTTCAAAACGCCGGACCAGAACGGGGACATGTTCCAAGCGCCGCCCCGGCGCGACTACGTGTCCCCGTTCGGATGACCGCCGAGGGCGCCGGTCCCACACCCGATCCGGATGAAACCCCAGGCCGAGCTGGAGTTCGGCGATCCCAAGCGCCGTTCCCGGCGCGACTACGTGTCCCCGC
>Ga0116173_1002354_pt1 | contig 14729 bp, 12 predicted proteins | sample AD_UKC085_MetaG_FD_89800 | JGI IMG/M metagenome (GOLD analysis project Ga0116173, IMG submission 89800) | Active sludge microbial communities of municipal wastewater-treating anaerobic digesters from USA - AD_UKC085_MetaG | ecosystem: Engineered > Bioreactor > Anaerobic > Digestate | place: USA...
ACGTTCCAAAGTGCTGTGGACATGAGTTCTTAATCATAACCAATTATAAAGGAGACAGGATATATGAAGAAAGTAAACCCTTTTAAGAAACGTGAAAAAGAAGTAGTATTAGAAGACGTTGAATTAGTCATTCGTGGTTTATCCAGGGGTGAATATTTAGCGATCCAGAAAGACATGAAGGACGATGATGATTTAACCGAAAAAATCATTGACAAATGTGTCTCTCTTAAAACGGGAGAACAATTGGACATTCAGGATTTACCGGTAGACATCTATGTCAAATTAGGAGAAGTAATTTCAAATGAATTCTTCTCTTTCATTCCCAAGAATGACGAGGAAAAAAAAATCTAGAGTTTGAAATTGCAATCAGTCAGATTTATGGGATATTACCATCAGAAATAGGTAATATCCCTTTTTTTGATTATATGGCCTTAAAATATATGTATGAACAAAAAAGATTAAATCATCAACGATTAGAGTATCAAATGGGATACTTGGCATATCTGGTAGGAATACTATTTAGTAAATCAGCCAGATATAAAACCCTTCAAGATTTCATGGTGTTTGAGGAAAAAGGAAAAAACAAACCAGCAAGTAAAGAACAAATACTAAACGCCTGTTCTACTTTATTTAAAAAGAAATCTACTGTGGTTAAACAACCGTCGGAAGAAGAGATTCAAAAATTAACTAGGCTGTTTGAATTACAGGCAATTTATGATGGAGATATAACCGATGGCTGAAATGCTCGCAAATTTACAAGTTGGATTTGATCTTAATTCCGACAAATTCGTATCAAAAACGAAGGTTGTTAAGAACGAATTAAATTCATTAAGTAACCAATCCGTATCACCCATGCAAATGAAATTGCAGGGTCTATCTGGGCGTTTTGGTAAATTAGCGCAAACTATGTCTTCATTAGGACCAGCGTTCAGCGGCCCTGCCACCGCCCTATCTAAAATGTCAAATGTCACAAAGGTATTAGGAAATAACTTCAATAAGATATCACCCATAATCAGCCGGGTATCAAATGTCTTTAAACAGGTATCTTTCGGTTCAATATCCACTATGGTAAAAAGTCTAGGTTCTTCAGTCCTATCTCTAGGAGGAGCGTTTTCGAGATTAGGTACAAGTATAAAAGCGTCTGGTCTTTTATCTCTATCTGGAATATTTTCAAGTCTTAAAAAGATGGGTAACTTAAATATCTTATCAGGAATTACAGCAGGTAGAGTTTTAGGTGGATCACAACAATACTCTTCAATAGGGACAGGTTCTATTGCAGCTGGTACAGCAGGTGGTATGTTTGTTCATGGTATGTTTTCTTCTCTGAAGCCCTTTGGTGGCATGGCTTGGGATGATATATTTAAAAAATATGGCGTAAACCAAAAACTGATCAAACAGGGTGATGTTAGATCTTTATGGGGATTAAAAGATAAGCCAAAATATGATCCACGAAATGCCATTCCAAAATTTCATTCTGAGGAAGAAATATCTAAATTATTATCAGGGGATGCTAACTTTACTGGATTGGCTGCTGGTAGACAAAAGATGATGGAATTATCCAAATCAGCATCCACTTTCCAAAAAATAATGTACTCAATTAATCAGATAGGCTTTTTTAAATCACTACCCATAATGTTAGGGGCCGGGGTTACAAAAATGGCTGCGTTCTTAAAGACAGGGTTAGGATTTAAACTTGTATTAGGTGCTTTAATAATTCCTCCTGCTCTTTTCTTCGGATTTAAAAAACTTGCAGAATGGATTGGTAAATCAACCGAACATTTAGACAAATTAGCTAAGGATGCCAAGAAATTACAAGTTCCATCTGAAGCTTTGAAGTCATGGCAATTAATGGGTGAATATGCCGGTTTTGCTCCAGAGGTTATTGAAACTGCCATTAAAACTATGAATAGGTCACTATCTACAGCACAAATGGGTTCCAAACGTAAACTAATGGCGTTTGATATGACCGGTTTATCCATAAAGGATATTAGGGAAGCAGACAATCCCCTTGCTGCCATGGAATCAATACTGAAAAGAATATCTAATTTATCTACATCCGGTCAAAAACAAATGGCCCTTTCAGAAATATTTGGACCAGTCGCTGCACAGGAACTTCTGAAGGTGATTGATGATATAGATGCAACTATGGCCAGAATAAAAGAAAATGCTGACCTTTCAATATATGCAGACCTTTCAGCAGTGGAGGATTTTCAGGATAGAGTTACTGATTTAAATCTACAATGGAACACCTTAAAGGATTCATTTAAAAAGACAATAGGAATACCGCTTGGTGAATTTTTTGTGTTTGTTGCTAAAGGTGCAGGAAGTTTATCAAAATATATTGGACACCTGATAGCATTACCATTCAGAAAACTTGGAGATCTTTACAGATTTTTTCATACAGAAGATATAGATATTGACAAGTTTGAAAAGGAACTTCGAGATAAACTTGAGAGACGAAAGAAACAGGGTTATTTATTATCGGATGAAGAAATACCCATCAAATTAGAAGAATATTTAGCAAGTATTCAACAACCACTTGATATATATAAAGAGAAGATAAGTGAAGTTGATGAAATGTTATCCAGAGGAATTATAACGCAGACTGATTATGATTTGATTGTAGAGAAATTGAAATCTGATATTATCAAAATAAGTGATCCGATAGAAGAATATGCCAAACAAATTGACCTTCTCAATAAATACCTAGATGAAGGAATTATTAATGAAAACGGGTTTGATATAAAAGCGAAGGAATTATTTGAAACTCTTACAAATGGTAATGAAGCATTAAAACTGTCTAGTGAATTAGTAGACAAATATTCTGGTTCATTAAGTAAAGCAATGACATCTCTTGAAAAATTAAATAATGCAAAAGTTGGTGTTCAATTACCAAATGGAGAGTGGTTGGGTGGCTTGTCACTGGAAACAGTTGATTCAGAAAAGAAATCCATTATGAAGGATTTGATCAAATCATTTGAAGAAGATGGAGACAAACTTAAAAATATTACCAATTTTATATCCAGTACATTATGGGATTTTCAAAAAGAAACAATAGATGGTTTGGATTTTAGTAAATTTAAAGAAGTATTAACTGAAGAATTAATTAAAGAATTCCCAGCGACAAATGCTTTGGATACATTGAAGACACAACTTGAAAGCCTAACTACCCTTCGAAACCTGGATGTATTACCCATCGAAAACTATAATGCCGCTATCAGAGACACATATGATCAATTCACTCCAGGCAGAAATAACTTGGATGAATTTAAGGCCAAGTTGGAAGGTATACGACATGAATTCGATATGGGTGTTGTGTCTGCATCACAATTCGGTAGGGAAATAATTGATACCGTAAATAGTTATCAGATTTCAAATCCACAAGAGATGTATGATGCTCTGAGTATGTTATCAAATCAAAGACAAGGTATACCTTTGCCCCAATTACAAGAAGGGATGATGAATATATTTGGTTCATTGGAAAACAACGCCATTAATTCTGTTGATAAAATTAATGCAGCAATGGACCTTTTATATATGGGTCAAATCACAAGAAATGAAGCATTCATGATGCTGGAGAATATTTTCTATGATATTGAATCCCAGGCTATTGAATTAGAAAGATCATTAATGATGGAGCAGATAACTCCACAATACTTTGAAGGTAAATTTGCTCCCCTGTTTGGTATTCTCCAAAGATTAAATTCAATAACTACATTTGATCCCAGTATGAACTACATGAACCTCCAGCAGGAGAAGTTTCAAAACTGGCAGAATATGATGTCACAAAACATGGAAGCCATGAATTCAATGGCTGAACAATATCCTGCTCCCTGGGGAGTGGGGCCTGGTATACATACCATGATTCATCCTGGTGAAGGGGGTGGAGGCGGCCCTGAACAAGAATCCTCTCCAGGGATGTATACAGCATCTCAAATTAAGGGAGTACTTACCTCCGCTAAATATAAACAGGAAGATTATGAACGCGAAACTGCAACTAATACAAAAACACTTGTGGAATTATTCACCCGTATCACCTATGGTCACGGTGGCATATATTCACTAGGTTAGGAGATAAAAATTATGGCTGAACATCCTAAATCAGGAAACTTGCAAGAGACCAGAAAACATGGTGCGTTGATGTCCAAAACCACCACTGAAATGAAAACAACCGATGCCGCAGATATAGAATCCGTTTTGAATGATACTCTGTATGGAATGGGAAAATATGCAAATGCCAGCGCCAGAATAGTTGAAGTATTTAACGAAGGTAGTTGTGATGGTAAGGGCGCAAAAAAATATGTAGTCGAATTAACAAAGGATGAAGAAGCATGGCCTTTGAATTACATAAGATGGAGTTTCTCCTGTACATCATCAATTGAACGAACAACGGTTGATGTTGATGGAACTCCATTAAAAGTGTCATATGGTAAGACAAGTGATTGGGTAGAGGATTTAGAAGACATACAGGATGATGATAACACGACTGTATATTCAACTATAATTTTTCGTTATAACAAATATTCTGAACAATTAGGTGAAGCTGATGTATACGTTCCAACCCAGGAAATAACTGGTATTAGGTATCGCCTCATTCCTGAAAATCAATTAATCACTGCTCTTACCTCTTTTGCATCCTGGCAAAATACAATCAACAGTGAACCATTTTTTGGTCATTCAAGAGGAAATGTGTTGTGTCTAGGAATTGATGTTGAACAGATAGGAATTAGACCAGCAACAAATGAACATCTAATTGAGATGAGGTATAGATTTATGACAAGACCAGGTAAATACAGAAATAGTGGTGGTGGTTGGGACTCATATACGGTTTGGACAGATCCGGTAACTGGATTAATTCCCGCCGATGCAGAAGAAACTGATGGAGCTGTTCTTCATTCCAGACATTATAATTGGAAAGATTTCACAATTCTCTACAATATTTCGGAGTTATGAATTATGATGGTATTTCGTGAAGGCCAAAAACTTACCGCTGCTGATTTAAATCAAATGCAGCAGATGTTATTACGTTCCATTCGACCAGGCCCTGGTATAATGATTCAACCTACTGGTGGTGGAATCTGTATTTCTAGACAGAAGGATAGATTGTTTATAGACGAAGGTGGAGGAGGAGGTGGAGAAGGCTATTTTGTACCAATAGTTGCTAAATTGCCACTTATTCCAATCATCGGTATGGCTGAAGTATTTTGGGCGTCCACTCAATACATAGCAGGTGGTACTGGAGATAATCAAGTATGGCGTGCATATCAGGGCCAAAAATTGTGGTTTCCAACCCAGTTTAGAACCGATAGAATAGGATTACCAGGTTTATGATTCATCTGAATATAAAACAATATAAAACCCCTGATAACTGTTGGTATCCAGCGATAGCAACAAAGGCAGGAATGTCAAAATATAATGGGCCTATGCCTGAGGACTATTCTGTTGTAGGATATGTACCGATAAATGCATTTCAATTTTCAGAAACTTTATCATGTCTCCTTCGTAAAATGGATTCCAAAATTATCTTTTCAAGAAACGAACCCTATTATGGAGATAGATGGGAACAGGAAGAATATGATAAACATTTCTGGAATAAAATTTACAAGTCACAGCTAGGCGGCATATCCTATCAGTCTTGGTTAGATACATTTGAAATTTCACCATTTGTTGATTATGGAAATAGAATATGGGTTCCAGTGGAAACCGCCAATGAACTTGATGGTTGGACTGGAGCAGAACCTAATATGGTATTTAGGGACGATTACAACATTTACCTCATGAAATATCCTGATGCCTATGAGGAATTAATCAGAGAGACACCATTTATTAGATATATGGTTGAAACAATCTATTATGAATTCACAGAAAAATCTCAATATTTATGGGAGAAGGATGAAGAAGGAAATACCACTGCAATTTCATTCTGGGTTGATCCTAGAGAGTTTCCTAATAACGTGTTTCCTGATCATTATTCAATAATTACTCCTGAATGGATTTTTAATAATGTAGACTATCACTTTATAAAACTTCTTAGATTGCGTCCAGAATTTGAGGAAATGTATTTTTCTGGAAGCTATGAAGATTATAGAACATGTAGAAAGCCTCTATATGAAATTACAAAACAATTGGATTTGATGGAATGGAGATGTAGCCTTGAAGGTCCTCCATTATATATTGATTTCAAACCATATGTACTCACTTACATGCAAGATACGATGGATATTGAAACCCCACATATTAATTTCGGTCCTACTTATAATCTGGAATCTCCAATACTGTCATCAAACTATGCTTGGTTCAATGGATCAGTATTTGTTGGTGATACATGGTGGGATAGTTATTCTACTGATCAGTATGGAGTTATTTTATATAATAATTCAGCCAGATTCCCTAGGCTATATGATACATTTGCAACATTCGGTGGAGCGGGTGGTCAACAATTTTATCATTCATCGTTGGATTTGGTTGGTACTAGATTTAAGATGCATAGTGATGGATATATGATTCCACTTGATCAAGACCCATTAATTGAATTAGTGAATGAACAAGAAATGAATCAATATGTTGCAACTCATCCATGGTTACCAGGTACACCTCCAGATGGAGCAGCATTAGGATATGATTACAAGAAGTTTTTCAACTATAGACCAGAATGGTTTTATCCAGCAAAATGGACTGTGGTATCAGGAATATGTGAAACATCTGATAGTTATATGTTTTGGCTAAATGCAAATTCAGGTGTGTTTTTAGCACCAGAATTTTATGCAGTTGCAGAACGAACCAAATTATTAAGGCCAGGAGAAGAAATTCAATATAGACTTGCAAGTTTTAGATATTCTGCTTCTCCATTAACGGGTTGGCAAAATTATAATACTACTCAACTGCCACTAACCACAACGGGCCTTGATCACTATACGTTCAGCAATGAAGCCTATAGTAATTTCTCTGTACGCGCCCCAGTATTTCCAGGGTTAACACGATTTGAACACGTGGACACTGAGTATGAATATTCCTGGGGTCAAAAACCAGTAACACATATCACAAAGGAAAATCCATATTACCGCGTTCATGTTGATGAAATATATTATCTCGATCAATTTATATTAACCAGTGACCCAAGGCCAAAAGATGAAAATCGTTTGTTGATGCATTATGAAAACAGTGAATTTTTAGGAAGAGCCTGGGATCAATATCTAACCACATATGCAGTCTATCAACCAGATGTTTTTGTTCAAAATATAAGGAATAGTGTAAATGGAGACCTGTTTGACATAATCAAACCATTTACCGATTCAGTCGGATATGTGAATTGGAACCAACTACATTATCATCCAGCAGTATTGGGTATAAATGAACCATATTGTGACCCATTGGTCGCTTTTAAAACTCCATTGGAACCAACGATAGCAAACCCGGATATTATAAAACCCACAAATGTATATGATAATTCACCCAAGAAAGGGGGATATCTAGATTTTCATTTGAATTACACTGAGTTGGGTGAAGACGATGAAGATGAAGGTCGTAAATATATACAATATTTATTGGAAACGTTTAATATCATGTTTACTTATCGATTCGAAGTAAACATGACATTTTTTCAAGACAGATATACCTTTCAAAATGAATTTACCAAAGTAAAACTGCGTCTTAAAGTAATTGTGACCCCAGAAGATGATGCAATATCAGATGAAAACTATACCGATTTACTTGAAGAAGAAGAGGAATATTTAGAGTTCCTCAAAGCTACCCATTATATCATTGAAAAACATTGGAATTATGAATATCAACGTTGGGATTATTACATGGAAATTCCAGCAGAAGACAATCAAACAAAATTTACTCCAGAGTTTCATTTTCTTGTTCGAACCTGGGAAGAATTACAGGTTTTAGAAAATGCGGATATACTACTTACTGTGGATGTGGTTTCAATTGAAAACGCTTTTATAGCTTCAGTGGATAGACTCTATACAGAAGTAAAACCAGAGGACTTTCCAGAAGATGAAATACCTCCTGGTACTTTGGCAAACTCGGCTTTTGAATGTACGGAGTTATTTGGTATGTCTGATGAAAACTTTGTATTTCCTCCTGCAACTGCAATGAGATTGTTCAAATCCTATGCAGGAGAAAAATCTAAGCCCACTGGAATTGCAGGTGCATATACAGCCTTCAGAAATAGATATGATAGATATAATAACTGGCCTGTAACTTATAATCAATTACCTGATGAAATCACTTCAACAACGGCCCTGAGTATGGAAACGTGTAATTTTGGTGCATTACCTACTCCCAATAAATATTCAACATATTATGCTGGATTTAATTTCAGAACCTATACCTATCCAAGACCAGGTATGAGTTGGTTGATTCCTAAAACCGATGAGGAAATAGAAGAGTTATATGGAGGAGAATCATGATAACATCCATAACAAAAATTGATACCGGATGGAGATATACATTCTCTGATACTACAGCTAAAGACATCTTTTTAAATGGTGAAAAGATTCAACTTCGATATACTGATTTAACACTGGATTTATTTAATATATCATCAAGCCCTCCTGAAATAGAAGTAGTGACGCCGAACGCCAGAGCATTCAACTCCTGGGCTAGTGAATATGTCACCATACAATGGTTTCGACCAGATTACATTTATAATTTTGCGGTTCAGGAATATATTAACAATGTTTTGGAAAGACAGGAAATTGTATATGCCCCAGGCCCTGATAGATATTACACGCATAAAATCAAAATCAATCCTGAAACAGTATATTCATCTACCTGGACTGTAAAGAGTGTTGAACGATTTAGTAACGAAGTCTATCATATCCAAAGTGGACCAATTCCTATTGTAATTACAAAACATTATTTACCAACCGACCCTGCATTAAAGGTCAGATATACCGAAAATGGTAAGGTAGAAATTTATGAATAGAATATCCTTTTACGGTTCAACAAATAACTTAGGTGGAAAGATTAGCGGAGTACCAATAGTATCCCATCAAAACTATATTGACTACGATGATTGTTATTCTCTCCAAATTATAGATACTAATTCCGTCTACTCTCCCACATCCAATATCTATCCTGTATCATATACTGTTTATCATGATGCATTATTAGGCAAATTACAATTGGAAATAACGTATTATCCAGGTGATACCGCCTTAGGGAATTGGATCAGTTGTTCAGTTGGTGAAGAAAAAACACTTTCAATTGGTTCTAATCAAGTTAAAGTAAAACGGTTGATAGAAGGTATAAATGGCTCCATTACCTTCCATAGGAATATTGTTCAAAATACTTTATTGTCTGGTCCTGATTTGGTTAATGCTACCTCCAGTGGGTATCTCTGTAAGTGTATTTATGCCAGGGCCAATGTATCATGTACCTTAACACATGTGTACATAGAGGGTGGTAATACCGGGGCTAGAATTGGAGACACATTCACTATAACCACTGATACGGATGAACACGATGATCCTACAATAATACCCACAGGAATGTCTTTGGTGTCTTCAATTGCTCCTGCATATGAATTACAACCAGGAGACTGTTTTCCGATATGGATTTTCCTGAAAAACAATACTACCTTAGGCGAGGAGATTATTTATCTCAGATTAAGAACCGGCATAAATTCAACTATTCAAAATACCTATCTATTGGGTTCAAGATTAAGACGTTCTACATCTGCTCCAAAATATAAATATGTCATATCTCCTTATGAATTCTATCAATCCACTACCTGGGACCATGCTGTAGCCCAAAACGTTTCTCTATCCGGTACATTTAGTACAATACCACATGAAATAAATCTTTCCACACTTATTAATAATACTATCGCCGTCTATGGGAAGGCCACAATTGATTTCGGAATCAGAGCTATGGCTGATACTGGGGCCACATCACAAAACCAGTTATTATCCAATAGATTATGTTTTGACAGTACAGGGGAGTTAATAGAGAAACCCAATTCACCAACATATATGCTTACAATCCGTACTGGTGGATATGCTTCATTAGTAATTGATTTGGATCAATCAGACACACCAATAAAGGCTTCTTCAATTCGTGCTGAATTAAACGGTGAAACTAGAAGAATTCATCTTGAAGAACCCGGTGAATCAGTATTTGGAATAGAATTGAATTTTAGAAATCCTTTAGATTGGGGAATGAATTATACCGTTAATGTCTATTCAGTAACAGAGGACGGAGTGGATTCTGAACCTACTTCATGGCCCTTCTACTCCTATTTTGTTTATCAGGAAAATGAAGGAAATTACACTCTATCCACTGCATCAGAAACATCCGCATATCCACAACATAATCCCATAATAGAATCATTTGAAGGGGAAGATATAAATGTTAAATACGAAATGGGCGGTGGATATGCCAGAATAAAAATGGATGATTCAACCGTTTTATTTGATGCCAGAATAAGTGGGTTCTATAATGAATGTACCTCCACCATATCGCCAGCATTAGGTTCAATCCTACCTGGTGAATATGATGAGGCAATTGAATGGAATGGTGATAGTGGTTTCTATCTATGTGCTGGTGGTGAACGTGTTGCTTATTACGACATCAGCAGTAATATACTTACCGCTCCAATGATTATATTGAATTCGCCATTGTTAAATGACTGTCCCTATGATATTCCTATCTATGAAACAACATATATTAATTTCTTCCAACTATTTGATCTGGTTGAAAATAGGTATAGACCCTGGATGGGAGTGGATTGTAGAAATGGTGGAATGTTGCATTTCTATCATGATGTTCAATTCGCCACACCCATAATCTATTCCTTTAACGCAATAACAGAAGGGCCATTTTCAGTTGAAGTATTTCCACAAATAGGTACAGTTGAATGGACATGGAATGGTAGTCCTATGTTTACCTTCGATATTAATAACCGTCTTTGGTACCTCCATGATTATCATATACACGCCAGACCATTAGGATCATTAGGAGGTTCTACAACACTGGATGGTTTTGAAGTGGTTGAAGGGACACCCGATTTTGTTTACATTGTGGCAAACAATACCAAATTGATAGCAATTAATGTGACTAATAAAATTATTTATACTGGTATGATAGATACCAATGCGTTTGATTCACTACATATCCCCTTGGTCGTATATGTACCTCCAGAAAATGAGGCTTGCTATTGGCAAGGAAGAGAATCTATAAATGATCAAATGATTATAACTTATTTTAAGGTTCTGGGTGAGATAGTGAAAGAAATCGCTCCAGATGACCCACAAAGTTTTCTAAACATAAACAACTTTAAGATAATACAAGGAGAACCTCCACAATGACAATTGAATTAACTAAAAACACTTATTCGTTATGGAATCATCCAATACTTCATATGTCTGATATTGCATTTGGTACTGCTGGTGGCGACCAGGATGATAAATACACAGGATTTTCACTGTCACTGAGTGATATAACATTTTTTAGAACGGATAATGAAGTGTGGAAAACAACCGAATATGGTTTCATTCTATCCGATAATGTAGTGATGCCATCCACAAATACAACCAAATTTGTTATTGGATCAAAAGTAGAATCCATTGCATCCTTAGAAGGTATCAATAGTGGTACTGATTTACTTGAAATTGGAGAGGATTCCTTAATTGTTAAGCAATCCTTAACAGTTCAAAAATCATATGGCCTATTACCTGGAATACAATTTGCCGATACTGAAATCGGGATTGGTCTGGATGTGGGTGATGATTTATATGTTTCCTACCCAGGCGAATATACACCTGTAATTTATAGTTTTGGTCAAACATTATTTTCAATACCAGTTAATGCAAGTGTAAATGGTAATCTTGACGTATTGGGTAATATATCATGTACTGGCACTACTCCCTGGTTAGAAGAAGAAACTGACCCAGTATTTACCAATTCGGATGCCTTTACTATTACCTCAACACAAATATCCAATTGGGATTCTGCTTATGGATGGGGAGACCATAGTACTGAAGGGTATCTCACCGCTGTACCTTCCACAATAACAGATAATATAACCATTAATGGTACATTGGATTCCACTGGTTTAATAACCGGTAACAATGGTCTAACATTAACTGCTGGTGAAATAACAATGGATGGATTTTCAACATCGGCAGGAGGTGTGGGAATCACTACCACCATATTGATTCTTCAAGAGGCGGAGATAAATGGAAACATAATACCCCCTTCTATAGTTGGCGCACAGTTAATTCAAACCGTTAATGTAGATGCTTACAATATAGGGGATAATGGTTTTCTAACAAAGTCAGCCAGGATGATTGATCCTGAAACTGAATATATGGAGCCGTCTGATCCAAATAACCTTACCTATCATGCAGAAGATGATTTTATATCCACATTCGTTTCGATGGTATTTTCTGATCACATTTATCAAAATCAAATTATCACTGATTATGATACCTCTCCAGTTGGAGGAATGTTTCTACAGGCAAGTGAACAACATTCGTTAGGATATCTAGGTACACGGTTGATTCTTATGCATACTCCAAACAATACAACCGATTTAACTCCTGGATTAATATTGGATAATAATGAATGTCAAATACCCATTACCCTAAATCACAGTGGATCATATTTGGGTTTTTATGGTGTAACACCTGTGGCACAACAAACTCTTACAGGATCAACTTTGGAAGATAAATTTAATAACTTAATTTCTATTTTAGAAGACTACGGCTTTCTCACCTCTTCAATATCATAAGAAGGAATATCCGACATGACAAAAAAAGAAATTTATGAAGAATTGATCAGTTTAGGAATACCTGAAAATATCGCCAAACCTTTATCTGAAATTGAATATACCAAAGTTGTTGCATCAAAATCTCTTCAGGGTGACTAATGATTATGAATATGTCTAGAAAGTTGAATAACAATTTAAAACGAAGACGGCCTATCTCCGTATCAAATGGCCCTTTGATTGTTGATGAAATACCACCGATAACAAACCGACCAGAACGTAAATGTATGTTTACTATTATGGTCGGTTCTTCTTTTGATTGGATGTTTGATGTCACTAGGTATTACATGCAGCAATACGCAGACAAATATGGAATTGATTTCATTGTTGTTGATGATAATTATCGAACGGATCAACATCCATGTTACATGAAACAATTCATTAATACCCTCTGGTGGAGATATGACAGGGTATTTTACGTAGATGCAGACATACTAATTCTCCCTCACTCCCCCAATATTTTTGATGTTGTACCTCCCGATAAACTGGGAATCTATGAGGAGGGCAGATTATATGCCAGGATGTGTTCGCGCATACATAAGAACCGAACCCCTATGATGCAGAAATACGTTGCTCTGTACAATGCGGCCCTCCAGGAACAACGTCTTACTCCCGTTGATTTTTCGGCCTATGACGGGCGATATTTTAATGCCGGTATGTTTATCTGTACGGAGCAAACAAACCCCCACAGGCCGCCTGTAGGAGGCGTGATGAGGCTTCCTAACTCGGGTCACTTTGACCAAAACTACCTGAACCTGATGATCCATCAATATCAGATACCCGTTTATGAATTGGAATCAAAATGGAACCGCTTAATTACCGCCGATTCCGAAAACGATGGTGATAAGGATATGTTACATGCGTACTTCGCCCATTACGCTTCAAAAGGTGGTAAGGAAAGAATGAAGGAGGATATAAGAAGACTCGTTGGCGAACAATTGATTCTGCCCAATTGTGATGGAAAGGTTCATGAAGGTTAATATCATCTGCCCGGCCCATGACAATTGGATTATTGATAGAATGACAAAACATTTACTTCAATACGCTCCTCCAGACTTAGAGGTAATCAGAAATCCAAAGCCAATTGATGAGATAAATTGTCTTAATTATTTCAACGTATATAGGTCTTTTAAGGGGAAGTCAAAAAATTCTCTTGACGTCACGTTTCATACACATCCAGAAATCAATCAGTACTATGACATTGCTCCCATTGTGGATCATATCATTGTAATGAATAATCAATACAAGACCGATTTAATCAAGCATAATATACCTCCAGATAACATAACAGTCATTCATCCAGGTGTTGATGAGGAATTTCATAACATGAAGAAACTTAGAATATTCAATCCAGTTGATATGGGTAGAGGTGAACGTAAAGGTCCTGATGTCTGGAATATGTTGAAGAAATTAAAATGGATTGATGCTGTTTGTAGCAATAGGAAATTATCAAAAACTAATTTACTTTTGGAGTATCAAAAGGCTGATGTTATTGTTTCTACAAGTATAATGGAAGGTGGGCCGATGTGTGTTATTGAAGGATTGGCAATGGGCAAGATAGTAGTGGTACCTGAAAACATAGGATTAGTTCCTGATTTTGAATCTCCAGGTTTACTTAAATATAAAGATCAAGCCCATCTGATTCTAATACTAAGGGCCATATACATACAAAAGGAAAAAATAGGCAGATGCGTTGAGAATTTGAGTTGGGAATCCTGGGCCAACCATCACTATGACTTATTCAAATCTCTAATATCAAATCAAGAGAAACAGAATAAATAATGTAATAATCATAAAAATACTATAGGAGATTAATTATGAGCGAAAATCTAGAAAAGTTAAAACTATTAACTGAACAACTCAACTTCAGAGATATTGTTGAACGCCGCCATAAGAATATAATTGAAATGGATATGGAATCTGGTACCTGTATTGGTTTCTCTTTATTTAG
>Ga0116173_1002376_pt1 | contig 14639 bp, 15 predicted proteins | sample AD_UKC085_MetaG_FD_89800 | JGI IMG/M metagenome (GOLD analysis project Ga0116173, IMG submission 89800) | Active sludge microbial communities of municipal wastewater-treating anaerobic digesters from USA - AD_UKC085_MetaG | ecosystem: Engineered > Bioreactor > Anaerobic > Digestate | place: USA...
TGCCATTTTGCCTTCAACTTTGTTTATTTCCTCCGATACTGCTCAAATAGATGTCTATATCAACCAACTTTGCCAACAGCTAGAAAACAAAATCAGTCTCAATAATCCTGATATTTTTATTATTAATCAAAATACCGGCTGGACTATCGATCTCGCCCGACAAATCAAAAATTTTATCTCCCAAAAACCTTTCAATCATCCCAACAAAATTGTCATTATTTATCAAGCTGACAATTTAAATATTGAATCTCAAAACGCTCTCCTCAAAACCATCGAAGACCCCGGTCCCAACAATTATATTATTATTACTACCGCCAAACCCTCAAAAATTTTGCCCACCATTATCTCCCGTTGTCATTCTATCAAGCTTAAAAACCTTAAACAAACCAGCCCCAATCTAACCCCTTTAGTTATTAGTCATCAAATCAAAACAGATCTTGCCCTAAGCGATTCTTTATCCAAAGACAAAAATAGCGTTTTGCCCTATTTACAGCAACAACTAAGCTTTTATCAACAAACCCTTATTAAACAGCCAACTTTAAAAAATTCCCGCCTGATTCAAAAACTTCTGACTGCTATCAGCATGATCGAAAGTAATGTCGACCCCAAGTCAGCTTTGGATTATTTTTTCTTAAACTGATTTTATCGACTCCTGACGTAATCCTGATGCAATTGGTTGATATCCTTTCTTAACGCCACTGATAATTTATCATCGCTGACCTTCAATCGCCTATATCCCTCGCCAAACTGCGGCGCGCTTAACAAAAATGATCCTAATCTAACCTTAAACTCATGAGGCGTCCTGGCATAATAAGATTCGTCCTTGTTACCTACACCTCTACCCCCAATTTCTCGTTGGTTATACCATACCGGCACACTTGTCATCTGCTGGACCGTTTGTCCGCTACTCCGGATTAATTTAAATCTTGAGTCCCAAAAATAGACGCCACTGATATTTGAAGTTGGAAAAGCTCGTTTTAGCAACTTCTGGGCAATCATTAATGTTCTACCACTGGACTTAACCTCATCAACTATTAAAATATTTTTTTGATCCAAATCATTATTTTTTACCACTTCCTGTTTCCAATTATTTGGCAACAATTCCCCCCGATGAAAAATAGCCCTAACTGCCAATACTTTTTCTTTTGATAATCTGTCAAAATTATAAATTTTATCAGTTGGCTCTCTGGCTCCAGTCATCTCCAAATCCTCCCAAGTTTTATCATCACGGTCTATGCTCAAGAATTTAGTCATCGGCTTGACCGCATTTTTATCCGCCGTTTCCGACCAAAATTTATCCACCAACCACGACACAGGTCTGGCAGATTTATCCAAATAAATCACCACATCGGGAGCCCCTGCCGCTACCGCTTCCTTGTCGTCATCCTTAATATCCCGCCTATTGTCTGTCCCATCTAAAACCTTAATTACATCTTTAGTACATTTTATATACTCCGACGCCACCTCAGTCATATCTTTCCACTTATCCGGTTCCGCCGTCAAATGACGGCTCAAAAAATCATAATTTTGAGCATCAGCTTTAAATACTTTTATATCCAACGTCCTTTCGGGAGAGTATGATGTTTCCATAAATATTACTAACAGTCACTCCCGCCAAAGTCAAACTAAAGCATCTGATTTCCGCACTTTCCCCTTAATTATTGTCCCAAAAATGCTATAATCAGCTTACAATGTTTTCTCCTGTCTTCTCAATCAATAATCAAATTCTAAAAAATATTGGCCAAATCGAAGCCGCCAAAGCTATCATCGATGAGGCTCCGATGATTCCTGCCTACGAAAAGCAATTTCAACAGGAAGCTATTGTCCGCACCGTCCACTATGGCACCCGCATCGAGGGTAACGACCTTACCTTTCAGGAAGTTGCCCGCTTGGTCGAAGGTCATCAAATTACTGCTACCGACAGAGATATTCAGGAAGTTATTAACTACCGCAACGTTATGTCTTATCTTGAAGAACTTTGGTCTCTTTACGATGCTAATATGCCCCTGCCGGAAGAGAAAAATATCGACACTAACGACAAAAAACGCCCCTTCTTCTACAGTGAAACTATTATCAAACGGATTCACCAACTGACCACCGCCAAAATTATTCCCGAATCAGACGTTGGTAAATACCGTCACCAACAAGTCGTTCTCAAAAACACCCGCACCGGCGAAATTGCCCACCGACCTCCGCCAGCCATCGAAGTTCCGTATCTTATGACCGATTTTATCGACTGGATTAACAGCTCCGCTTCTCAGGAAATCCACGCCACCATCAAATCAGCTATCAGTCAATATATTTTAGTTGCCATTCACCCTTTTATCGAAGGTAATGGCCGTGTTTCCCGTGCTTTTGCCATGCTACCTCTTTATACTCAAGGTTATGACATCCGCCGTCTTTTTTCTATGGAAGAATATTTTGACCGCAATGCCGAAGATTATTACAACACCATCCAAAACACCCATTTACTCTCCTCCGATATTTTTAAACGTGATCTGACCAAATGGATTGAATATTATACCCAGGCTCTGGCCGTTGAACTCTCCCGGGTCAAAGACAAAGTCCAATCTCTTTCCCGCGACATCAAACTCAAACAAAAACTTGGCGGCAAACAAGTCCACCTAAGCGAACGTCAAATTAAATTAGTTGAATATATGCAGCAATTTGGCGGTTTACGCATGCCCGATGCTCAACAACTTCTGCCTATGGTTTCCGATGATACTATTTGGCGCGATCTCAAAAAACTAGTCGACTCTGGTGCTATCGAAAAACGCGGTTCCACCAAGGGCGCCTATTATTGTCTGACCAATGTCTAACGATTTTTTCTCTAGGGCCGTTATAATAACTTATGATTACCCTTGATTCTGCCGAACTCAAAAACATCTCTCCCGAAAGCCTGGGCGAACTTCTGATTGAAGCCAAAAAAGCTTATTATACCGGCGGTAAACCTATTATGGACGATCACACCTACGATGTTCTTGAAAACACTCTTCACCGGCAAAACCCTTACCATCGGATTTTTTCTAAAGTCGGCACCGATGATTTCAATACCGGCTTTGACAAAAAATCTCACTTCCTCCCCATGGGTTCCCAAAACAAAGTCAACACCTATGCCGATTTAGTCCATTATTTTCAGCTCAAAAAAATACCTCAGAATAGTAAATTTTTAGTCCAAGTCAAATGCGACGGCATTTCTTTGGAGATTGAATACAACCAAGGACAACTGGTTGACGCCATTACCCGCGGCAACGGTCTGATAGGGGATATCATCACCCAAAATGTCGTCAAAATGAAGAATTTTGTCCCCCGATTGCCCCAAAAATTTTCCGGCTCCATCCGCTGCGAAATTCTCGTCACCAAAAAAGACTTTATAAAATTAAATAAAATCGTCGAGAAACAAGTTCTACCTCCCTTGTCAAAGGGAGGTGATATCGTTACTACGATATCGGAGGGATTTTACTCTAATCCCCGTAACGCCGCTTCCGGACTTTCTCAGCGACTTGACGGTCTCAATTCCCATCTTTGTAGTCTTTACGCCACCGATATTTCTGGAACTTTTGCCACCGAATCCGAAAAAATAGACCTTCTAAAAACTCTTGGTTTTACCCCAGTCGAATCCCATCTTTGCCACACCTTTGAAGCTATAGAAAAAATCTACCAAAACTTTTTACACCGCGACCGAGAATCATACCCTTACGACATCGACGGTTTGGTTATCAAAATCAACGATCTTAAAATTGCCAAAAAATTGGGTCAAAAAAATGGCCGACCCAAATATCAGGTCGCCTACAAATTTCCCGCCGATTCCAACCAAAGCCAAATCAAAAATATCACCTGGCAGGTCGGACCTTTGGGATCTGTCACTCCCGTAGCCGAAATTGAACCCATCGAAATTTCTGGTGCCGTCATTAATTTTGCCTCTCTGGGTAATTATGATTTAGTTGCCAAAAAGAATTTAAATCTCGGTGACATCATTGAAATCTCCCGCCGCGGTGATGTTATTCCCCATATCGAAAAAGTTATCACCAAAGTTAATCCTGGAACTGCCTCTATTCCCACTCACTGTCCCGCCTGCAAAACCGTTCTTATCAAAGAAAACAAATCTCTCCGCTGCCCCAATTCTCTAAAGTGCCTGCCCCAAATTTTAGGCTCTCTTAAACTATTTTGCGACAAACTCCAAATCCTCGGTCTCTCCGACAAAACTATCAAAAAACTCTATCACTCAGACAAACTCAAACTTCCTGGAGATTTTTACCGACTCACTCTCAACGATATCCAAGATCTGGAAAATTTAGGTGAAAAATCAGCCAAAAATATCCTTCGCCAAATCGACCTCAAAAAACATCTTACTCTCAAGGAGATTTTTGATGCGGCTTCCATTCCCAATTTTTCCGCCGCCCGCATCCAACAGCTTATTATTGCCGGTTTTGATACCCCAAAAAAACTTTTAAACCTAAATCTTGCTGACTTTTTGGCCATCAAAGGTTTCAAAACCACCTTAGCCCAAAAAATCCTCAACGGACTCAACCAACGGCGTGACTGGATAGAGTCTATCCTAAATCAGGTCACTCTAAAAAATAACTCTGCCCCAAAAACTAAATTATCCGGTCTTAGTTTTGCTATCACCGGCACCTTATCGCTTCCCCGCAAACAACTCGAAGAAAAAATTATCTCCCTTGGTGGCAAAGTCTCAAATACCGTTACTTCCCATACTAATTATCTTATTACCAACGAAATCAGTTCTACTTCCGACAAATTTATTTCTGCCAAAAAAATCGGCACCAAAATTATTACCGAATCAGACTTCCACCAATTAGCAGACTAGCAACTAGACTGCTAACAAATATATAAAAAACATTCTTTCCTATTCTTAGGCTATAAATATATATCAAAATATATATTTAACTATCAAAATTCCAAATGCTAAACTATTCTATGAAATTAATCTTTGGCCTGGGCAATCCAGATAAAAAATATCAAGCCACCCGCCACAATTTAGGACAAAAATTCATCAGACAATATCTTGATCAGTGTTATCTCTCTCTCGCTCCCAAAAAAACCTTACTGGCAGAAATTTGTGAAGTCGGGCAGGGGAGTCAAAAAAATATTTTTGCCATTTCTACCGGCTATATAAACAATTCTGGTCAAACCATCCAAAAATTAGTTAATTTTTATAAACTTGATCCCCAAGATATCTTAGTTGTTCACGACGATCTTGATTTACCGGTAGGGGAGTATCGGATTCAATTTGACCGGGGTCCTGCCGGCCATAACGGCATCAAATCTATCATTGAACATCTCCACACTCAAGCCTTTCACCGTCTCAGAATCGGCATTGACAAACCAAATTCTCCCATCCCCACCGAAGACTATGTCCTCCAACCATTTTCTCCCTCCGAACAAGAAATAATCAAACAAACTCTTGATAAAATTACTTCAAAAATCTTTCCTTAATTAATTCTGCCACCGGTCGAACTGTCTGTAGGGTTGACGGACCGTTAGCCTGATAACCAATTTTATAACTAGTATCACCGGCTCTAATATCCAACACGCTTCTAGATTCATCCCAATATGCCACCTCACCCAACCCTTCAACTTTTTTGTAATTCTTATCTTCATACCTTTTATAATCTTCATCCCTTGCCGTCCCTACCGACATCATCAATACATAATGGGAAATACCCAACTTTTCTTTATCAGCATAGACACAAACCCGATCGTCCCCATTATTTTCCACTGGTTTAACTACCGGCGAAAACAAAGCTTCTGCAATTTCCGGCGACATAACATCACAAGCCTTTTTACTCCCGTTATACGGCATTTTTTTAACTTCTATTTTCTTTGGCGTATTATCCTCATTATTTGGGATTATCTTTCCTCTTCCTCTCAAATATACTGATGCGCCGATTATCACTAAAATAACCAATCCCAACCACAATATTTTCTTATTCATATGCTTGATTCTAGATTAAGATATAATAATTGTCTAGACAATTAGGGCCTTTAGCTTATCTGGTAGAGCACGGCATTCGCATTGCCGAGAGGGCGGTTCAAGTCCGCCAAGGTCCACCAACCAAAATCTATGGTCAAAATTATAAAATCAGTTACCAAATCCATCGGCCGCGGCGTCAAAAACGATCCTGAGGTCAGCAAAATTATTCAAAGGTATCCTAAGTTATTCCGTTTTCTCAAAAAACGTCTCACTCCGACCGAAAAATACGGCTTACATTTCACTATCGGGTTTTTAATTACCTTATTCTTTATTTACATTTTTTTTGGCATTCTTCAGGATTACATCGGCAACGAAAATATCATCCAGTTTGACCTCAGAGTTCTCAATCTCTTTAGTGCTCTCCGCCATCCCAAACTAAATCAACAGATGCTTTTTATCACTTATCTGGCCAAGGGCGAAATCATTATTATTGGCACCATTATCACTTCTTTAATTTTATTTTTGTTCAAAAAACGCCGTTTCATCAAAACTTTATTGATCTCTGTTCTCGGTGGGGAAGTCTTGGTTTGGCTGATTAAACATCTCATCAGTCGACCGCGGCCACCTCTAACCGATTCACTTGTAATCGAACCAAGTTACAGTTTCCCCAGCGGCCATACCTTTGTTGCTCTGGCTTTTTATGGCCTCCTAGCCTATTTTGTCATCCAGTCTGAAAGACGTAAATTTTTAAAAGTGATTATCTTTTTGATTAGCCTTTCTCTTATCAGCTTAGTTGGTATCTCCCGGATTTATTTGGGAGCTCATTGGCCCTCCGATGTCCTTGCTAGTCTGGCTGTCGGCAGCGCCTGGTTAGTCATTATGGCTACTTCCCTCAAAATCAAAAAAAAGTTTACTCCACCCAAACCAGATTCCATTCAATTTCACCCCGTTGTTGCCAGATCCTTGTCCGTTCTCCTTATTCTCACTTGGATAGCTTTTATTTACTCCTATTACTACACTCATCCTTTGGCAAAATCACCCCAAAACCAGCCACCCCCTGTTACCACCATTACTCCCGACCAAATCAAATACCAACTTTTTCAACAGCTCCCCAAGGTTAGTGAATCTATCAACTCCTATCCTGCCGAACCAATTAACATTATTATTGTCGGGAGTGAATCTCTCATCAACCGCGCCTTTACTGACATTGGCTGGTATCTTTTGGACCGACCCGGAATCAAAGTTTATGCCAAGTTGGTAAATTCCGTTATTTTTAATCAACCATATCCCAACGCTCCCGGACTCCCTGTTTTTTGGGATACCAAACCCAACCTAATCGGCTTTGGCAGGCCAGATACTCCCGGATCTGTCAGCTCCCGTCATCACATCCACTTTTGGAAAACCAATTTTGTTACTCCTGATAATCAACCAGTTTGGGTAGGAACTGCCCATTTTGACCAAAATATCAAAAAAAAGTTTAAAATTGTTATGCCTTTCCACCAAACCGAACTTTTGGTTGATAATGAAAGAGAGGATATAAAAAATCAGCTGACTCACAACGGCTTTGTTAAGTCATTTGAAAAAATAAATCTTACCGGACTAACCTATGGCACCAAAAAAAGCGGCAACAACTTCCTTACCGACGGCCAAGCCTACATTTTATATCTTCAGTTGCCCAAATGAGACAAGACAAACCCACTCCCGTCTCTCAACAATTGGAAAAATTCAAAGATACTCTTAAACAGCGCCAAAAATACGTCAAAATGGAATATCAGGCCTACGGTCTGGAATTAGCCGAAGAATTAGGCGATTGGAAAAACCGCTCACTTTATATCCGTCTGGCCAAAAATACCAACCGAAATGTTCTGGAACAAGCCCGATATTTTGTCAAAGATCAAAGTCCGGGAACTATCAAAACTCCATATAAACTGTTTATGTGGAAATTACGCCAACTTAAAGCCGACAAAACCCAAACTTAATGATACAATTGCTTGCATGAAGTTTCTCAAAAAGTATCGTAAAAAAATTATTTTAGGTATCGCCATAGCTTTGATTCTTTTTCTGGGTTTTCGCCAAATCCAAGCTCAAAAATACAAAAACCCTCAAGTTTTTAATCCTAAAAAAGATACTGTTGTTACACCAAAGACAAAAGATATTAATTACAGTATTACTTTATCTGGTTCGATTGATGCCAAAGACAAAGCTGAAGTCCGATTTCAAACTCCAGGCAGACTAATTTGGGTTGGTGTCAAGGAAGGGGATAGGGTCAAAAAATGGCAGTCCCTGGCCTCTCTTGACAGACAGGAACTCCGAAAACAACTGGAAATCTCTCTTAACAATTACAAAACCCAATTATCTCAATTTGATGATACCCAGGATAAATACAAAACCGAAAAAGATAATTTAACCTTAACCGACGAAATGAAGCGCATCCTCAACCGGTCTCAATATTCGCTCAATAACTCTGTCATCAGCTACGAACTAAATGATTTAGCCATCAAATATGCCACTATTTGGAGTCCCATTAACGGCATTGTCACTGGCGCCGAGCCTGCTAACCCTGGAGTCAACATTACTCCCGCTTCTTCCGCTTTCACCATCATCGACCCCAATTCAGTTTATTTTAAATCCGAAATTGATGAAGACGATGTCACCCGAGTCAAAGTTGGTCAATCAGCCAGTCTAAAGATTGATGCCTATCCTCAGGAAACATTTGATTCAGAAATTACCAATATTGCCTTTACCCCTGTCCCGGGGCAAACCTCCACAGTTTACAAGATTGATTTTAAACTACACGTTGATAATCAGGATATGCGCTATCGTCTGGGTATGGATGGTGATGCCACTATTATCCTTGATGAAGAAACCAACGCTTTAGTTTTGCCGCTTGAGGCTATCAATTATGAAGATGACAAAACCTATGTTTGGGTAAAAAAAGATCAAACCTTAGAAAAAATTTACATAGATACCGGAATTGAAACTGATACTGAAGTTCAGGTCTTGTCCGGTATAAGCATCAATGACTCAATCATCGTCAAGAAAATCTAAATCACCGATTGTTTTGGAGCTGAAAAATATCGTCAAAACCTATATTACCGGCGGGGATAGTTTCAATGCCCTCGATGGTGTATCTCTTTCAATCCGCCGGGGTGAATTTATCTCTATCACCGGTCCCAGCGGTTCTGGCAAATCTACCCTTATGCACATCATTGGCCTCCTTGATAATCCTACCAATGGCAAAGTTTTGCTCGAAGGTAGAGACATCTCCCAGCTAAAAGAAAACGACCTAGCTAGAATCAGAAATCAAACTCTCGGTTTTGTTTTTCAACAATTTAATCTCTTGGCCAAAACTTCAGCTCTGGAAAATGTCGCCCTACCACTCCTTTATTCTGACACTCCCGCCTCAGACCGCGAACTAATCTCCCGACAGATGTTGGACAAAGTTGGTCTCAGTGACAAACTCAAAAATACTCCCGCTCAACTCTCCGGTGGTCAGCAGCAGCGGGTAGCTATCGCCCGAGCCCTGGTCAACCACCCCAAAATTATTCTTGCCGACGAGCCTACCGGCAATCTTGATTCCAAATCCGGTCAAGAGGTCATTTCTCTTATTCACCAGCTTCATCGCGAAGGTAACACTATTGTTTTGGTCACTCATGACCCTAATCTTGCTAATCAAGCCCAAAAGGTCATTATTATTAAAGATGGCAAAATAAAACCTCATGATTAAACCATCTCTCAAAGATCTGCTCAGCAGCAGTATCCGATCAGTTCTAAAAAATAAAAGCCGGACTATCCTTACCTCGCTGGGTGTTATTATTGGTGTAACTTCAGTTATTCTGCTTAGTTCTATCGGCAATGGTCTAAAAAGTTTTGTCGCTGAACAATTTGAAACTCTTGGTGCTAATTCTATCTTTATCTCTCCCGGTAAAATCTTTAATGAAACCGGCGGTTTTAATAATAGCGGCGGCATGTCAACCACTACTTTTACTCAAAAAGACCTCAATATTCTCAAAAAAGAAATCAAAAATACCACCATTATTCCCATAAACTTTATCTTTATTGATATAAAATCTGCCAACGCCACCAAAAAACAGGCCGAATTAGATGGTTCTATCGAAGCTATGGGTCAAGCCAGCAACCTACTTCCTTCACCCGGCAACGGTCGTTGGTATACCGATGAAGAAAATGCCAAAAAGAGCCCCGTCATTGTCCTTGGATACAAGGTTGCTGAAACCTTATTTCCCAATTCCAAAGCTGTCGGCAAAAACGTAATTATTAAAGGCAAAACTCTAAAGGTTATTGGTGTTGTTGACCAAAAAGGATCGTCTATGGGCGGTCCCAACATTGATGAGCAAGCTTATGCTCCCTTTAATCTAGTCGCAGACCTATCCGGCAACGACAATATTATTTCTTTCATGGCCAAAGCCAAAGACCGTAATTCAGTTGATCAAGTCAAAAAAAATATTACCAAGACCATGGAAAAAAGATACGACAAGGATTCTTTTTCAGTTTACGACAGTTCCCAACTTTTAAAATCGATCAATTCTATTATCAGCGTTCTTACCACTGCCCTAACCGGCATTGCCGCCATCTCTCTGGTTGTTGGCGGTATCGGCATTATGAATATCATGTTGGTTACTGTTTCTGAGCGGACCAGAGAAATTGGTCTGCGAAAAGCCATCGGCGCCTACCCTCGCGCTATTCTCATTCAATTTCTTTTTGAAGCCGTTATTCTCTCCGGCTTGGGTGGAATTATTGGTATTATATTAGGTTCCTTGGGCACAGCCGCTATCAACAATTTCTTTCCTGCCAAAGTCACTTTCAACTCTATTTTAACCGCTTTTGGGGTTTCTTTTATGGTTGGAATTATCTTTGGTGTCACTCCCGCCCGCAAAGCCAGTCAGCTTTCTCCCATCGAAGCCCTCAGATACGAGTAAAACTTTCTGCTATCATTTATTAGTGAAATATAAATTCCGCCACCACCTGTTGGCCTCTACCATTCTTTTTCTTTTTATCGCTATTTTTTTGGTGGTCTTTAGGGTTAACAATCTTCAGCTACTATTTCTCTTTTTGGGCATAATTTTGGGCATGTTTTTACTTGACTTAGATCACTTCATTTTTTGGTATTTTCTTAAACCGAATTTGGAAGAAAGCCGCTTAGCCCGCACCGCTCTCAGTCGCCATGACTTTAAATCTATTTTTCGGCTTATCAAAATCAGTCACAACACTCATCACAACCTTATTTTTCACCATTATTTTTTCCAAATTATCCTGGTTCTTTTTTCCTTCTTTATTTTTACCTCCACCAACAATCTTTTTGTCCATAGTCTCACCATTTCTCTTAATCTCCACTTGCTGATTGATGAATATATTGATTATTTTCGCGATCCCAAGATACTCCAAAAATGGCTCTTTACCCGGGAGCAAACCCAACTTCCGGTCAAATTTTTGGGTCAATATTTGGCCGTCTTTACCGTTTTTTTTGTTATATTTGTTACTTTACTAATTAAATTTCAAATATGATGGTCTCCCGCCCCGAACTTTTTTCTGAAGCCAAAAAATATCTTTCCGGTCATCAATCTAACCTGGTAAATGATGTTGAAATAATTCTTGGTCGGCTCAAAATCAACGATGATATTAGTGACTTTTCTTTCCTGGTTTCTCCCATAGCCAAATCATACGAAGGTTATCTTAAGGATTTTTTCCTTAAAATAGGTATTATCTCCAATCAGGAATATGAATCTGATCGTTTCCGTGTCGGCAAAACTCTCAATCCCTCACTTCGGTACAAACGATTTTCTGTTTATCAAAAATTATCCGATTATGATGATAGAGGAGAGGAGCTGGCCGAAATTCTCTGGGATGCCTGGAAATTTGGCCGCAACGAAATATTCCATTATTTTCCCAACAATTATAAAAATTTATCCCGAAACGAAGCTGAAGACAGAATCAATCTCTTACTCCGCGCTATTATTCAGGCAGGGAATTTTTTGGACAATAACCAAAAACAGCAATTTTAACTCAAACCCTTGTGGCAGATATATTTATGTATATAATTAAAAACATATGACCAAAATTTTACTTGACCAAGACAAATGTATTGGTTGCAATACTTGTCCTTTGATTGATTCTGAAGTTTTTGAAATGGATACTACCATCTACAAAGCTAAAGTTAAAAATCAACCCGGCAAGGTTACTGAATCAGTTCAAAGCGCCATTGACTCTTGTCCTGTTGGCGCTATTTCTGCCGAAGAATAATTATTATTTAAATTAATATGACCAAAAAAATCAAAAAAAATCTCAAACCAAAATCAGAACCGGTTGCTACCAAGTCGGTTACCATTCCACTAGTTGGAGTTATTATTTTTTCTCTTTTGTTGGCAGTTTCCTCATTCTTTGCTGGAGCTGCTTGGCTTAAAACCAATGGTGGCGCTGTTGCCGTCAAAGCCAAAAATGTTTTTGAAGCCAAGAAATCAGATAAGCCCGAATTCCAGTTTTATGTTATGAGTTTTTGTCCTTTTGGTAACGACGCCGAGGATGTTATTAAACCAGTCTTTGATTTGCTAGGCAAATCAGCTGATATCAGACCTCAATACATTTTCAGCAAGGTTGAAGGTAGTCTCAATGATTATTGTCAAAAAAATGTTCCTGATCCTGCTAACTGTCAGATGTATGTCCAAAACAGTCAGGGACAGCTCAAAAGTGTCGAAGATTGTAAGGCTCAAATTAACACCATGCTCAAAGAGTGCACTAACGAAAGCCAATATCTCAAAATTGGTAACAACTATTACGGCTCTCTTCATGGTCGGATAGAAGCCAATCAGGATGTTAGAGAAATCTGTGCCTACAACCAAAGTGAAGACAAAACCAATTGGTGGAAGTTTGTTGAGAATGTCAACAAAAACTGCACCGACAAAAATGCCGATACTTGTTGGGAAGATCAGGCTAAACAAGCTGGTCTTGATACCACCAAAATTACTGAGTGTTTCAACAATCAGGCCGGAGAGTTAATCGAAAAGGAAATCGCTCTTACTACCAAAAATAGTGTTCAAGGGTCTCCAACTCTGTTTGTCAACGGGATCGCTTTCCCACCCGAATCCGCCTATACTCAGGATAATACTGGTACTCTTAAAATTGGCAATAAAGTCTTTACTCAAAGCCAATACCGCTCTCCTGATGCTATCAAAGAGGCCATCTGTGCTTCTTTCAACCGACCCCCAAAAGAGTGTAAAACCACTCTTGAGACCCCCAAGTCTCCCGACGGTCAGGTTCAAGGAGCCACCGAGGGCGGCTGTTAATTTTTTGGTTAATCCCTAAACCCCGCTCCGGCGGGGTTTTTGTTTGCTAAAATAAACTTTATGAAAAAACTAAATTCCCACCAAATTAGACGCAGCCGCCCCTCAACAGCTCAAAAAATGCAGTCTCAGATCAAACGCCACCCCCTAGTTTTGGTTTTAGATCATGTTTTAGATACGTATAACATTGGTTCTTTTTTTCGTTTGGCCGACGCTCTGGGAGTCCAAAAACTCTATCTCTGTGGTCCGGTTGTCACTCCGCCGAACATAAAAATTCATCGCGCTTCCATTGGCACTTGGAAATGGGTTCCTTGGCAGCAATTTGAATCCACCCTCGATTGTCTCAACCAACTAAAAAAATCTGGTTATCAAATTGTTGCTTGCGAACAAAATCAAAAAAGTCTTGACTACCGCCAGGCCAAATATCAAACTCCTATAGCCCTAGTAGTCGGCAGTGAATCTCACGGTATCTCACCCCAGGTTCTAAAAATGGTCGATACTATCGTCGAAATTCCTATGCACGGCATCAATGTTTCCTTAAATGTTTTGGTGGCTGCCTCAGTTGTTTCCTACGACATTCTCTCAAAAATTTTGCCTAAAAATCCATAGTTTTTATATAGTATATTTACCCTATCTTTAGGAATAATTTGCTTATTGTAAACCTATTTTAGCTCTGTTAGAATTAATTTAGTTTTATAAACCATTTTTAAACTAGTTTAAGGGAAAAAATATCAATGTCACCATCTCAAGAATATAATGCCGACCAAATTGTCGTTCTCGAAGGCTTAGAGCCGGTCCGCAAACGCCCAGCTATGTATATCGGTTCGACCGATAGTCGGGGATTACATCACTGTCTAACCGAAATCATCGACAATTCTATTGACGAAGCTTTAGCCGGGTTTGCTAAAAATATTTGGATTGTTATTCATCAGGACAATTCAGTTACCGTTGCTGATGACGGTCGGGGAATTCCCACCGACATTATGCCCAAATACAACAAACCAGCTATTGAGGTTATTATGACCACTCTCCATTCCGGCGGTAAATTTGAAGGTTCAGCCTACAAAGTTTCCGGCGGATTGCATGGAGTTGGTGCTGCTTGTGTTAGTGCCCTGTCAGTTAATTACCAAATCGAAGTTCGCCGCAATCACAAAATTGAATTTATCGAATTCTCCCGTGGTTCAGTCAAAACTAAACTTACTCAAATCCCCGAAACCAAAATTGACCGTCTCAAAAAAATCGTCCCCAAAAATATTGACGGCACTACCGTCACCTTTACTCCCGATCCTCAGATTTTCAAAGAAACCCTCGAATTTGACAATAAAACCGTTATTAAGTCTCTCAAAGACCGGGCTTATCTAACTTCAAAAATTTATTTTCACTTTTACGACGACCGTCATCAAACCCAA
>Ga0116173_1002383_pt1 | contig 14621 bp, 16 predicted proteins | sample AD_UKC085_MetaG_FD_89800 | JGI IMG/M metagenome (GOLD analysis project Ga0116173, IMG submission 89800) | Active sludge microbial communities of municipal wastewater-treating anaerobic digesters from USA - AD_UKC085_MetaG | ecosystem: Engineered > Bioreactor > Anaerobic > Digestate | place: USA...
ATTCGGTGGAAAATGGCTGAGCTACAACGCAATGATAGATTCACAAATGTATTTTCAGGGAGCAGTCGCAAGTTTTGCAGGGCTTGTCGCTTTTCTTTACTGTTTCCGGCTGATATTTGCGATATTTCTCGGTCAGCTCAAGGATAACCATAGACATGTGAAAGAGGCGCCTTTCTGGATGCTCGTTCCGCAGTTTGCCCTTCTTGGACTTGTCATGTTCTTCAGCGTTGTTCCGGGTGTCGCATTAAAACCGATCGGAGAGTTCCTTGTTAAATATTTTCCGGAAAATCCGCTCGTATGGGACGGATACCTTGCTAAAAGTTATCTCGGTTACTGGGATGGAAAAATGATAATGTATGTCACAATGGGCATTTTCAGCGTTGTTTTTGCATGGCTTTTCTTTATCAACAGAAAGGCGGTCAAGGTCAAACAGTTTAACATTGTTTATGCCGCCGAAAGACCGAGCAGGCCTGAACTCACCCACTTTGCATACAACTTTTTTGCTCCTTACAGAAAAGCACTCGGATTTCTTGTGACTCCTCTTGCAACTGCTTTCTGGAACGGCGTAAGTGAGGGATTTCATTCTACCGCGACATTTACATCAAAGATTTTCAAAGGAAATTCACAGAGTTATGCAATACACATCCTTCTGTATGCTGTGATATCGTTCATCATAACTTTCGGAGGTGTTCAATGAAATTTGAATGGATAAAAATTCTTTATGCAGTTTGGGCACTTTTGATAATATTGAATATCGGGCTTGTATTTCAGGGAGTTACTCAGAAAATTGCGGCACGGCTTGGAAGAAGATACGGCATCCGCTGGTATCAACCGTATATTGATCTGATGAAAAACTATGCCATGAGATCATCCATAACACACGGTGTGATGTTCTATCTCGGGCCGGTATTCCGTCTATCGGGTGGCATCGGCATGTTCCTCTTCATGCCCGTTATATTCGACTCACCCTATTTTCAGAACTTCTCATTTTCAGGAGACCTCATACTCATCAGCTATTTCATGTTCTTCGGAACCCTTGGAATGGCTCTGGGAGCTGGTGAAGGCGGACATCCCTACTCTGCCATCGGAATTACAAGAGGACTTTCGCAGATGACTGCGGCTGAAGTGCCTCAGATACTTGCGATAATCTCTGTCGCTGTTCAATATCAGACCATCTCCATCACAAATATTGTTGCCGCTCAGCAGGGCGGGATCATGAACTGGACTGTCATGACAAATCCGTTTGCAACTGCCGCGGCACTTCTTGCTCTGCTCGGTTCGATGATGCGGCCCCCTTTTGATGTGGTTCTTGCCCCTCAGGAAATTCCTATCGGCCCTCCGACTGAGTTCCATTCCAATTTTCTTGCCGTTCTTCAGACCAACCGTGCGATATTCCCTATGGCGAAAATGGTTCTTTTTGTGAACATTTTCTTTGGCGGAGCGACTAACTGGCCTTTGATGATAGCAAAAATGTTTCTGCTCTACATGTGGCCCATTTTCATCGGTGTCGCATTCCCGAGGTTCAGGGTTGACCAGTCTATCCGCTGGTTTATCAAGATCCCTGCCGTTATCGGAATAATCGCTGTATTACTTGTGAGGTGAAAATATGAGTATGGACGATCTTAAAAAACGGAAAGTGACAGGTCCCGATGGTGAAGAATTTGAAGTTGATCCATTGAATGATTACTTCTGCACCGAAAGGCCTCATCCTGAGTATCCGGGCAATAAAATTGTTGAAAAGTTCCTTAACTGGGCAAGAGCTGAATCAATATGGATTCTCGGTTTCGGAACCGGCTGCGGCGCAATTGAAATGAGACCGCTGATGACTCCGAGATTTGATGCATACAGGTTTGGAATTCAGTGGAGACCGACCCCCAGACAATCGAATCTGCTTGTTGTTTCGGGCTATCTTTCAGTTAAAACATTAAAAAGGGTCATTCGCAGTTATGAACAGATGCAGAATCCTAAATATGTAATGGGCTTAGGCAGTTGCACGATCAACGGCGGAATGTACTGGGATAGTTACAACACCATTAACCGGCTTGACCACTATCTTCCGGTTGACACCTACATCGCCGGCTGTATGCCAAGACCCGAATCGCTTATCGCAGGATTTGAGCAATTAAAAAAGATAATTAAAGAAGGTAAAGGCGAAGGGGCTAACAAGTACATCGAAAATCTTGACTGGTATAAGCAAAACCAGAAAAAGATAATTAAGGGCTGGGACATGCCTGACTATAACTGGTAGGAGGAGACATGAATAATATTTTTAAACAACTTGAAACCCTTTTTGCCGTTTCAGATTTTGAGCCAAAACGGGAAAAGCTCGCTTTTCTTACAGTTGAAAAAAGGCATCTTGTTTCGGCTTTAAAGTTCGCAAAAGACAATCTCGGCTTTGGTCATCTGATTCTGATAACGGCTGTAGACTGGCTTGAAAACGGCTTTTTTCAGATTACATATCTGATGAAAAATAATTCGAATCAATTTGAGCTCGGTTTTAAGGTGTTTATCCCCCGAAATGACGCCGTCATGGAATCGGTTCACGATCTCTGGAAAGCGGCGGCGACATATCAGAGAGAGCTTAAAGAAATGTTTGGAATTGACTTTCCGGGAAGTCCGGGAGTTGATGAATCTTTCATCCTTGAAGGGTGGCATGACATTCCACCGTATCGCAGAGATTTTGATACAAAAAAATACTCTGAGGAAACATATTTTCCAAGACCTGGAAGAGTAACTCACGATCCTGAGGAACATATGAAAAAGAAACTTTATCCTCAAAGGGAGGGCTGATATGATAAATTTTAAAGAAGACAGAAGTCAGTTCCCTGAGAAAAACCCTGACGGAACATTTAAAATAGACCTTGCCAGTCACAAGTTCAGCCACATCTGGCAGGGACCTCAACATCCCGGTATTACTGGAAATATGTCGCTTGAACTCATTATTCAGGGTGATGAGGTTATGAGTTGCAAAACCCATGTCGGATATCTTCATAGAGGTTTTGAAAAACTGATGGAAAGAAGAAAATATATTCAGTGTTTTCCATTAGTTTGCAGAATATGTGTCCCTGAACCCGATTTCAATGAACACTGTTTTGCAACTGCTGTTGAAGAACTCGCCGGCATTACCGTTCCTGAAAAAGCGCTGTGGCTTAGAACACTCGTCCTGGAAATGGCCCGTACTGCAAGCTATCTGATGTGGTTCGGAGGGGCGGCCGGCTCACTTGGAATGGGAATAATCGGTCAGTGGACAAACTATTTAAGAGACTATATTCTTGATAGATTTGAAGAACTTACGGGTGGCAGGATATATCACATGTATATTCTTCCCGGTGGAGTTAGAAATGATCTGCCTGTTGGTTTCAAAGAGCGGCTTCTTGATAATCTCAAAGATATCGAGCAAGTGATGAAAGATGTTGACAACGCCCTTTTCACCAATGCCGTTTTTAAGAAAAGGACTGTGGGCCTTGGATATATTGATCCTTCGTGGATAGAGCCATTCGGAATTACCGGACCGAATGCAAGAGCGGCGGGAGTTCCGCTGGATGTGAGGAAAGATGCCCCCTATCTGAAATATGATGAACTCGATTTTGAGCCGGTGACGGGAAAAGAGAGTGATGCTTTCACTAGAGCTGATGTAAGAAGAAGAGATCTGCTGATGAGTGTCGATCTGATAAGACAGATACTTGATAAAATTCCTCAAGATGGCGAATTCATTGCAGAACTTCCAAATGTCCTTAACTGGGAAATTCCAAAAGGGGAAACTTATGTGAAAAGCGAATGTACACGAGGAGAATATGGGTATTACATGGTTTCAGACGGCTCGATGTATCCAAGAAGAATAAATGTAAGAGGTCCGAGTTACACCCATGCTGTGGCATTGATGGAAAAGCTCGCGATTGGAGTAAATATTGCAGACACTGCCGCACTGATGGTCTCCCTGCACACTTATCCGCCTGAAATAGAGAGGTGATCAATGAAGATAAAAGAAGTATTATACCCTTTATCAGTCTGGAAAAACCTGATAAAACAGCCGGTTACAATTCTTGACCCGATAAACCGCGAGGCGGCTGACAGATATCGCGGTTTTCATCGTAACGACCTGAAAAAATGTATCGGCTGCGGAACTTGCGAAACGATCTGCCAGAATGCAGCCATTGACATGGTTCCTGTCGAGGGGATAGAAACAAAGAACGGTGACAGCGGACTGCGACCGAGAATTGATTACGGACGGTGCTGCTGGTGTGCACTCTGCGTTGATATCTGTGCAACCGGCTCTCTTTGCATGTCTAACAAATATCAGTGGGTTGATGCGGACAGCGATGCGTTCAGATTTACTCCGGGAGCTGACAAAAAATACTGGGATAATGTTGAAAAAGGATACAAACGACCTGAAAATTACACGCTCAATCCGCTTGACAGAGTTCACATGGAAGAGCTTCATCCGCATGAAAGAAATGACAGTTTCATAGAGATTGTAAAGGGTTACAGCATGGAACAGGCATTAAAAGAGGCCGACAGATGTGTCAGTTGCGGAATATGCATTGCAACATGTCCGGCTCACATGGGAATACCCCGCTACATCGAAGCGATCAGAAAAAATGATATAGAAGAAGCTTTCAGAGTTCTTTACGAAACAAATCCCCTTCCTGAGGTCTGCGGCAGGGTCTGCACCCATAAATGCGAGACTGTATGCGCAATTTCACACCGTGGCGATGCTGTTTCGATCCGCTGGCTTAAAAGATATATCGCTGATCAGGTAAGTATTGAAAAATATAAAGAAATATTAAATGCCGACATATTGGAATCGGGCAAAAAAGTCGCCATCATAGGAGCCGGTCCGGCAGGACTTTCTGCGGCATATTACCTCAGGCATCTGGGTCACAGTGTAACAATTTTTGAAGCACTGCCGGAAGCGGGCGGAATGATGCGTTACGGAATTCCTGAATACCGTCTTCCTTACGACCAGATAGATAAGGATGTTCAGCATATTCTTGATCTGGGTGTTGAACTTAAGACAAATGTAAGAATTGGAAAAGCATTGAGTTTTGAAACTCTCAAAAAAGATTTTGAGGCCGTATTCACTTCAACGGGACTTCATCTTGGAAGAAGTACGAGGATTGACGGCTCTGATCACAAATCTGTTTATCAGGCGGTAGATTTGCTTAGAGATATCACAAACGGGAAAGAGATTCCCCACACTGGCCGTATCGTTGTCATCGGCGGTGGAAATGTTGCGATGGATATTGCAAGAACCCTTGCACGGTTACAGATGAAGAATTTTGGCAAAGTGACCATCACCCTCACCTGCCTTGAAACTGAGGAAGTGATGCCTGCAGATAGAGAAGAGATCGTCGAATCAAGGGAAGAAGGTGTTGTCATCATGCCGGGATTCGGTCCAAAGAAAATCGAGATCGAAAATGGTTCGATCAAGGGTCTGCACGCGGTAAAATGTCTTTCAGTTTTTGATGAGAATAAGCGGTTTAACCCGAAATTTGATGAGTCGGCTAAAGAGTTCTTTGCCGCAGACATGATCGTTGAATCTATCGGTCAGGGAATGGACTTAAGCTATATTCCTGAAGAGATGAAAACTGAAATAAAATTCGATCCGAGAGGAAGAATTCTCATTGATGAATACTATCAAAGCTCAGTTCCGTGGCTTTTTGCCGGCGGAGACATCGTTGAAGGGCCTGATGTAATTCATGCCATCGCAAACGGACATATTGCGGCTAAAAGCATTGACAGATATTTAAGAGGTGAAAAATGAAAGATTTTACAATCAGGGAAATAGTTGAATATGCTGAGAAAATTGAAGCTGAAAGCCACAAGTTCTATGCATTAGCGGCTGAAATGATCAAAGAACCGGACACAAAAAATCTGGCATTTGATCTTGCTGAGGAAGAGACAAAACATTTCAACCATTTAAGAGATCTTCTTAACGAGAGCCGTCTTACCTCACTTGAGCTTGACATCGTTGTATCACAAGGGATAGATCTCTTGAACAGAACTGTCAAAACTGCTGAAATAACTGGGGATTCAGACCCGATCGACATCCTTGAAGTTGCACTTGAAAGAGAGATCAACACCGAAGAACTTTATAAAATGTATCTCACCTTCACCAACCTCCCCGATAATGTTGTCAAAGTTTTTGAAGATCTTAGAAATCAGGAAATCGGTCATCAGAACAGGATAAAGACACTTATAAAGAAGATCACAGGGAAATGAAATTACCAACCTCTTGATTTCTTTCTTGAATTATAAAGTTTTTCGGTGAAGCCGCCCTCGTTTTTGAAATCCTCTTCAAGTCGCTGAATCTGTTTCCAGAGCAGATAACTTGCCTGATTTGTGAGGCAGATCAGTGTATTGGCTAATTTCTCGTCTGACCAGTCCGACCAGTCTGACATGTCTGACCAGTCTGACCGCACTTTAAGTGCTTCTGGTGAATTTTTATCCCACTGTCGAAGTCCTTTATGGCGGAGGTAATCTTCAAAATCGAGAAGCAGTTCACCAAGACTTGCACGGGCAACATTTGTCAGTTTTATTTCGGTTTTTTTGGATGTTGCTGATGCGAGGCTTCCTTCTGCGATATTCTGGACTCCGCTTCTTGCGGCTTGGACCATCTGATCGTGGGTGCGGGAAAATTTTGATATGTATTTATTGCAGAAAACAACTGTTCCGTCATATACTTTCTGGGCTGTTTGGAAGGAACGAAGTTTGCGGAATCCGCCATGTTTTGGAATTAAGTCGGTCATATCTTTTATCCCCCGGAAATAAAGTTGATTATATTTCGAAGGAAGCTGTGTGTCAAGCTAACTGGCTGAATTTACTATGGTGAATTCGCTAAAGAGAAGATAATGGTTAACATCATGAAATAATTTAAATCAAAGTATTTAAAGGTCGTGATCAATCACCTACACAGCGGAAACTCATTGAAAGTATTTTCTGAGAAAGATATACTGTTCCTCCGTCGAAATTGACATACCATGCATATCCTATATTGATATCCTCTTCCGAAGAAGACCACAGATCCCTTCTGTCGCCAAAATATGAATGGCTTTCATCGTCCCAATTGCCATCACCGCAATAATCATTGTGGCACTCAGTATTAGAAAGACACTCATCTGTTACTTCACAGTCACCACCGGTTTCAGTTGACGGATTATCTTTAATGAGCATTCTGAGCTCTGATATTGTCGGAAGACGGCCTTTGATCTGCTTACAGTAACTTGATGCTTCCGCCCAGTCCTGATTTGATGACAGCTCAGACCATTTCAACCCTTTATATTCGTGGCAGAATCTGTTTTCTGATGAACAGATGCATAATCCGTCATCATACCAGTGGCCTGAATAACAGTACTGGGGCTGATCCATTGACGCATCTTCAGCACAATCAAGATATCTGATATCTCCTTCCTTCTGACATTCTTCTGTACCGCATGCAGCAGTCATAAATACAGCCAACGCTGTAAAAACAAGAACTTTCCCCATTTTTTTTCACCTCGCTAATTCTTGTAATCTTCATCTTTATCTTTAAAAACAAAGAATGATTCCGGTGGTTTAGATTCAATAACAACAGCTTTTCCAGTGACTGGATGAGGAAAAGAGAGATAAATCGAATGAAGCCGTATCCGCCGTTCATATTTGCGGTCGGCTCCGTACCGTCGGTCACCTACGATCGGACATCCGATATCTGCCATGTGGGCTCTGATCTGGTTTTTTCTGCCTGTGTGGAGCTTCACTTCAAGAACGGTGCGATCCCCTATTCTTTCCAATGTTTTATATTCACTTTTTGCAAATTTTGCACCCGGAACTTCTTTTTTTAAGCTTTTCACCCTGTTGTCATCCCCTTCAACTATCCACGATTCAACAGTTCCATCTGCCGGATTTGGCGTTCCTTCAACGATAGCCAGATATTTCTTTTCAGTTTTTTCCCAGTTGTTCCTCATGAAATCCATCATCTTTTCCGATTTTGCAAGAAGAAGAACACCTGAAACTTCCTTATCAAGCCGGTGAGCGGCATAAACTCTTGTCCGCCCGTTTGTGTTAGCCCTGAACCAATCTGACATTATCTCCACACAACTTGGTGAGGAATCAGAGCTTTTTGAATTTATACCCGGAATTTTATCGATCGCGACAAAGTGATCATCTTCAAAAATTATCCTCATCGGCGGCTTTTCAGCCCTGTGTTCACCGGTTTTTATCTCGATCTCGTCCCCTGCGTTAAGCTCAGTTGCAAAATGGGAGACACATTTTCCTCTCAAAAAAACAGAACCGTTTGCAAGCAGTTTTTTTATCCTCGTCCTTGGCGAATCAGGATAAAGCTTTATCAGCAAATCCATAAGCTTAATGTTTTCAGTCACTTTATGTTTCAAGAGAACTCCATTAAAAATTCTGCAATATTTAAGAAGATTATGCCGCTTTAGTCAACATAAACTTGATATCCACCATATTTTATAGTACTTGAGCACAGTTTTCTGTTTTTTTAGAGGTAATATGTCAAGACTTCATGAAGAGATCGCGAAAAGAAAGACTTTTGCGATAATAAGCCATCCGGATGCGGGAAAAACGACTCTCACTGAAAAACTGCTCCTTTTCGGGGGTCAGCTTGTTACAGCGGGAGCTGTCAAATCAAATAAAATTCAGAAAAGCACTACTTCAGATTTCATGGAGATAGAGAGGCAGAGAGGGATTTCAGTTGCAACTTCGGTCATGAGCTTTGAATACCGCGACCTTAAAATCAACATTCTCGACACTCCCGGGCACAAGGATTTTGCGGAAGATACATACAGAACTCTCACTGCCGTTGACAGCGTAATTCTTGTCGTTGATTCGGTTAAAGGTGTAGAATCACAGACTGAACGGCTGATGAATGTGTGCCGGATGAGAAACACACCTGTCATCGTATTCATAAATAAGCTTGACCGTGAAGGGCAGTCCCCTTTTGAACTTCTTGACGAAATTGAAGCGAAACTCAGCATAAAAGTGCGTCCCCTCACCTGGCCGATCAGCAGGGGAAAAACATTCAAAGGGGTCTATAATCTCCACAAAAAGAACCTGAACCTTTTTGCGGCAGATTCTCAGCGAATTGCAAAAAACATCATTGAGATCAAGGACATATCTCAACCAGAACTCAATGACCACATCGGTGACTTTGCAGATAAGCTCAGAGAGGATGTGACACTTATTGAAGGCGTGTATGACCCGTTTGACAAAGAGGATTACCTTTTGGGCAATATCGCTCCTGTGTTTTTCGGTAGCGCCGTCAACAGTTTCGGAGTGAACGAACTTCTTGACACTTTCTGTGATATTGCTCCAAACCCGATGTTCAGAATGACCGACAAGAGAAAAGTTTCAGCAAACGAAGATAAGTTCACCGGATTTGTGTTTAAGATCCATGCCAACCTTGACCCGAAACACCGAAACAGAATGGTATTTGTCCGTATCTGTTCAGGAATCTTTGAAAAAAACAAATATTATCACCATGTGCGACTCGACAAGAAACTTAAGTTCAACACTCCTGCAAGCTTTGTCGGACAGAAAAAGGAAACAATTGATGAGGCATTTCCAGGCGATGTTGTAGGACTATATGATGTCGGGAATTTTAAAATAGGAGACACGCTGACTGAAGGAGAAGAACTCAATTTCCAGGGAATCCCTTCTTTCAGCCCTGAAATATTCAAACTTATCCAGAACAGAACATTTGAGAAAGTAAAACAGCTTGATAAAGGGGTTCTGCAACTTTCTGAGGAAGGTGTCGCTCAGCTTTTTATTCAGGATCAGGGAAGAAGAAAGATAATCGGAACAGTCGGGGAACTTCAGTTTGAGGTTCTGCAATACCGCCTGCTTAATGAATACGGTGCAGCATGCTCGTTTACGACGCTTAATTACACAAAAGCCCGCTGGATAACATCAAAAGACCCTAAAAAGATTGATGAATTCTGCAAATTCAAAAGCAATCAGATCGCCAAGGACAAAGACGGCAACCTTGTCTTTTTTGCCGAATCGGACTGGATGCTTCAATATTACATGAAAGATCATCCCGACATAGAATTCCACACAACTTCTGAATTTAAAACAAGAATCGATTAATATCACTTCTCACAAAGAACGGATGCATCCTCTTTTGAAACCTGAATGTTTCTGATGAAAGGGATTATCCGGTATCTCATTGACGGTATCATGTCACCAGTTACGGGAATATCGACTTGAAATGACTTTGTGTCACCCGCTTTTATCGTTGAACTCCCTTCAGTTACCGACCCGACAGAAAGTATTTCGTGTCTTCCGCTCATTATTCTCAGCTCGATCTCTTCACCTTTGATAATGAAATCCTTTTTCAAGCTGTTCGTGACCTTGAAAGTAAGGTTCACCTTCTGATCACTTGTGCATGATATTGAATCTATTGATGAATCTATGTATTTAGGCCAGTTTACAGATTCAATTTCGATTATCTGTTCGGATTCGGACATGACTTTCTGATCATTTTTGCCGGCTCCGAAAGAGAGCATTATCGCCTTACTCTTCCCCTCTCTTAAAAGATAATCATAGGCACCTTTAAGAACCCGGTCACCCTGCTCCGGTCTTGAACCTTTGATAAGCCGCATTATTCCGGGCTGTACTGATAGATCGCTCTTTTTTACATCCTCTTTTGCAAAATAGAGATAGACCGAAAGATAGTGCTTAAGATCAATTTCTGTAACTTTCTTATTCATTGAGCCGGCACAGTACATCGTCGAAACTGCCTGATAACAGGCACTTAAAGCCCCCGCATTCTTCTGAACCGACCATTTTTCATTTGCATATGCGGAAAATGTAATAAAAAATGTAACGGCAAAAACAAAGGAAATCCTTTTTTTCATCAGACCCTCCTTGATAACAGAGTACATAAAATTATTGCAATTTATGAAGTTAAGTCAATGAAAGTTGCGAAAGTTGCTTAACTATATTATATTGTCGTGTTTTTTTTGAACTGAAAGTGAGATTTATCTTGAGATCATCCGAACTGATACCGCAGAGAGAGCCGTTTGTTCTTGTCGATGAAATTATCGAATGTTCGGGCGAAAAGACCACAACCCGTTTTTCATTTAACGACACTCACATTTTATGCAGCGACGGACTTCTGCTCGAAGCGGGAATAATTGAAAATTTTGCCCAGAGCGCCGCAGCAGGTGCAGGACATCATTTTGTGTCGCAGGGACTTGACATTCCTATCGGTTTCATCGGATCTGTTGATAAACTGAAGATAAATTTCAGACCTTCAGCAGGAGATCTCATTGAAACTGAGATCACAGTCGCCCACAAAGTGATGAATGTGACAGTCGTTGACTGCGTTTCAAAGGTTAAAGATAACATTGTCGCAACATGCAAAATGAAAATATTCATTGTAGATCAGGAACAACAATAATGAATGAATTAAGGATTTCAACTCCGATTATAGCGCGGTTTTCCGAAGTTGACATGATGGCTGTCGCGTGGCATGGAAGCTATGTGAAATATCTTGAAGACGGCAGAGAGGACTTCGGGAAACATTTCGGACTTGAATATATGACAGTTTACGATGCAGGGTTCATGACCCCGATCGTGAGAATGAACATTGAGTATAAATCACCTCTCTTTTACGGTAAGCCCGCGGAAATAGAAACAGTTTTCATCAATTCCCCTGCGGCAAAAATAAGGTTCGAATACACAGTAAAATGCTCAGAAACTGGCAGGATCATAGCTCTCGCATGGACAGAACAGGTCTTCATCAATGCTGAAACGAGGGAACTTGAGCTGACTCCTCCGGAATTTTTCATTGACTGGAAAAAAAAGAACGGACTTCAAATATGAAAAAAGCATTCATCATTGCAGACAACATATTTTCCCCTCTTGGAAAAACAAGTTGCGAAGTTTTTGAGAACATGGCTCATGGAAAAAGCAGTGTAAAACTTGTTGAAAATGGTGAAATTTGCAGAGTTCCTGCATATTTATCTGTTTTTGATGAGAAATTTGAGAACAAGTTTGAATCGATCTGCATAAACTCGATTCATGGTGCCGTTTCAGAAAGCGGCATAGATCCAAAAGATTCTCAAACCCTCTTTATTCTCTCAACTACTAAAGGAAATATCGGTGTTCCTCTTAATAAAACCGCAGAAATCATCGCTGAAAAGTTCGGATTCATTAACAACCCCCTTGTTATTTCCAATGCCTGCATTTCTGGTGTCGTTGCGATAACTATTGCCGAAAGATTAATAAAAAAGGGGGGTTACAGAAACATAGTAGTTACGGGCGCTGATATTCTGACAGATTTTATTGTAAGCGGATTCCAGTCACTCAAAGCGATAGGAAGCACAGTGTGCAGGCCTTTTGATGTGGCCAGGAATGGAATAAATCTCGGTGAATGTGCGGCAACAGTTATATTAAGTTCAGATGCAAAGAGCGGTGTCGAAGTGACTGGAGGAGCTTTCAACGGGGATGCCAACCACATTTCAGGACCGTCAAGGACCGCTGAAGGGCTCTATCTTTCAATTTCAAGAACGATGAACGGTTTCAACGGACTTCCCTCTTTCATATCGGCTCACGGGACTGCAACCTCATTCAATGATGAAATGGAATCTATCGGGTTTGACCGGGCAGATCTCAATGATGTCCCGCTGAACAGTCTCAAGCCCTATTTCGGACACACTCTCGGAGCGGCCGGCATTGCTGAGATAATCATTTCGGCACATTCAATACAGAAAGGGATCGCACTGAAAACTCCCGGTTACGAAAATCACGGTGTAACAAGAAATATCACTGTTTTAAAGGAAAATATGCGGGCGGAACTAACAAGCTGCTTAAAGACAGCTTCCGGCTTTGGCGGATGTAACGCTTCAGTTTTATTGGTGAAAAACAAATGAGATTGAAAACAATAAGATCTTGCAGAATTTCTAATGACACTGTTGAAGTTGACGGAAAAACTGTTCTGAAAACTACTGAAACACCAGGAACTTCAAAGCAGTTCAAGGAGATATACCTTTCTTTGAATATTGATTATCCTAAATTCTACAAGATGGATATGCTTTCAAAACTCGCTTTCCTTGCGGTGGAATTCATAAAAAACGAGGGTTTTTCTGAAAAAGATACCGCAATTATCATGACAAATGCCAATTCAACGCTCGATGTTGACTTGAAATACACAAAAAGCATTGACCCCGATAATTACTTTCCAAATCCTGCTTTTTTTGTCTATACACTGCCCAATGTTATGATTGGAGAAATATCTATAAGACACAATTTAAAAGGGGAATCGGTTTTTGTTTCAACAGAGAACAAAGATCTTGAACTTCTCGAAAACATCGCTAAAACACTTGAATTTAAAAACTGCATCGCCGGTTTCATTGAATACGAAAATGAGAACAATTTTGAAGCGGATATAATATTTTTTGAAAGAAACTATTTAAACGGAGGAGAAAATGGAACAGCTTATTAAAACACTTAAAGATCAGATCATCAACGAACTCAACCTTGAAGACATGACCGCAGATGAGATAGATGCACAAGCTCCCCTTTTCGGTGAAGGGCTTGGTCTTGATTCAATAGACGCATTGTCACTCATTGTCCTTCTCGAAAGGGAATACGGAAAAAAGATCAATGACACCGAAACAGGAAAAAAAGTTCTCTATTCAATAAAAACAATGGCTGAATTTATTAAAAGCTGAGACGGAGATAAAATGAGAGGCATCAGAAAGTTTTTTATCAGCCATTGGTTTGTCCTTATACCGTTTTTCTTTTATTACTTTACAATGGCGACAAAAATGGCCCTCGGTGATGTCGCTCTGATGGTTCACAGAATGGTGATACTTGAGTTAGGCATTCATCCTAATCTTCACAATCTTGCCATGCTTGTCGGAAATCTCTTTCTAAAACTCCCTTTCGGAACGGTAATTTACAGAGCGAACCTTTTCACTGTTGTCTTCGGTGCAGCATCTGTCATTTCGTTCTATTTCCTGCTGAACAAGCTCGGGCTTAGAAAATTTGTGACTGTTGCAAGCTCTTTTATTTTCATGGTGAGCCATTCTGTCTGGTGGCATGCAACAATGGCGGAAAATTATATTCTCCATGTGTTCATGATAATCGTGATACTGATCTGTCTGGTTGATTATACACAGAGAAAAGTTATCTGGCCGCTTTATCTTTCCTTCTTTCTTGCCGGTTTATCTTTTTTCAACCATGTTCAAAACGGTGTATGGTGGGGTGGATGTTATCTTTTTGTTCTGTTCAGTTTTTCTGACATTCAGAAAAAGGGTCATCTCCCCTATTTTTACCGGAAAATATTTAAGGAAAAAAGATCGTTTCTGTTCTACTGGATATTCATTGTCAGTTCGTTCTATCTTCTGCTCGGAGTTCTCCCTTATCTCATTCTTCTTTTCAGAACATGGGCAGCAAAAGGATATGACCTTGCAAAGACATTCAACCACGGTGCAGGTGGAGAGTTCAAGAATATAATGTTCGACTTTGACAACATGTCGGGCTTCTATCAGTCTTTCTGGTATCACCTTCTCCAGTTCCCGACCCCTTTCTATTTTCTTACTGTTCTCGGGTTGTTATACTTCGTTTCCGGATGGTTCATTTCAAGGACTGTCAAACCCTCTGAAAACCGGTCA
>Ga0116173_1002387_pt1 | contig 14615 bp, 10 predicted proteins | sample AD_UKC085_MetaG_FD_89800 | JGI IMG/M metagenome (GOLD analysis project Ga0116173, IMG submission 89800) | Active sludge microbial communities of municipal wastewater-treating anaerobic digesters from USA - AD_UKC085_MetaG | ecosystem: Engineered > Bioreactor > Anaerobic > Digestate | place: USA...
ACTCGATGGTGCTGCTTCGGGGGGTAAAGGTGCTGCCAGCGACGTGTAAGTAAGAGTAAGATACTCCACCAGCAGGGACATAGGCTACGCGCATCCCCATTAACCTCAAGCGCCCATCCAGGGCATAAGGGCGCCAGTTCAGCACATATGTGTTTGTGTAATTGTCGACAACATGCGAAATTTGTGGGCTGAGCGACTCGCCGTATCCCGCGGAACCACTAGAGGAAACATTGACCAGGTCTACCGTATTACCGGCGCCGTCATAGGTTGTAATCCAGGCAGTGCTATTGTAGCTCTCGTTGCTGTCGTAAAAATATAAACGCAGCCACTCGATTTCTGCGCCTTCCGGTAGATGGATTTGCAGCGTGAATATTTCATACGACGTCAGCGCGGCCTTAACTGTGCCAACCGGCACCGCGTTCAGCAGCACGGCCAGCAAAATCCCTATTACCAGAATTCTCCATCCAAATGATTGTTTCATTTAACACCTCATTTTCTATAGGATTCTGGAAACCAGTTCAGGGGATATAGTACATGACGCGCAGCCCGCACAAACGGACAGAAGAGCTGGGGGTGCCACTACTGTAATTCAGCACGTATGCATAATTCACGTTATCCACTACATGGTTCACGTAATCACTGACCGCATAACCATACCCCGCTGAACCGACCGAGGATACGCTAATTAAGTCGTCAATTCCGCCAGCGCCGTCATAAATTGTGATAAATGCTGTGCCGTTTGCTGTTGTTGACGTGTCGTAAAAGTAGAGCCTCAGGTAATCAATACTAGCGCCTTGGGGCAGGTCGAGAGGCAGCGTAAAGAGGTCATATCCCTTTGAGGGATGGATACACCCGCCTGAGTCGTATTCCCAGTTCGTCAGGCTGGCGCGCGGGCGCATAGTGGCGCCAGCAGAGAAGTCATAATAATAACCAGCCAACTGCGGTTCCGCTTCCAAGGCTTCGGAGTTCACTTCATCCGGCCGTAACTCCCCTTCGCTCCCCGGTTGAGCAGGCAAAGTTTCCAGGTCAATCGGTCCCTCGGATGGCTCCAAAACGCCGGAGCTGGTCACCACTTCTCCGGTATAGCCGGGTTCGTCCGGGTCATCGCCAATGACCGTATCAACGGTGCCAATCCATTCTTCGTACTCCACTCCGTCCTCACTTGAAGCCCATCCAAAGGGATCCGCGATGACGGTCACGGCAGTCAGAGCGGCAATAAGCAGCACTGCCGCCAACACAATCCAAAGACGCTTTGCAGACTTTTTTCCTCCAATTGTTAGGTGAAAGACAAACGCAAGAATTGATTCTTGCAAGCTTGCTGTCCAAATAATTGAATCAGCTCACTTTCCTTGAATACAAAAGATAAAGGTCTATGTATATTTGTTGATTATGACTAAGAGATAATACAGAAGGAACGGAAAGAATTAATTACTTATATCGTAGAACTTTAATTGGCAATTGTCAATACCTTTCTTTCGTCCTTTTCCACAAATTGGGCCTGCCCCGTGGGTCCTGTGATGGAATGGAGGGTGCTGAAATGCTGAACGGGCAGTTAATTTGGCAGCGCGTGCCTAAGCATGTTCGCCTGAGCCAGCACCGCGTAAAGTAAAGCTTTGACGTGGTCTTAAAAGGGAATTGAAAATGCGCTACAATTTCAGCACTAAGCTCATCAAAAAGGAGAAACTATGGCTTACACATTGCTTTCCAAAGTTGGCGATTTACTCAAGGACCCCCGCGCGGTCGCGGTCATCGAACGCTACGTCCCGGGCATCACCAAGAACCCCCTCATCATGCTGGCCAAGGGCAAGACCCTGCAGTCACTCATGGACATGCCGCAGGCTAAGAGCGCCGGCCTGACCAACGAGATGGTCACCAAGGTTTTGGCGGAGATTAACGAGAAGAAGTAAACAAACGATAAGAGGTATTCGCGTGACTGCCGGCTTTGGAACACACGCCGGCAGTCTCTTTTGTCCACATCCATGCTGGATTTTCCGGTTTCAGGTATAAACTGTCAGGGCTTTTTCCCTGGAGCCAGTCAAAAACCGGTTTAAGGGAGCAATCCAGCGCATTACAGAATTGGGTCCTTTTGGGCTGGTAAAATTAAGGCTATGAGCAACCGCAGCCTGATCATCCTCAGCCGGCTGGCGCCGCCGGCGCAGCGCTCCAATATCCTGCCCCGCGAGCGGGTTACCGCTTTGCTGAGATCCTCCCTGGCATATCCTGTCACGATTCTTCAGGCTGGCACGGGTTACGGTAAAAGCACCTCTCTGCTGACATTCATCGAAAAGTTGGATTTTCCGGTCTTTTGGTTTTCCGTCTCTGCGGACGACCGCGACCCCACTTTGTTTCTGATGAATCTCTACACGGCGTTCAATCAGCACGGCCACGACCTGGGGTCTGAAGCGCTCAGAATCCTTAACACGCCGGATTCCGAACCAAAAGACGGGCTCATCGCGCTGGTCAATGCCATCGCCAGGCAGATCCCCGAGCAGTGCCTGCTGGTGCTTGATGATGTGCAGTACGTGGACAATTCCCCGGCTATCCTGGACTTATTGAACTGGTTTTTCGATCACCTTCCGCGCTCCCTGCATGTCATCCTCTCCACCCGCCGCGCGCTTGAATTTCCCTCGATACACCGCTGGCGCGCCAAAGGCAGCGTGCTCGAGCTGGGCAAGCGCGACCTGACCTTCACCCCTGAAGAGGTGGAAACACTCTTTCGTTCCCAATACCAACTGGAACTGAGTCGGGAAGAGGTGGAGCAGCTCATCCAGCGCACCGAAGGCTGGGTAATTGGCCTCCAAATGGTTTGGCAGACGATAAAAGGGCAGCCGCAGGGAGCAATTCTGCAGATGCTGAAGGAAGAGAGCGAGTCGCGCAAGAACCTTTTTGCTTATCTGGCAGAAGAGGTTTTGGAGAATCAGCCGGCTTCTTTCCAAAATTTCTTGCTCAGAACTTCCGTGCTTTCATTCCTGGACACGGAAACCTGTGATTTTTTGATGGACAGCCAGAACAGCATTGACATCCTTAATGAGCTTTTCCGTTCGGGTTTGTTCCTGGAAAAGCTGCGCCCGGGGGTGTACCGTTATCATCACATGTTCCGCGAATTCCTGGAAAACCGCCTGAGCAAAAGCCCAGGGCTTGAACGTGAATTGCACCGTAAAATTGGGAGTTATTTCGCCGCGCATCAGTATTGGGAAAGCGCGATTGGGCATTTGCTCAAAGTGGGGGATTATCCCCAAATCAACCACATTTTGGAGAATGTCGGGCGCGATTTTGTGCTTACAAACCGACACGAAAGCGTACGTTATTGGATCGAGCAGTTCCCCGAAGCCTTGCTGACCCAATATCCCTACCTGAACTATCTTTCCGGAGAAGTGAACCGCTACAACGGCAACTTTGAAATTGCCCTCGAAGACTACCGCACCGCGCAGCGTGGATATCAACAGAGCGGCAACCAGTGGGGCGTCAGCCTGGCGCTGCGCGGGCAGTCGCAGGTATACCTGGACACAATCCGTCCGATTAATGCCAACCAGCTTTTGCAGCGGGCGCTCGCGCTGCTGGACCCGGCGGAGAACCGACAGGAAGTGGCGGAACTGCTGACCCAAATGGCAGAAAATCAGGTCAATCAGGGCGAGATGGAGCAGGCGGAACAGAGCTTGCGACGCTCCAGAGAGCTCTCACGGACAGATTCTGAGGAAAATGATTTCATTCAGGCCAGACTGTATCTGCGTACCGGCCGCATTCAGGAAGGCATTCAGCTTCTGCAAAAACTAGAGCCCGCGCCGGAAGTCGACAACATGAGCCGTCCGCAGCGTTTTCACCGCGAAGCGTCCCTGCTGCTCTCGCTTTTTTACGCATTTAATGGTGAGTTGGATAACGCCTTAAGTTACGCCCAACGCGGCATCGAAATTGGGCAGCATTACCGCTCGGTCTTCGTACGCAGCGTAGGGTTCATGCGCCTCGGCCACGCCCTGCAGCTCAGCCGCGCTTTTGACGAGGACGAAACCGAGTACGCGAAGGCCGCCAACCTATACCAAGAATCCATGCAGGCGGTTGACATCGCGCGCATTCATGTGGAGCCCTTGTGGGGCATGTGCCGGTTGTTGGGATTTTCCGGGAGGTTGGAAGAAGCGCGCAAGACCGCCGAGGAAGCGCTCGCGATTGCCAACAGCTCCGGGGATATCTGGATTGGGATGTTAATCCGGCTCTCGCTGGGAGCCAGCCTGGCAGTATCCGGCGCATACGAAGCCGCGAACCTTGAGCTTTCAATCGCGGAATCCATCGCCGCTCGTGCCGGCGACGCGCTCTCGCGTTCGGCAGCGCTGCTTTGGTTAGCCTACTGCGCCCTGCGCCAGGGCTACGAAAGCTCGCTTTGGCTTTACCTCGAACAAGGTCTGGCATTGATTCACGAGCACCAATATCAGTACCTGCTTACAAAACCCACCATGCTCGGTGGGGATAATCCCATGGTCTTTGTTCCGCTGCTGCTGCAGGCGCGGCAGCAGGGCATCCAGCCCGCGCTCACCCAGCAAATTCTGGAGGAAATCGGGATGGAAGGCCTGGATTACCACCCGGGTTACACGCTGCGCGTCAAAACCTTCGGAGAGTTTAAGGTATGGCGCGGCACAAAACTGCTTGTAGCCGCCGATTGGAAGCGAGAGAAATCCCGCCAACTCTTGCAAGCGTTGGTGGCAAATTTCGGAAATTGGTTAACCCGCGACCAACTCACGCTAATTTTATGGCCAGATGCCGAACCGGCAACTGCCTCCAACAACCTGAAGGTAGCTTTGAGCAGCCTGAACCAAGCGCTTGAACCGGAAAGACCAGAAGGGGAAAAAACTGTTTTCATCCTGAGGAGGGGCAGCCAGTATACCTTGAACCCCAACACGGGCATCATCATCGATGCCGCGCGCTTTGAGCAACTTAGCAAATCTTCTGACACCAGCTCGCTGGAGTCCGCTGCGCGTTTATATCAAGGACGTTACTTTGAAAACGAGGCGGTTGAAGAATTTTTCATCGCGGAAGGCCAGTATTACCATGAACAGTACTTGCGCGTGATGGACCAATTGATCGAAGGCGCGATAAACGCCGCGGACTGGGAGAAAGCGCTCCACTACTGCCGAACACTGCTTAATCGGGACGCGCTGTGGGAACCCGCTTACCGCAGCATGATGATTATCCATCACCGCATGGGGAACCCTGGCAGCGTGCTGCAAACATTCCAACAGTGCCAGCAGGCCTTAAACAGGGAGATTGGCAGCGGGGTATCCGCTGAAACACAGGCGCTACTGAACGAACTATTGGGACGAACATAAGCTCTCGGTTTGATGAAAAAACCGTTTTTGGGCACTCTCATCTCCGCTGGATGAGCAGCAATGCCGCGCGTTTCTGGCAGCGCTAACCCAGCCTTGCGGACTAACCCATTCGATTCAGTTAGTTTTGCTTAGCCAGAAAATGCAAAAAATCTCTTGACGAAAAGATAGCCGTTTCCGTATAATTGATTAGTTTAGATACAGGCGGTGTGATGAACTTACCGGGTTTAGTCGATGTGCATGTTCACCTGCGCAGTCCCGGCGGTGAGCACAAAGAAGATTTCCGCACTGGCAGCGCCGCGGCGCTCGCTGGCGGCTTCACCACCGTTCTGGCAATGCCCAATACGCAGCCGCCGTTAGTTTCTTATGACAATTGGCGCGTCGCACAGGCCCAAGCAGCATCGCAAAGTCTGTGCGATGTTTTTTTATATGCCGGCGCATCTGCGGAGCATATTGACCAACTCCCCTTGCTCTCTGCGCATGCCCCTGCCTTAAAAATATATCTGGACCAGACCTACGGCCCATTAAGAGTGCGCGGCCTGGAAACGCTGGCAGGGGTGATGTCAGGCTGGACTTGTGAAAAGCCCATTTGTCTGCACGCGGAAGGGGAATCAGTTGCTGTGGGGCTCGCGCTGGCAGCTGTGTATGGCAAGCACATCCATTTTTGTCATATCTCCCGCCGAGCGGAAGTTGAACTGATTGCCCGCGCCAAGGAACGCGGTTTGCCGGTAAGCTGCGAAGTCACGCCGCATCACCTCTTCCTGAATGAGACGGATGCCGCCAGGCTTGGAGCATACGGGGACATGCGCCCTACCCTGGCAGCCCCTGATGACCAGGCAGCGCTGTGGGAGCACATCAACAGCACCATCGATTGCGTCGCCAGCGACCATGCCCCGCACACCCGCGCGGAAAAAGAGAACCCGCAAGGCTCCCCGCCGGGCGTTCCAGGCTTGGAATCCACCTTGCCGCTGATGCTGACAGCAGTCGCCCAGGGACGCCTGAGCGCCGCGCGCCTGAGTGAACTGTTAGCCGTGAATCCCCGCCGCTTATTCAATCTTCCGGAGCAGCCGGATACCTGGGTAGAAGTAGACCCGGAGGCGGAATATGTTTTTCCTGAGCATCCGCTTTACACAAAGTGCGGATGGTCTCCCTTTGCCGGCATGCGCCTCACCGGCAGAATCACACGGGTTGTACTGCGCGGACAAGAAGCCGTCCGCGCTGGCATTGTATTGAATTATCAAAATCCTTAATCTTTTCACACTTGGAGCGCCCGATATGATGACCGAAAATACCACACCTCTTTTCAAGCTGGATGAATACCAACGCGAACCTAAGCACCGCAGTGTTTTTTACCAGCAAGACATCCTCTCCGTGAACCAATTTAACAAAGATGACATGAATTACCTGTTCCACCGCGCGGATGAAATGCTGGCGATGTGCAATCGCTGGGGCACCTGTGACTTGCTCAAGGACTATACCTTGTCCTGTGTGTTTTACGAGCCGAGCACCCGCACCAGCTCCTCTTTCATCTCCGCCATGGTGCGGCTGGGAGGAAAGGTCATTCCCATTACGGAAGGCATCCAATACTCATCCGTGTCCAAGGGTGAATCCTTGATTGACAGCATGCTGACGCTGGAGCAGTACTGCGACGTGATTGTCTTGCGCCACCCTGAAATTGGGTCTTCCGCCACAGCCGCGAAATACGTAAAAGTACCAATTATCAACGCGGGCGACGGCGCCGGGGAACACCCCACGCAAGCACTGCTCGACCTGTACACCATCAAGAGCGAGCTCGGAACCTTGGACGGGCTGAAGGTAGCCATGATAGGCGACTTACGTTATGGACGCACCGTTCACAGCCTGACGCGCTTGCTCTCGCAATACGATGTTTCGCTGCGTTTTGTCTCCCCCGACACCTTGCGCTTGCCGCTGGAGCTGATGAATGATTTGATTGATAAAGGCGTGAAAGTCCGCGAGACTAATAAAGTCGCGGATGTGATTGAGAACGCCGATGTGTTGTATGTTACCCGCATCCAGAAGGAACGTTTTTCCGACCTGGCGCAGTACGAGGAAGTCAAAAACTACTTCGAAATCACCCCCGAGTTGATGGAGCTCGCCAAGCAAAAGATGATTGTGATGCACCCCTTGCCGCGGATAGGAGAAATCCATTATAAAGTTGACCGCGACCCGCGAGCGGCGTACTTCCGCCAGGTACAAAACGGTCTCTACATCCGTATGGCGCTGCTGGCCGCCGTTCTTGGTCAAGCGTAAAGAGGAGGCGTGGTGAAATTCATTGACAAGTTAGAGCGCGCGGCGCAAAAAAACCAAAGTTTGCTGGTTGTCGGTTTAGACCCGCAGGAAGAGTTTCTTCCGGATACCGGAGACATTTACACTCGCCTGGCAGATTGGGGCAAAACGATTATCGAACAGACCAGCGACCAGGTGTGCGGTTATAAGCCCAACATAGCTTTCTATGAACAATACGGACCCTCAGGTTTGCGCGCGCTGCAAGAGACTATTAACGCGGTGCCTGCCGATATCCCGGTCTTGCTGGATGTGAAACGCGGGGATATTGGCTCAACGGCGCAAGCCTACGCCCGGGCTGCTTACGAGCAGTTCCAGGCGGACGCGGTGACGCTTAGCCCTTACCTTGGGCAGGACAGCATCAAGCCTTTCCTCGCTGAGGCAGAAAAGTTTGTTTTCATTCTCTGCCAGACTTCCAATCCTTCCGCCAACGAAATACAGGGCTACGGCACGCCGCCCCTGTACGAATACATTGCCCGCGTCAGCCAGAGTTGGGGCCCCCCCGAGCGGGTTGGCCTGGTAATTGGGGCGACGCAGCCCGAGGCCTTGGAACGGGTTCGCGCCATTTGCCCGGATTCCTGGTTTTTAGCTCCCGGGGTTGGCGCCCAGGGCGCTGACCTAAAAGCCGCGCTCACTGCCGGGCTTCGCGCAGATAAGCGCGGCGTGCTCGTCCCCGTCTCCCGCGCAGTTATCAACGCGGCATCCCCGCGCAAAGCCGCTGAGGTTCTGCGCGAACAGATTAACGCGGTTATCGCCGAGATTACCCCCAAGCCGCTTGACCCCTTTCAAGCGCTTGTGAACGGCCTGTTTTCCACCGGCTGCGTGAAATTTGGCAATTTTACGCTTGCCTCAGGCAAACAGTCACCCGTATATCTGGATCTGCGCCGTTTGGTTTCTTTCCCGGATGTGCTGGATATGGCGGTTGAGGCCTATATCGACCAATTGATTCACCTGGACTTTGACTGCCTGGCCGGCGTTCCCTATGCCGCGCTGCCGATCGCGGCTATTGCTGCCTCCAGGCTTAAACGGCCAATGGTCTATCCGCGCAAGGAAGCTAAGACGCACGGCACATCCCAAATGGTGGAAGGTGTTTTTCAACAGGGACAGGATGCCATCTTGCTGGAAGACGTGATTACCAGCGGCGGTAGCATTCTGACGGCCGCGGAAACGCTCTCGTCGGCGGGTTTGCAGGTGCGCGACGCGGTGGTGCTGGTGGACCGGGAACAAGGCGGTGTGCGCTCATTGGCAGACCAAGGCATTCAGGTGCACGCGGTGCTGACTATGCGCAAAATCCTTGAACGGTTAGCCGCGCAAAACCTGATTGACCAGAGCACTTACCTTGAAGTGAAACGCTACCTGGACGGAGAGGCATGATCGGACCCGAACTATCTTGCAGTTTTTTGGGGATGTTATTGCGGAATCCGCTGGTGCTGGCCTCAGGAATCCTGGGCACCAGCTGCAGCCTGCTGGAAAGAGTAGCCCGGGAAGGCGCGGGGGCAGTCACCACGAAAAGCTGCGGACCTGAGCCCCGGACGGGGCATGACAATCCTGTCGCCCTGGCCTGGGAGGGCGGCGTGATTAACGCGATTGGATTAACAAATCCCGGCGCCAGCGAAGAGGTGCCCCTGCTGCGGGAGGCAAAAAAGCGCCTGGCAAGGATGGGCGTGCCAGTTTTTGCAAGTATTTTTGCCCCTACCACAGAGCAGTTTGGAGAAACAGCACGCGTGATTGCGGAAGCCGAACCTGACTTGATTGAAGTCAATATTTCCTGCCCAAATGTCGCCAGTGAGTTCGGCACGCCGTTTTCGGCTTCTGCCGAAAGCGCCGCGGCAGTCACACGCGCGGTGCGAAGAGCGGTCAGTCTGCCTATCAGCATCAAACTGGCGCCCAACGTCCCCAATATTGGCCAAATTGCCAGAGCGGTGGCAGAAGCGGGAGCGGATGCCATTACCGCGATTAACACCATGCCCGCTATGCTGATAGACGCGCGCGCTGGCCTCCCCATACTAAAGAATCGCAGCGGCGGCCTCTCAGGGCCGGCGCTCAAACCTATTGCCTTGCGCTGCGTCTATGAAATAGCCCGTTCAGTGTCTATTCCAATCATCGGCACTGGCGGGGTTAGCACGGGTAAGGACGCGGCGGAGATGATCTTAGCCGGCGCGAGCCTGGTAGGGGTGGGCTCAGCCGTTTGGCAGGATGGACCTGCCGCCTTTACCCGCATTGGCGCAGAACTGCTGGCATTTATGCAAGAGACTGGGTACGACACGATAGGAACGATGCGCGGGAGGGCCGCGCGATGAACCGAGATGGGCTGTTTGAGGTTTATCAGGTTAAATCAACGCGGCAGGAAAATCCCCGCACGCATACGCTGACGTTTGACGCGCCTTTGCCCTCCGACCCAGGCCAATATGTGATGGCCTGGCTGCCGGGTATTGGGGAAAAGCCTTTCAGCATCAGCGCGAACGATCCGCTGGCGCTGACCATCTGTGACGTCGGACCTGTCAGCCAAGCTCTGTGCGCGCTCCAACCGGGTGAACGTCTCTGGGTGCGCGGTCCGCTGGGAAAAGGGTTCGTTTTATCCGGTGATACGCACATTTTGGTAGGTGGAGGTTACGGGGCTGCGCCGCTCAGTTTGCTGGCTAAGCAAGCCCGCGCAAGTGGGCACAAAGTTGTGGTGTGTCTGGGCGCGAAGACCAGGACGGACCTGCTGATGCTCGAACAGTTTGAGGCGATGGGCTGCAAGCTTTTGGTTGCCACCGAGGACGGCAGCGCGGGCGCGCAGGGATTGGTGAGCCTGCCATTGCTGGACGCGCTGCAGGAGAACATCCCAGCAGAAGTTTACGGCTGTGGGCCGGCTGGCATGCTGTTGGCTGTTCATCAGCTTTGCAGCCGCGCGTTGGTTCCCATGCAGCTTTCCTTTGAAGCGCTGATCCGCTGTGGCGTGGGTTTGTGCGGCTCCTGCGAGTTAAGCGAAGAAACCTGCCAGCAGCTGGGAATTCCATTTGGTTTTTTGGTTTGCCATGACGGACCGGTGCTCACGCCAGGGGTCTGAATAGAGAGCAGGCGTTTTCTCCTGTTTGTCATTCCCCGACGAATTTTGGCATCACGCAATTCCTTGGATTTCCCATCAGTTTCTGAGTTTTTTCGGTGATTGCAGTACAATTAACAAGCCGTCGTTTTCTATTCGAAAGGAGCAAGTCTTTCGTAATCGCATTTTTTCCAATCCGTTCAAACAATTTAAACAGGAGAAAAGATGAAAAAAGGTTTTTGGCTGTTCAATTTGATCTTGGTCCTCGCGCTTGTGCTTTCTGCCTGCGCAAAGACCCCGGCTGAAACGGAAGCCCCTGTTGTGGACTGCCGCGCCCAGACGACCTCCGAAGCTGTGGGTTCCTATCAGGTTCCCGCGCCTATCGAGGGCTGCTACAATGTCGCCTTTGTGTATGTAGGACCGCATGACGACGGCGGTTGGTCACAGGCGCATGATGTTGGCCGCCTGTATGTGGAGCAAAGCCTGGAAGGCGTGCACACCGCCTACGTTGAAAACGTGGCGGAAGGCGCTGATTCTGAGCAGGTTACCCGCTCCCTTGCCCGGAAAGGTTTTGATGTAATCTTCACCACATCCTTTGGTTTCATGGACTCTTCCGAAACAGTGGCCAATGAATTTCCGGATGTGGATATCATCCACGTCAGCGGCTATAAGGCCAATGGCGCGAACTTTGGCAACCTGATGGGCGCCATGGAGAACATCAAGTACCTGGCAGGCATGTTGGCTGGTTCCCGCGCAAAACTGGACGGAAACCCCAAGCTGGGCTACATGGCTACCTTCCCAATCCCCGAAGAGCTTCGCCTGGGCAATGCTTTCGCGCTGGGCGCTCAGAAGACCTGCCCGGAATGCACCATTGACGTGCGCTTTATCAACACCTGGCACGATCCAATCCTTGAACAGGAAGGCGCAAAGTCCCTCTTCGACGCTGGCGCGCAGGTGGTCATGACCGGCGCGGACACCCCCGCCCCTGCCCTGGCTGCCCCCGCAGGAAAATGGGGCATCACCTATGACTATAAAGGCAACTGCACACTGGATTCCTGCCTGACCTCCATGTACTGGAATTGGGGCGTCATCTATGCGGATATTGTCGAAAAATCCCGCGCTGGCACCTGGAAGGGCGGTTGGGAGTACTTCGATGGCGACTCTGGCGGACTCGGTCTGTACGGCTTCATGGAAGGCGAGACGCTGATGCCTGGTGTCGCGTCGCTCCCGGAAGCAGACCTGCAGCTGGTGCGCGAAACCCTGGATAAGATGCTCAAGGGCGAATTTACCCGCTTTGACGTCTTCAAAGGCCCTATCACGGATAATCAGGGCAACCTGATCCTTGCTGACGGCGTTAGCATGGAACAGCTTGACCTGGATGGATTCAAGCAGTTTGGCAGCGAATGCAAGACCTGCATGTACTGGTGGAACGAAAACGTCACGGCGGAACTGCCTGACCTGTAGAATATCACACCATCATTTCCAGGAGATGACCAAATGGTCACCTCCTGGAAATATATGCCTGAGGATAAAAGAGCCTTGACCTAGCGAGGGGCTCGCGGGGCAATTCTATCGGAAAGAACAGATGACAATCACACCCCAGGAACAAATCAATGCGGTCGAAATGCGCGATATTGTGCTGCGCTTTCCGGGCGTGCTTGCCAATGACCACGTCAACTTTACGCTCAGGCGCGGGGAAATCCACGCGCTTCTGGGTGAAAATGGCGCGGGAAAAAGCACACTGATGAATATTCTTGCCGGGCTGTATAAACCAGAATCCGGCACAATAAAAATAAATGGTGAACGCGCGGTGTTCAACTCCCCGCGGGACGCGATTAGCCGGGGCATAGGCATGGTCCATCAGCATTTTATGCTGGTGCCCACACAAACAGTCACAGAGAATATATTGTTAGGACTGGATAAGCCGGGCTTTATAATGCGTTTACCGCGCTACGACCAAAAAGTCGCTGACCTGGCTGAAAAATATGGGTTAAAAGTCCAGCCAGATGCCAAAATCTGGCAACTTTCCGTGGGAGAGCAGCAGCGAGTCGAAATCCTGAAAACCCTTTATCGCGGAGCGGAAATTTTGATTTTGGACGAACCGACAGCCGTACTGGCTCCGCAGGAAATCCAGGAACTGATGGAGACGCTGCGACTGATGGTCCAACAGGGGAAATCCATTGTGTTCATCAGCCACAAACTGAACGAAGTGAAGCAAGTGGCAGACCGGTTGACGGTATTGCGCAAGGGCAAAGTGACCGCGGACGGCATCAACCTTGAGGATGTGAATAAAGAGACTCTGGCCGAGCTGATGGTCGGTCGGAAAATAATTTTCCAACTTGACAAAAAGCCCCATACCCCGGGAGAGGTTATTTTAGAGGTGCAGAATGTTTCAGCGCTTAATAACCGCGGACTGCCGGCACTCAGGAATATTTCATTATCGCTGCGCCAGGGAGAAATTCTGGGCATCGCGGGTATCGCGGGCAACGGACAAAGCGAATTAGCCGAAGTTATCACCGGAATGCGCCCCTGCCAGGGGAAAATCCTGATTAACTGTCAGGATGTTGCTAATCAATCCCCCAAACGGGCGATTGACCAGGGTACAGCCCACATCCCGGAAGACCGCACCGGCGTGGGAACCGCGCCCGGCATGGCGCTCACTGGCAACATGATCATGAAATCTTACGATCACGCCCCAATTAGTCAGAAATGGCGCATCAGCTACACTGCCGCCCGAGAATTTGCCCGGAACCTTAAAGAAAAATACGATATTCAGGCACCCAGCCTCACCACGCAGGTCAATAAACTTTCGGGTGGAAACCTGCAGAAAGTCATTCTCGCGCGGGAAATTTCCTGCGGACCCAAGTTGATTGTAGCGGTGCAGCCAACCCGCGGGCTGGACGTTGGGGCGATCGAAAGCATCCAAAACCTGCTTCTGGAACAACGCGATAACGACGCGGCGGTGCTGCTCATTTCCGAGGAGCTGGACGAACTGCTGGATCTATCAGACCGGATCGCCGTCATTTTTGAAGGCGAGCTGGTTGGCGAATTCCCAAGCACGGAGGCTGACCTGAAGACGATTGGGTTGATGATGACAGGGGAATTGAGGAGACAGGAATGAGCGCTCCATACCGCCTGCGCATCCAAAAACGTACGGAGGAAGTCCCGCGCTGGCTGCCAATGGCTACCTCAATTGGCGCGATTGTCCTGGCATTCCTTATCAGTGGAGTGATCCTTGCAATTATCGGCGGAGATCCAATCAGAACGTTCCGCTACTTTTATAACGCGGCATTCGGCAGCTGGGGAGCGCTTTCGGATGTGGTGGTCAAAGCCACGCCGTTGCTGCTGATCGGCTTGGGGTGCGGGCTGGCATTCCGCATGCGCCTCTGGAACATTGGCGCGGAAGGCCAGTTTTACATGGGCGCGTTTTTTGCCAGTCTGGTACCTTTGGTGCCTCTGGTGGACATGCAAACGACCCCCAGGTTCGTAATCTTGGTCATGATGGCGCTGCTTGGGATGCTGGGCGGTGGGTTATACGGTTTTATCCCGGGTTGGTTGAAGGCCAAATTCCATGTGAGCGAGATCATTTCCACGCTGATGCTCAACTATGTGGCGGTTTTCTGGAATAATTACTGGATTTACAGCGAGTTCAGCGATGCCGGCTTCCAGATGACGCCAATGTTCCCAAAATCCGCCTGGCTTCCGCGCCTTGCGGACTATGCCCGAGAAGTGAAAGCTTTTTCCGGGATCACGCTGCACCTCGGAGTTGTTTTTGGCATCATTGCCGCCTTCATTATCTGGATTATCATGACCCGCAGCCGCTGGGGCTACGAAATCAATTTGATTGGCGATAACCCCCAGGCTGCCCGGTACGCAGGCATTGATATTACCCGCAATGTGATCCTGGTGTTCATGCTTTCCGGCGCGCTGGCAGGGCTGGCAGGCATGTCCGAAGTTAGCGGCGTGGTGCA
>Ga0116173_1002423_pt1 | contig 14523 bp, 13 predicted proteins | sample AD_UKC085_MetaG_FD_89800 | JGI IMG/M metagenome (GOLD analysis project Ga0116173, IMG submission 89800) | Active sludge microbial communities of municipal wastewater-treating anaerobic digesters from USA - AD_UKC085_MetaG | ecosystem: Engineered > Bioreactor > Anaerobic > Digestate | place: USA...
ATGATAAACTGGTGCTCAAAATTGCGTTAAACAAGAAAAGGAGAGCGTGGTTCTTAGGATTGTGGAATCACTCTAAAACATTTGATTTTCCTTGTGTTTTCTCTAATGCGTAATCTGGGTTTACCTATATCATCAATCATTACCGAATTACTGTGTCGTATCAGAAAACCCCAAATCTGCGATAAGTATAGATCTATCCGCCAAAGGCAACATGCACAAAAACATCAAGAATATAGACACTTCACAAAAGTAACAGATTAATTTCATCTCAAACAAATTCAAAAACAAAAAAAAAATTCACAGACACATACAATAAGAAAAGCCATAGTCAAACAAAAAGGGTCCAGAAGAAACCTTCCGAACCCTTTCCTATATAACGATGATATCTTATCAATCAAAGTAGCTAGAACCATCGAAGCAGTGCGTACAGATCTGCTCTTTTGGCAAACCGATAGCAGTTACAAGGTCTTCGATAGAACTGAACTTCAATGAGCTCAATTTGAATGTTTGACGGATATCCTCAACCATACGGTTGTATTCAGGAGAACCTGTTGTCTTATATGCATCCAAGTTCTTGTCGTGACGTCCTTCAAACTTTTGAATGATTCTTCTTGTGATCAAATCCAAATCGCTGTTTTTTGAAGCGAAGTTCAAGAACTGGCATGGATAGATCAACGGAGGACAAGAAATTCTCATGTGAACATTTTTAGCCCCATAACGGAACAAAGCCTCTACGTTATCAGAAAGCTGAGTTCCTCGAACAATTGAGTCATCGCAGAAGATCACCTCGCTATCCTTCAACAACTGCTTGTTTGGAATAAGCTTCATCTTAGCGATAAAACTTCTGATCTCTTGTGTTGCAGGGGTAAAGCTACGAGGCCATGTTGGAGTATATTTAATCATAGCTCTCTTATATGGAATGTTCTTACCTGCTGCGTAACCGATAGCAAAACCGACTCCAGAATCTGGAATTCCTGCCACAAAGTCAGCCTGACAATCATCCTTCTTTCCCATTAAGCAACCAGCGCAATAACGTACACAATCTACGTTAACATTCTCGTATGTAGAAACTGGATAACCATAATAAACCCACAAGAAAGAGCAGATCTGCATCTTCTTGTTTGGAGCACGCATCTGAGTATATCCATCGGCTGTTATCTCCATGATCTCACCTGGCCCCAAATTATAGACAGGTTCGTAACCTAAGTTATGGAAAGTACAAGACTCGCAAGACACGGCATTAGCGCCCTCTTTAGAAGCAATAATCATAGGCATACGGCCCAACTTATCCCTCGCTGCAATAATGCTGTTTTCTGTCAACATTAACAATGAACAAGAACCTTTCACCTTTCGGAACACATTCTCGATTCCCTCCTTAATACTTTTTGCATCGGTAATAAGAAGTGCTATCAGTTCCGTCTGATTGATTCGTCCAGAACTCAGCTCAGAGAAATGCATATTCTTAGCCAATAACTCATCAGCCAACTCCTCAATGTTGTTGACACAGGCTATTGTCACTAACGCAAAGCGACCTAAATGTGAATTGATCACAATTGGTTGAGCATCCGTATCACTGACAACTCCGATTCCCGCATTTCCATCGAATTTAGCCAAATCAGGTTCGAACTTCGTACGAAAATAAGAACTTTCCAAATTGTGAATACTTCTACTGAAACCATTTTTGGAATCAAAAGTAGACATACCTCCACGCTTTGTTCCCAAATGTGAATTATAATCTGTTCCGTAAAACAAATCATTTACACACTTGTTTTTAGAAATAGTGCCGAAAAATCCGCCCATAAATATAACTATAAATTAAAAAATATTGTTTCTTATCTTATCCTGCTTCTGAATAATAGTTGCATAAAACAAAAAGACTTCAATTGCACTAAAGCAATCAAAGTCTTTTATTCTTCAATTTTATCATTTACATCTTTCTGCATAGACTCCAACTTAATATATATCTCTCTTGAAGCCCATGCATCTAACGCAGCATATTTCTGCTGCCTCTCTGTAAGCAAATCAGCTTCCCAATTCGTCAATCGCTGTGCCTTTGAAATTCTCTTGCCAAATATTATGGCATATATCTTCATCAAACTGTTGTCTTCAATTCCGAACGACTTCACGTAAGTCTGCAATTCCACAAAATTAGCCAGTTCTACTGTTTTTTTCTTATTTAATGATCTGAAATCGTCTTTCAACGAAAGACCTATCTTCTTAACCGAAGGATCTTTCAAAAATTCGACCAATGAATCTGGGATCCCAATTACATTCAAGCGGAACAAGAAACATTGAGTATCTGTACTCAACTGCATCAATGCCACCTGATTGGTTTTTCCTTTAACGAACGCCGGCCTTGTTTCTGTATCAAAACCTACGATAGGTTGAGTCTTAAGATATGCGACAGCTTTGTCGGCATCAGATTCGGTCTGTATCACATATATTTTTCCCGAGAACTCCTCTTTTGGATAGTCAGCCAACTCCTCTTTCGTTATATTCGTCTTCAACTCCATCATTTCACTCGTCAAAAGTTTCTTCTTCATCAGAAAGATCATCCTCTACCATGGTCGAATAAAGAGCATTGTGTAATGCACGTAAAGCATTCAATGCTTTCTGTCCCCAAAATTCTTTGAAATTAGTCTTACAGTTCAATATGGCATCGTTCATTATATTCAGGTCTGCACTTTTGAAGTTTGCGACCATATCTTTCAAATCCTGATATATATCTGTCAAATCTTCGGATATGCTAGCTACTACAGGAGTATCACTATATTTCATATCTGCATTGAAGACCTCCAAATATTCATCATAACGACCTATTTTCTCCAAAAGTTGACCACGTTGATATTCGTACTCCTCTTCGGTTACACAATGCGGCATATCATCTACCGATAGGGTAACTAAATCTGGCAAAAGAGAAGCCTTCAAATATAAAAGAGGCAATAGTTTCGTCAACTTATCAACAAACTGCTTTTCGTCATACTGTTCCATTTTTTCCAAAAAAGAGCAATACTCAGCCGCAACCGTGACAAATTCAATTACGTTGTTCGAATAAATTGGATGTTTAACCTCCTCTTTTCCCATCTTTTATGTTGATGATAAATATAAAAATCAAATTTGCCGACAATACAATTTGACTCTACAAAATTACTAATAATATAGAAAACAGGCAACGCTGATAAAATGTTTTTACACCTTTTAATCTCAGAAAACAAAAAAGACCCGTAGAATAAAGTATCTACAGGTCTTTATTTAATATTCCGATAGACAAATTAGTCTATGTATTCGAAACCAGTGTAAGGAACAAGAGCCTTAGGAATACGGATTCCCTTAGGTGTCTGATTGTTCTCAAGCAATGCAGCTACAATACGAGGCAACGCCAAAGCACTACCATTCAAAGTATGGCAAAGCTGAGCTTTCTTGTCAGCTGATTTGTATCGGCATTTCAAACGGTTTGCCTGGTAGCTCTCGAAGTTAGAAACTGAACTAACTTCCAACCAACGTTTCTGAGCTACAGAGAACACCTCGAAGTCGTATGTCAAAGCTGAAGTGAAACTGATATCACCACCACAAAGACGAAGAATACGCCAAGGCAATTCCAATTTGTCGACTAATGACTGAACATAGTCAACCATCTCTTGTAAAGATTCGTATGAGTGCTCAGGTTTATCGATACGAACGATCTCAACCTTGTCGAACTGATGCAGACGGTTCAAACCTCTAACATCCTTTCCGTAAGAACCAGCCTCACGACGGAAACATGCTGAGTAAGCACAGTTCTTAACAGGAAGATCTGATTCATTCATGATAACGTCACGATAGATGTTTGTAACAGGAACCTCTGCAGTTGGAATCAAATACAAATCGTCCTCGTTGCAGTGGTACATCTGACCTTCCTTATCTGGCAATTGACCAGTTCCATAACCAGAAGCCTGATTCACAACGTAAGGAGGCTGTACTTCCAAATATCCAGCTTCGCGGGCATTATCAAGGAAAAAAGAGATAAGGGCACGTTGTAGACGAGCACCTTTACCTTTATATACAGGAAAACCTGCACCTGTGATCTTAACACCCAACTCGAAATCTATAATATCATAACGTTTTGCTAGATCCCAATGAGGAAGAGCGTCTGCAGGCAACTCTGGTATAACACCACCCGTTTTAACTGTCAGGTTATCATCTGCGCCATTACCTTCCGGAACGATCTCAGCTGGTAAGTTAGGGATAAGTACCAAAAGATTCTGTAACTCTGCTTCAGCGTCACGTAAATCGTTCTCGTACTTCTTGTTATTTTCCTTTAACTCTGCTGTCTTAGCTTTTGCCTTTTCTGCCTCTTCATTATTTCCGTCCTTCATTAGAGAACCAATACTCTTAGAGAGAGAATTAAGCTCTGCCAAACTGGCGTCAAGCGTAGCTTGTGTATTACGTCTTTTTTTGTCAAGATCCAAGACCTTGCCTATTATCTCTTTTCCGTCAAAATGCTTTTTAGCCAATCGGCGAATCACATCATCTGTATTTTCTGTGATAACTTTAAGCGTCAACATATCTTATATATTTTAATCTTTAATTTTTTCTATAAAATTTAACAAAGATAAGAAATTCAATTTAAAGAATGTCTCATTCCTCATAAAACTAAAGTAAACTAATCATTGTGTTTAACTCTAGCTAAATAACATTCATAAACCAACACAGAATAGGGAGATACGACCACCTCTTGTTCTGCATAAATATATCTTTTTTTCTCTGTGCCAAATCCTAAATAGTAGGGAATATACAAAGTAAAATAAGATCCTTCTTTCATATAGCGGAGTCCTTCTTTTAGACCTTCTATTTGATGAGCCACCAATAAATCTTTTACTGTTGATTCAAAAACAGTACCATCCATCAATGAAGCTGTATAGATAAGTGTAACTGAATCCAATAAAGCAGGATTTTCTCCTTCTCCTTTCGATTTAATAATATACTGCAAACCTGAATATGTCTCTTTCACACTTGGCAGCAACTTATTATTATACATATATAATTCACCAGCCTCCTTTGTTGCTTTATTCTCTTTAATCACATCTTCCACATCTTCGTCATCATCATCACTACAGGATGAAATTACTGTCAAAAACAAAAAAGAGAACAAACACAACGTCCAAATCTTAAAATTCTTCATAAAATCTATCTATGCTTTTTTATTATTATCTAACCTTTCTAATTAATGTCATTCCGTCACGAATAGGAACTATCACCTTCTCCACTCTATTATCAGCCGCAATCATATCGTTAAAACGCTTGATGCCCAAAGTCTGCGCATCTTTCGTGTCTTCTTCCAAAACATGTGCATCCCACAATGTATTGTCAGCGATCATAATGCCGCCCACCCTCATTTTAGGATAGACCACATTGAAATAATCCACATAGTGACGTTTATTTCCGTCGATGAAAGCCACATCAAAAACAACATCCAATTCTGGAATTATTTTCACAGCATCACCAATATGAAGTTGGATTTTATCTGCATATTCTGATTTTAAGAAGACCCTGTCCAAGAACTCCTCCATTTCATCATTAACCTCAATCGTATGCAAGATTCCACCCTCGGGCAAAGATTCTGCCATACACAAGCCAGAATAACCAGTAAACGTTCCTATTTCCAAAATATTTTTAGGAGAGACCATATTACAGAACATTTTCAACATACGTCCTTGCAAATGGCCCGATAGCATGCGTGGCTTTAGCGTGTACAGGTTCGTATCATGAGTAACCCGCTTCAGAATGGCAGGTTCCTCATCTATGTGCTGAAGGATATAATCCTCAATTTGTTTTGATGCGGTATCCATGACAAATGCAAAGATAAAACAAAATAGAATCCTTATGTCTGCTTTTGAATATTTTTATGACAAGAAATTTTAAAAAAGGTAAATAAAAAAGGTTTTGACTTTTCATTTTAATCAAAGATAAATTATCTTTTTAATAAAATTGAAACTGAGAAATAATTCCACAATTATGACCACATATTCAACACTTTTCCATTCAGAAACAAAAACAAATCAACACTTCTAGAAATAGTTTAAAATATTAACGAATCTACAGCTAATTAAAAATCAGTAAAATAATAATATTATAAATTCAAAAAACAAAAATTAATAATACTAATTTGATTGATTATTAAAAAATACTATACATATACGATTATATAAACATTTATTATTTAACGAACAACAAAAAAGTAAAGTACCGATAGTTTTTATTTACATACTTTTGTACCCGCAAAAAGGCCTATTGCAAAATTGAGCATTAGAGATCTGGTGTTCATTATCTATTGTTCAATTTATTTGTTTGAATGAACCCATTTATAATTTAATTTTTAACGAAAACTATCATGAGATTAAAACATTTAGTCGTAACAACAGCTTGCATTGCAATTTTCTTAGGTACAGCAAACGCACAATCTTGGTCTAGTAACACTTACGGATTATACGTAAATCCGACAACAGGTACAACAGGTAATGTTGGAATCGGTATTGCTTCAACAAACAGCAACAAAGTAACAATCAAAGCGAACACAACGACACAACCTGGACTTAGAATTTACAATTCAGCAGGTTCAACAAAATTATTGCAATCTGCTAATGGAGGTTTAAGCGTAGGAACAGCAACTGCAGCTGCAACTGATGGACTGTTAGTACAAGGAGCATCTAAACTTATCGGCGAAGTAACATTAAGCAACGGTTTAACCGTAGGTGGAAACACCACAATAAATGGTGCTGTTACAATGAAGAATACTGCAACAGTTTATAATGGACTAACCGTTAATGTAGGTACATCTATCTACAATTCTATCCGTTTCACAGGAGCAAATGGAAGATCTGCAATTTCTGCATATGGATATAACAATTGGGATGCTTTAGATTTTTCCGCAAGAGAATATATATTTAATTCTGGAAATGTTGGAATCGGTGTTTCAGCTCCACAAGCAAAACTTCACGTAGGAGGAAAAATCCTTTGTACAGGTGAAATCGAAGTTGCAGAGTCATTGAAAGCTAAAGAAATTGAGACCAAGGACATCAAGGTTGAGATAAACAATGCAGCTGACTATGTATTCGACGAGAACTACAATCTTAAATCATTATCTGAGGTTGAATCATTTGTAAACGCAAACAAACACCTTCCTGGGGTTCCTTCTGCTGCTGAAATGGCTCAAAACGGAGTAAGTGTATCTGAGATGAGCAACCTTCTTCTTGAGAAAGTTGAGGAACTAACTCTACACATGATCCAGTTGGAAAAAGAGAACAAAGCTTTGAAAGCTGAAGTTGAATTATTAAAGAAATAATGAATTATGAAAAGAATTCTAAGTTTAATTACATTCTTTTTTATACTCAATAGTATTTATGCTCAAGTCGATCTGAAATTTGATTCAAAAAGTACAGATAAAACGACTCAAAGCAGAATACATAAATGTGTAAAAAAGTACAAATCTTACAAGTTTGACAAAAACACATTCATATCCGAATCTAAGAAAAGCAAACATTTAAAATTAAACTTCGGAAATGAATATATCTGGAATGTTGAACTTGAAAAGAATAACTTACTTTCCAACAACTTCATCCTTGAATATACAGATGCTCATAAAACATCCCGTAAAAAAATAGAAACAAACATATATAAAGGAAAAACATCCGACGGCAAAGACGTCAGATTCACTATTTGCAACGAGAAAGTAATGGGTGTCATTATTGACGAAGACGGAAAGAAGACAATCATCAGAGAATCAAAAGATTTGTCAAATAATCAAAATGATAATGACATCATCGTTTACGACAATGACGACGTAATTATCTCTGAAGATGCAGCCAATAACAAATCAGATATTATCAACGTTGCTCTTAAAGAGTTAAAATATGCTCCATCTATCCTTTCAAAAGATGGGAATTCTAACTCATGTTCATCTGTTTTGGAAATTGCAACTGATGCCGATTATGAATTTTACTTAAAGAAGGATTCTTCTATCCAAAATGTTTACACAGAAATCATGTCTGCGTTAAACCTTGCAGAAGCGGCATACGAAAGAGCATTTGGACTTACATTTTCCATTACATACCAGCACATTTGGACTTCAAATCAGAATTCCAACTATCCTTATGGCACAGAAAAAGATGATTTGGGGTTACTTGAAAGTCTCAAAGATTATTGGAATGCAAACATGACAAGCAAACACAGAGATCTTGTTCATCTTTTTACAGGAAACTCTGTTTATGACACCTATGGAATAGCATATTGTTATGATAGCAAATCTGTTGTTGGTTCTAATTTTGCTTACTCTCTAAGCTATTACAGAAATGAAATGTATCAAACTACTACACACGAATTAGGACATAATTTAGGTGCAAAAGATGCAAATATAATTGGATATACAACAGAATGTGAGTGCTATACTAGCAATGCTTCTGTAATGTGTCAAGGACAAAAAAGTAGCAGTCTTTGGTTTTGTCAAAAATCAATTGAACAAATATCTGCTGGCATCAACTCTGTTGGAAGTTATTTAGAAATTCCTAATTTATTAAATATCAGTCAAAACATTTCAGAAGCTGGAAATTCAGAATATGACGCCGTACAAATAAATGCTAACAACGTAATTTATTCTCCTAGTATTGTTAAATACAAAGCATCTTCTAATATTCTCTTAAAAACAGGATTTAAAGTAAAAACAGGAGCCAAATTCAAAGGTTCAATTTATGCATGTAATGGTAACAATAATTTGAGATCTTTTATTTACGAAGATCCATCCGAAGATGACAATATTATAAATATTGAAGAAGAAGAAAACAACAGTCCTTCTTCCTCTATTACCCTCTTCCCTAACCCAACAAAGGGCATATTCAACGTTCGTTTTGGTGAGGTGAGCGTAAGTAATGACATTATCATCACTAACATTGCAGGAAAAGTCGTTTTGTCAAAGACAAACGTCGGATCTGAGATCGAAGTTGATTTGACAGGTAACGCTAAGGGCGTATACTTCGTTAAACTTTCTTCAGATGGAGAAACAATCATAAAACAGATTATTTTAATGTAAGAGTTATCATCTAGGCTAAGGTTGTTCTAAATGAAAAGGTGCGTTGAAATCAAATTCAACGCACCTTATTTATAATTAAGTCTCCTATTTTTATTTTGTCAATTTCAAAGCTGTAATCTGAGATTCCTTACTCTTAGAACCTGAAGCGATAAAATAGACACCTGGAGTCAAATCGAATTTCGCATTAGATGACGCGGTAATCTGACCAACCATAGTTCCATCAGCCTTCATCAAATAAGGACCTCCGTAAGAGTCGCTACCTGCTGATAGTTCTATCGTTGCTGAACAATCGATTTTAAAGGTAATACCTTGACCTTTAAATTTTCCGGAAGAGGAAAAATTTGCATATACGATACCAGCATCTGCCTTTCCGATTGTTGCCACATAAGAGCCGCCAGACAAATCTACATTCTCATTGACCGTATTTACATTCATACTGACGTCCACATTCGAATCATCCTTCTGAGCGCCAGAATACATCAAACACTCCTGACGAGCTACAACAGCATCTGTTATATAAGCATCTGTTTTCTGAGCGGATTCATCATAATAGAACAAAGCTGCATTTGTATCAAAGTTTTGATAATCAATGCCCTTAAAAGAAAACTTACAATTGCTAGCAACTGCCTGTGTACGGGTGGTCGCAATCACTGCTTGATTGTCTTCGATACAAGCATAATAGATGTTTCCAAATGATTTGGAAACTCCACCTGACGCAAGCTGACATACATTTTTACATCCATCATAATAGTTGAATTCCGAATAAAGATAACTGTTGGCACGGACAGACGCCACATAACTTAAAGCAGCGTTGGCATCTGTCATATCTCCGAATATATAATTATTATAAAAATGGAAATTCGAGTTTCTCAACAACGGAATTCTGGAAGCACAATTATACCATATGTTATGATGGAATGTAATATCAAACTGCAAAGATTCATCACTAGAACCAATCAGATTAGTCTTATGCCCATATTCAAAATAGCAGTAACTTAAAGTATAGAACCTACCACGTTTAAAGTCACAAGAGCCATCGCCTTCTGCCTTGTCGCTTTCGGCTGGATTAGCACAATAACCTTGGTAGAAATTACAATTATGGACCCAACACCTCTGAACCGGAGCACAAATGTCGCTGGTTGCAGACGAAGAGTTTTCCACTACACCCGTAGAAGAGACGGTTCCCTGCACACCTTCCATACCAAGGGCATCTTCAGGATAATCTTCAAACGAAAGATTTCTGGCTTCAAAGTTTTTACCATACTCTCCCGTCCTATCTGAGCAGATGAAATGGAATCCCCATCCATAAATCATAGCATCACAACCAACGCCTTCCAATGTCAAATTTTTGGCATCCTTCATTCTAGCCATGAATCCATTATCACCTACAGAACCTCCGTTTTCTATTGAATTATAGACAGTCAATCCTTCTGGCGGAGTTACCTTTCCTATAAAACGAATAACCAAAGGATGCTCCTTCGTAATCGGGAAAATGCCAAGATCTGAAGCATTTTCCGAATATGTATTACTTCCTGATTTTGAATATTGGGCATTATTCAACAACCAACCCAAACCTTTTCCTGCCGATTCATAACCAGGAACCACAATCTGATCCTTATTGACATCTGTCACATAAACCACAATTGCCCCCTCTTTCAATGTTCCATCATCCTTATAGGCACCAACACCTTCCGTGTATTTGAAATGCGCATAGCCACTTCTGTCATGAGCACGCACGGAAATGATATCACTTTCAGCAGACAAATCGGTCTGTTCTTTTCCCTCTACAATAGGCACTATCTTGAATTGATAATTACCTGCCGACAATCCCATGGCATCTGCTCTTAAATAAGAACTGTAACTGCGAACCAATTCGTCGTCCAACTTCTCGTAAGCAGAATTATCTGCTTTTTTACAATAAACATTATAATCTTTAATGCCATTATATTCATTCCACTCTATAAATCCAGATTCATACCAACCTCCTACTCTAACAACTTTTATCGGAGAATTTTGTTTCGACTTCGTAAACGCAATCTGTGTTGCATTTCCATTAAATGGAATGGGAGCATTTCCATTATTAAAACTTATCTTGAAATTATTGTCAGATAAGAAATTGATGCTATCCACCTCAGAACAAGGATATGACGAGATGGTCCCTCCCGCCAATGTAACCTTCACCATGTTTTGTGCCCCTGCCATTGTAAACAGCACACAACAGCATATTAATAATAAAGTTTTTTTCATACTTTCAATTTTTCAAAATATCACTTTTTAATAAATTTAATCACTTGATTGTCAATCTTTAGAAGATATACATCAGACTTATAATCTGAGACATCATAAGAAAATTCAGTAGAATTTACTTTTTGACTCACAAGCATTTTTCCATCCATGCTATAAATGGACAGATCGGAACCTATTGTCAATCCACTGACAAGTAGCGTACTCTCCACAACCGTAGTAGCAGAGAAAAAGGAGACATCTGTTATCGGCAACCCTGTAGTTGAGGAAAACTCAATCAAGACCGACTCCATATCCAAAGTACGCATCTCCCCATCCGTAAATTTAACAACGGCATTATCGCCATCGAACGTGACTTTTGAAGCAAGCTTTTGCACCGAAGATCCATTTATCATCACGACAGGATCGGCAAAAACTCCAACAGAAAAAAGGCTTCCAACAAGAAGCATTTTTAAACGATTTTTGTGCATCATGGTTTTTTTTAAAATTAAAATTGTGTATCCTTATTTATAAGCTGTTACTATTTTCTACAAACTTGGATAAAAATCAAATTGTAGTTTTCGTTGATTCCTCAAGTGCTCTTTTGACCATTAAAACGATTTTATTCGTTAGATAGCTCCCAATCTTTCTAACAAAATGTATAAATCGCATCAAAAACTCATCTCAAATAATCTAACGTTAAAATTGAAACAACTTCATATTGTGTATCTCTCAGTTCTATTTCATATCTAATCTGCTAACGAAATTATAAACATTAAGGTTCTTATTCGTTGATTTATTTACCAAAAAGAGTACAAAATACCATTTTCTACCTTGTCATTTGTATCATTTTTAAGGGTCTAAATTCCCAAACAACAAGACAACCAACTAATTATCAGCACATATATACATTCGCAACATAACAGGCGATACATTTATATTTTAAAAAAAAAAGAAACATTCAGCATCATCTTCACAAACAATAGATTAAAAATCGACAAAATAATAGTGTTATAAGAATTTAAACACGGTTAGTTTTACCTATTTTATAACTTTCTTATTATTTTTGCGAATAATAAGGATTTGACAAGGGATACTGTATCTTGAGATAAAACCCGTATCCTTCAAAAAACAAACAAATATCATGGCAAAACCAAAATTTCATTACAATCCTATCACATTAACATACGAACGTATTGACAATACGATTAAACACAAACTGAAGAAAATCGGTTCTCACGCCATCACTAGTATACTTTCCGGATTAGCATGTTTCGTAGCTTTCGTCCTTTTGATCAACTCTCCAAGAGAAAGAATACTCAAGAGTGAAAAAGCACAGTTGGAGGCTCAATACGAAATTCTTAATAATCAGTTAGACCAAGTTCAGGAAACCCTGACAGACATAGAGCAACGAGACAACAACCTCTACCGCGTTGTTGTACAGGCAGACCCTATTCCAAGTGACATTCGCAACGGAAACAATCAGTCAAGCCGTTATGAAGACCTTCGAAAAAAAACAAATTCTGAATTGGCAGTCATTACAACCAAGAGGATAGATCAGATTCGCAGACAGGTTTACGTTCAATCCAACTCTTTCGACGAGATCGTAAACATGGCCAAAAATAAAGAAGAAATGTTGCTCTGTATGCCTGCTATTCAGCCTGTGCTCAATAAAGATTTGAACCGTATGGCTTCCGGTTATGGTATCCGTATCGATCCTATCTACAAAACGCCTAAATTCCATGCAGGAATGGACTTCTCTGGCGACCGTGGCACTGAGATTTACGCTACAGGTAAAGGTGTCATCGAATTCAAAGGTTGGAAACAAGGCTACGGAAACGCAGTCATCATCAACCACGGATTCGGTTACAAGACATTATACGCCCACCTCGACAAGTTTAAGTTGAGACAAGGAGCAAGAGTAAACAGAGGTGACGTTATCGCATACATGGGTAACACTGGCAAATCAACAGGAAACCACCTTCACTACGAGGTTCATTACAAGGGTAAAGTGACGGATCCTCGAAACTACTACTATTTGGATTTGAATCCTGAGGAATACGACAAGATGGTTCAACTATCATCCAACTACGGAAACGTATTTGACTAAAAAACTTTTATGCCATGGCTGAAAAACATTACTACTCAATTGGCGAAGTTGCGCAGATGTTAGGCGTAAACCTATCCCTATTAAGATATTGGGAGAAGGAGTTTCCTTTCATCTGTCCAAAGAAAAACGCACATGGCACACGACTCTACAGCAATGAGAATCTCGATGACATTAAATTGGTTTACTACCTTGTCAAAGAGAAAAAACTGACGCTGGAAGGTGCGAAAAAACAATTAAAAGAGAACAAAGAGGGAACGATAAAAAATCACGAGATCATCATGAGGCTAAAGGAGATCAAAAATGAGATCTCTGCTATCAAAGAGAGCTTTGACTGTATGATTTCGGATGCTGAAAAAAAACAAAAATAAGGAGATTATTTATGATGCCAAGTTTCGTTGATATACTCGAATATATTGGAACATTCGCATTTGCCATCAGTGGTATCAGACTGGCATCGCGAAAAGACTTTGATATTTTTGGTGCTTACGTAGTAGGTATCGCAACTGCTATCGGAGGAGGAACCATCAGGGATTTACTACTCGACACAACCCCTTTCTGGTTGATGAAATCCAGCTACTTAGTTTGGTCTGCCATCGCATTGTTTTTCGTTATCATCTTTAAAAAACATCTGATTAGACTCAACAACACATTCTTTATTTTCGATACAATCGGATTGGCACTTTTCACCGTTGTAGGAATCGAGAAAACAACGATGATGGAAACGCATTACCCATTTTGGGTTGCCATAATCATGGGAGCCATTACAGGTGCAGCAGGAGGTGTGATAAGAGATATTCTCATCAATGAGATTCCGCTTATCTTCCGAAAAGAAATTTACGCATTGGCCTGCGTCATCGGAGGACTGTTCTACTATATCAGCCTTCAGATTTTCGACAATCTGATCATTGTGCAGATTATTAGTGCAGCAAGTGTTTTCCTGACACGTCTCATCGCTGTTGCATTTCATGTTGGATTGCCGCATATTAGGACTTTGGAGCATGAGGAAGAATCGAGTAGGAGGAAAATGATGTAATCGTTTCCTCCTACTTTCATTTTCCGACCTCTCACACCACCGTACGTGCCGTTCGGCATACGGCGGTTTCTTATTCTACATGCAACAAACTGTAAT
>Ga0116173_1002432_pt1 | contig 14492 bp, 9 predicted proteins | sample AD_UKC085_MetaG_FD_89800 | JGI IMG/M metagenome (GOLD analysis project Ga0116173, IMG submission 89800) | Active sludge microbial communities of municipal wastewater-treating anaerobic digesters from USA - AD_UKC085_MetaG | ecosystem: Engineered > Bioreactor > Anaerobic > Digestate | place: USA...
GGGAGGGCGTCCAGGTCTCGGAGTTCTCCTACGCCGACTGGATGGGCGACGCCGCGCCCCTGGGTGAGCGGCCCGATGCGGGCGTGCTCCGCCGGGCCTTCGCCGCCCACTGCGACGAGATGACCGGGTACCTGCACCGGATGCACGCGTTCTATGGCGGCCCCGACATCCAGCTGCCCCTCAGCGGCGGCAAAGACAGCCGGCTGATTCTGGCGCTGCTGATAAAGGCGGGGCTGAAGGACAGCATCCGGCAGATCTACACCAACGGGCCGCTGTATGCGCCGGATGTGCTCTCGGCGCAGGCGGTCGCGGAAAAGGCGGGCCTGTCGGGCATCCACCGCATCAACCGTCCCGACCCGGTGCCCTCCGCGGTCAGTCTGGGAATGGACGCCGTGGTGACCAGCGTGAACATCACGGGGGGGCAGCTCTCGACGCACGACCTGTGCGGGGTGGCGCCCGAGAGGGACCAGCTTGTGATCGGCGGCCACCAGAGCATCCGCGACGCGTGGTTTTTGCCCTGCCCGACGGACACGCTCGACGGGTTCTGCGCAGGCCTGTTCTCCCGGCACTTCCACGATCCCCTCTGCCTGCTGGGGCCGCAGGTTCGGAAACCCTTCCAGGAGGCGTTTGCGGGGATTTTCAGGCCCTGGCACCAGCGGGAGGGGGTGCCGCTCAACGCGCTCGCGGAGCTGTTTGCCCTGCGCGAACGGCACATCCGGTGGGTGGCCGTCATCTCCAACGGCGCCTACACCGGGTCCCCCGTCTCCAACCCGCTCATGCACGAGCGGCTCTACCGCCTCACCCTGTCCCTGCCGGTGGCCTACCGGCACCAGGAGCTGTACCACTACATGATGACGGCAACCGCCGCGCCGGACCTGGTGGCCGTGCCCTTTGCCGACCAGCAGTGGCCGGGGAAACTGCGCGAACTGCTGGGCGCCGCCTTTGATGTCCCGGTGACCGTTCCGTTCCGGTCCAGCCGCCACTTCCCCAGTCTGAGCAACCCCTATCTACCGCCGCGGAAGCTGGCCTACTACGAGATGCTCAAGCCCTTCATGCTGTCCCTGGTCGAAAAGCACCGGGACTTCCTGGAGCCGCATCTTTCCACGGAACGGATCCGGATGGCCCTGGCGCCCAATGCCGAGGTGCTGGTGCCCGAACTCGTGTGCGGCATGGGGCTCTACACCGCCCTGCTGGCGGCGGAGTTCGGAATGGCCCTCTTCCGCCGGTCGGAAAACCGCCAGATAGCCGCCTTTCTTGACGGGGAGACCCGTGGAAACGGGCCCGGGGCCGTGGACACAAGGACCCCGCAGGAGGCGCTCGCGGAGGCCCTCAAGGCCCACGAAAAGAGCATTGCCGCCTTCGTTCGGGAGACCCAGTCCCGAGAGGCCGCCCCGCCAAAGGCGGCGAAGCCGGCTGACCAGCCCCCCGCCCATCCCTGGCGGCACGTGCACATCCACAACCGGACAACCTCGCCCCAGGACGTGTATCTGGTCCTCTGGGCCCCCGGGAAACTGCCCCAGGCCACGGCAAAACGCACCATCCCGGCCTCCGAGACCTTCGTCTGGGGCATCCAGGTGCCCCATGCCACCTCCGTCACGGTCACCTGCAAGGCCCTCAAGGTCGCCTCAAAAATCACCATCGACCAGACTGTGGGCACCTACCACACCGATCTGGGAGAGTGACCGGTCGCTTCGCGCCGTCTTGCGCGCCGGACGGCCGGCGCGGTAGAGTGGAGCCTCCAAGGAGAACCGATCCATGCGGAAACTGGGAATGCTTGTTGTGTGCGCTGCGGTTGCGGCGGTGGTCTCGGGGTGCGGGTCCGGCGGCGATGCGGCGAAGCCCGCGGACGGCCAGACGCCGGACGGCGCCAAGGAGAAGGTGATTGGCGCGGCGCTGCTGACGCAGACGCACATTTTCTACCAGGACATGATCGCCGAGATGCGGGAGGAGGCCGCCCGGCACGGCTTCAAGCTCAAGACGCAGTTCGCCGAGTTTGACGGCCGCCGCCAGAACGACCAGATGGAGATGTTCATCGCCCAGGGCGTGGACGCCATCATTCTCGCGCCGACGGACTCCAGCGGCATCACCCCCGTGGTGGCGGACGCGCGGGCCAAGGGCATCCCGGTGTTCACCGCCGACATCGCGGCGAAGGGCGCCGACGTGGTCTGCCACATCGCCTCGGACAACTACAAGGGCGGCAAGATCCTCGCCGAATTTCTCGTCAAGCAGCTTAACGGCCAGGGCAAGATCGCCATCGTGGACCATCCCAGCGTCACGTCCGTGCAGGACCGCACGGCGGGCTTCACGGACGAGATCGCCAAGAGCCCCGGCATCCAGATCGTGGCGCGGGTCCCCGGCGAGGGCCAGCGCGACAAGGCGCTCCGCGTGACCCAGGACCTGCTCCAGGCCAACCCGGACCTCGCCGCCATCTTCGGCATCAACGACGACTCGGCGCTGGGTGCCCTCGCCGCGGTCGAGGCCGCCGGGCTCCAGGACAAGATCATCATCGTCGGCTTTGACGGCACGCCCGAGGCGGCCGACGCCATCCGCGCGGGCAAGGCCCTCAAGGCGGACGCCGTGCAGTATCCCAGGGAGATCGGCAAGGCGACCATCCAGACCATCGCCGACCATTTCAACGGCGTGGAGCTTCCCAAGGAGCGCCCCGTGGACGTCGGGCTGATCACGAAGGAAAGCCTGGAAGGGGCGGCCGCCGGTGGCTGACCTGCTCCTCGAAATGCGGGGGATCACCAAGCAGTTCCCCGGCGTGCTCGCCCTGGATGACGTCTCCCTCGACCTCCGGGAGGGCGAGGTGCACTGCCTGCTCGGCGAGAACGGCGCCGGCAAGTCCACCCTCATGAAGATCCTCGCGGGCGCCCAGCCCGCCGACGCCGGCGACATCCTCATCGGGGGGCGCCCCGCCGCCGTCACCAGCCCCGCCCGCGCGCGGGAGCTGGGCGTCAGCATGATCTACCAGGAGTTCAACCTGAGCCCCTTCCTCTCCGTTGCGGAGAACATCTTCCTCGGCCGCGAGCCGCGCATTGGAAAGACCCCCTTCATAGACGGCGCGCGGCTCCGCCGCGACGCGGAGGAGGTGCTGCGGCACATGGGCGTCACGCTCGACGTGCGCCTGCCCGTGAACCGCCTCAGCGTGGCCCAGATGCAGATGGTCGAGATCGCCAAGGCCGTCTCCGTCAACGCCCGCATCCTGGTCATGGACGAGCCCTCCGCCACCCTCACGGACCACGAGCTGGCCTCGCTCTTCACGCTCATCGGCGAGCTGCGCGGCCGGGGCATGGGCATCCTCTACATCTCCCACCGGCTGGAGGAGGTCTTCCAGATCGGCGACCGCGCCACCGTCATGCGCGACGGGCGGCACGTCGCCACCCGCGACGTCGCCGACCTCACCCGCGAGGACATCATCCGCATGATGGTCGGCCGCGAGCTCACCGAGGAGTTCCCCAAGGTGTCCCTGCCCCGCGGCGCCGAGCGCCTTCGCGTGGAGGGGCTCACCCGCGAGGGGCTCTTCCACGATGTGGGCTTCTCCCTGCACGCGGGCGAGATCGTCGGCCTGACCGGCCTCGTCGGCTCCCGGCGCACCGAGGTGGTCCGCGCCATTTTCGGCGCCGACCGGCTCAGCGCCGGGCGCGTCTTCGTGGACGGGAGGGAGGTGGCCGTCTCCTCGCCCCGCGACGCCATCGCGCACGGCGTCGGCCTCCTGACCGAGGACCGCAAGAACCAGGGGCTCGTGCTTGGCATGTCCGTGCGCGAGAACATCACCCTCGCAAACCTCGGCGAGCTGGTCCGGGGGATCTTCGTGAAGGGCGGCGAGGAGCGCCGGGTCGCCGAGGATTTCGTGCGCGAACTGCAAATCAAGACCCCCTCGGTGGAGCAGGCCGTCCAGCTCCTCAGCGGCGGCACCCAGCAGAAGGTCGTGCTGGCGCGCTGGCTCTTCACCAACGCGGGGATTCTCATGTTTGACGAGCCCACCCGCGGCGTGGACGTGGGGGCGAAAACCGAAATCTTCCGGCTCATGAACGCCCTGCTGGAGCGCGGGGCCGCGGTGCTCATGGTCTCCAGCGAGCTGCCCGAGGTGCTCGGCATGTGCGACCGCATCCTCGTGATGCACGAGGGCCGCCTCGCGGGCGAGCTCTCCCGTGCCGAAGCCACCCAGGAGCGGATCATGCAGCTGGCCACAGGCGGAGGGCGGCGGCATGGCTGAGGGCGCGGGCGCGGCGCGGATGGACTCCCTCCGCCGGAATCTCTGGACCTTCGGTCCCCTCGTGGCGGCGCTTTTCCTGGAGCTGGCCGTCTTCGAGATGATCGGCCGCTCGCAGGACAACCCCGGATTCACCTCCTTCAACACCATGATGATGGTGCTGAACCAGTCCGCCATCTTCGGCGTCATGGCCGTGGGCATGACCTTTGTCATCATCACCGGCGGCATAGACCTCTCCGTCGGGTCGCTCATGGCCTTTGGCGGCGTGCTCTCCGCCACCGTGGTCCGCCACGGCCAGAGCCCCGCCTGGGTTTGGATCCTTCTGGGCTGGTGCGCCGCCCTCGGTGTGGGCATGTGCGCGGGCAGCGCCACCGGGCTGCTGGTCACCCGCCTCCGCATCCCGCCCTTCATCGCCACCCTCGCGCTCATGAGCTCCCTGCGCGGCCTGGGCAACCTCCTCACCGACGGCAAGCCCATCAGCCCCCTGCCCCCCGAATACACTTGGTTGGGCCGGGGCCAGCTCTTCGGAGAACTCCCCGTCAGCGTCGTGCTCTTCATGCTCGTGCTGGCCGCGGGCTTCGTCCTGCTCAACCACACCCGGTTCGGGCGCTACACCCGCGCCATCGGCGGCAACGAGGAGTCCGCCCGCCTCAGCGGCGTGCCCGTCATGCGCGTCAAATGGCTGGTCTACACCCTCTGCGGCGCCCTCGCCGTGATGGCCGGCCTCATGCTGACCTCGCGCCTGGGCTCCGGCGACCCGAAAATCGGCCTCGGCGACGAGCTGTCCGTCATCGCGGCGGTCGTGGTGGGCGGCACCAGCCTTAGCGGCGGCAGGGGCTCCATCGCGGGCACCTTCGTCGGCCTGCTGGTCGTTTCCGTCCTCAACAGCGGCCTCAACTGGATCGGCGTCGAGACCTTCGGCCAGCAGGTGACCCTCGGGCTGGTCATCCTCGCCGCCGTCCTCCTCGACCGGGTCAAGGGCGAATAGCCGGATACGCTGTCCGCGGCCCCGTTCCGGGCCCCCGCCGGGAAGTTTCGGGTTTCCCCCGCGTTTGCGCGTTCCCGGGGCGGTGTGATAGAGTTTTGCGGCCTGCGGCGCGCCGCGGGCGGCCGTCGAGGAACGCGCGCGGCACGGGGCCGCCGTCCTTTGCAGCCCAACCCGGCATACCTGAGCACAGACACCCGTTCAGAAGGATTTTTTTCATGCAGGACTTCATGCGGAAACACCGGAAGCTGATCTTGGTGCTCATTCTTATCTTCATCGGCATCCCCTTCGTCTTCTTCTTCGGCATGCCCACCCCGCAGAACAGCCCCGAGGCGGCCGACACGACCGTCATGGAGATCGGGGGCGTGCCCGTCACCGAGAGCCAGTTCCGCCGCGCCCTCGACGCCATGGCGCAGCAGATGGCCCCCCGCGGCGGCCAGCGCCCCACCTATGAGGAAATGGACGCCGCCGGACAGGTCAAACTCGTCCAGGAGCAGCTGCTCGACTACGCCCTGATCACCGCGGAGTACGAGCGGCGCGGCCTGAATGTGGGCAACGATTTCCTGGAGAAGCAGTTCCGCGACTTCCCCTATTTCAAGGACGAGCAGGGCAAGTTCAAGCCCGAGGCCTACAACGAGTGGGTCAACACCCCCCGGGACTGGGACGCCCTCTACGAGGAGATGCGCAAGGAGTTCGCCCAGCAGGCCTATTACCAGGTCATGCTCGCCCCCGCCCGCCGCGTGCTGGAATCCAAGATTGACGAGGAACTCGCCGCCGACTACACGAAACTGCGGATCAAGTACGCCAAGATCGAGCTGCCCGTCACGCCGACGGAGGAGGACATCCAGAAGCAGTACAGCGAGAACCAGGAGGACTACCGGAAGCCCGCGGACAACCGCGCCGACTATGTCGCCCTCTCCCTCGCCCCCTCCGTGCCCGAGAGGGCCGTCGAGGCGGTCACCCGCGCCCGCGCCGGCGAGGATTTCGCCGCCCTCTTCAAGGAATACTCCACCCTCACCGTCCCCGAGGGCGGCGACATGGGCTGGCGCAAGGTGGAGGACAACCCCACCGAGCACATGGCCCCGTTGTACGCCCTGCCCGTGGGCGGCGTGAGCGACCCCGTTTTCGGACCGACCGGCTACTTCATCTTCAAGGTCGAGGAGGAGCGCACGGCCGAAGACGGAAAGCGCGAGATCCATTTCCGCCAGATCGTGATGGAGGCGAAGCTGACCGACGAGGAGATGCAGCAGCGGAAGGACGAGGCCGCCGCCTTGGCCGCCCGCGCCAAGGAGTCCGATCTGGCCACCGCCGCCGCGGAAAAGGGGCTCACTGTCGCGCAGACGGGCGTCTTCACCAAGGAAAGCAACGAGATCGCCGGCATCCCCCGCTTTGACGTGCCCGTGTTCCGGACCCAGGTGCCCGGCCAGAAGGACGACACCCTGTTCACGCCGGTCCAGGGCCGCAGCTACATCTACGTGGCGAAGGTGACGGAGACCGTGGAGGGTGTGGTTCCCCCGCTTGATGAGGTCCGCGAGCGCGTGACCAACGACACCATCGCGGCCCTTCGCAAGCGCGAGGATTCCCAGGCCCAGCTTCAGGAGCTGTGCAAGCGCATCGCCGCGGAGGTCACCGCCCTGGATCAGATTCCGGCAAAGTTCCCGGAGCTCGGTGTTGAGGTGAAGGTCACCGAAAAGCCCTTCACCCGCAAGGACATGCTCTGGCAGTACCAGATTTACATCTCCGCGCCCGACATCTACGAGAAGCTCGGGAATGCCGAGCCGGGCAAGGTCGCCGGCCCCATCACGGGCATGCTGCAGGACACCTGGTTCGTCGAACTGGTCGAGAAGACCCCCCCGACCGAGGAGGACAAGGCCAAGTGGCCCGAGGAGCGCAAACAGAAGAAGGAGCAGGAGATCCGCGCCCTGATGGCGGAGTATGAGCCTGACTTCCGGAAGGACCTCCGCGAGCGCATGCTGGCCCAGGTCAGCATGACCCAGAACCAGGACGCCATGGACCGCATTCTGGGCCGGGGCAAGTACGCTGCGAAGAAGGAGGAGGAAAAGCCCGCCGAATCCGCCGGAGACGCGGCCTCCGAGGCCCCCGCCTCCGAGGCGGCCGCCCCCGCGCCGGCCGAAGGCGCGGCGCCCGCCGCGGAAGCCGCCCCGGCGGCGGAAGCCCCCGCGCCAGCGCAGTGAGACCGTCTCTTCGGAATGAAAGAGTCCCCGGCACCGTTCTTTTAGGCGGGAAACCGGGGACAGCTTGAACCGTTGACACAGGAGAGATGCGTTGGAAAAGGTGATCATCATCGGGTCCGGGCCGGCGGGGTGCACCGCCGCCCTCTACTGCGCGCGCGCCGACATGAGCCCCCTCTGCCTGGAGGGCGAGCCCAGCCAGGAGATCCTCCCCGGCGGGCAGCTCATGACCACCACGGAGGTGGAGAACTTCCCCGGGTATCCCGAGGGGGTCAGCGGCCCCGCCATGATGGAGGACCTCAAGAAACAGGCCCAGCGCTTCGGCGCGCGGTTTGAATACAAGACCGTCACCCGCGTGGACTTCTCCGGCCCGCCCCACCGGGTCTGGTCCGGCGACGAATGCTTCGAGACCGAGGCCGTGATCATCTCCACCGGCGCCAGCGCGCGTTATCTGGGGCTGGAGTCCGAGAAGACCTTCCTGAACCGCGGCGTGTCCGCCTGCGCCACCTGCGACGGTGCCCTGCCGCGTTTCCGCGGCAAGCCGGTCGTCGTGCTGGGCGGCGGCGACACGGCCATGGAGGAGGCCCTCTTCCTGGCCCGCTTCGCCGGGGAGGTCCATGTCGTCCACCGCCGCGACAAGTTCCGCGCCAGCAGGATCATGGGCGACCGCGTCGTCAACCACCCCAAGATCACCGTGCACTGGAACTCCGTGGTGGAGGAGATTCTGGGCAACGACGCCGACGGTGTCACCGGCGTCCGCCTGAAGGACGTTGTCACAGGGGCGGTGAGCGGGGTCGCCTGCGCGGGCTATTTCGCCGCCATCGGCCACAAGCCCAATTCGGACCTGTTCACGGGCCTGCTGGACATGGACGAGACCGGCTATCTGGTCACGAAGCCCGACAGCGGCCAGACGAACATCGAGGGCGTCTTCGCCTGCGGCGATGTGCGCGACAAGGTGTACCGTCAGGCCATCACCGCGGCGGGGAGCGGCTGCATGGCCGCCCTGGACGCCGTGCGCTGGATAGAGTCCCGGGAGGACTGACCCCCGGACACCGGCGGCCTTTGCCGGGGAAGGAGCGGAGGCATGGCGCTGTTCACATCGGAGTTGACGCCGCGCGAGATGGTCCCCCTGTGCCGGCAGCTCGCCACCTCCTACCGCGCGGGCATCCCCCTGCTCAGGGGCTTCGAGATCACCGCCCGCAACATCGGGTCCCGAAAGATCCGGGACATGCTCGACCGCATCCAGGCGGCCATCCGCAACGGGTCCACGCTCCATCAGGCGGCGCGCGCCGAGGCGGGGCTCCTGCCCGAGTTCGCCATCGAGGTGCTGGGCGCGGGGGAGGTCGGCGGACGGCTCGACGTGATGCTCCAGGACCTGGCCGAGTACTATGAGGACCTGAGCAACATCCAGCGCACGGTCTACGCCGCCATGGTCTATCCGGGGCTCCAGCTCACCGCCGCCTGGTTTCTCGGAACCTTCGCCCTCGGCCTCTCCGGACGCTTCGGCAACATGGTGCAGGGCGGCTTCAACCTGGGGAACTATTTCCGGGAGTACGCGCTGTTTCAGGGCCGGTCCATGGCGGTCTTCGCCCTCGCCTTCGTGATCGCCGTGCTCCTCGCCCGCGCCGGCCTCTTCGGCCACATCAGCGGTTTCTTCAAGACCTTTGTCTGGCCCCTGCGCCCCATCAGCCGCCGCTTCGGCCTCGCCCGGTTCTTCCGGGGCATGTCCCTCCTCATCGGCGCGGGCCTCAACCTGCGGGACTGCATCCAGCGCTCCGCCGCCCTCACGCTCAACCCCTACATGACCCGCGACCTGCTCAAGGCCATACCGGTCGTCATGTCCGGCGGCACGCTCGTGGAGGCCTTCTCGCAGTGCACCACCCTCAGCCCCGTCGCCCGCGAGATGATCGCCATCGGCGAGCACTCCGGCGACCTCGAGGGCAGCCTGCGGCGCGTCGCCGACTGGCACCTGGAGGAGGCGCGCGCCGCCGTGCGCGTCGGCATCACGGTCATGGGCATCCTCGTGCTCTTGTTTGTCGGCGCCGTGGTCGGGTACATTGTCATCTCGTTTTACGCGGGTTATTTCAGCATGCTGGACACGTTCTAGCGGCGGACGGAGGACGCCCCCATGGAAATCGGCGATCTTGAGAAACCGGTGGAGGAGTACAAGGACCGGACGAAACTGGTCTGGGCGGGCGTGATTCTCGCCGTCGCCGCCATGATCGGCGCCATGTGGTTCATGCAGAAGCCCCGCGCCCAGGTGTCCTCCGTGCGCGCCCGCCACATCCTCATCACCTACAACAGCGCCGATGCCGCCGACCGCATGCGCGCCATCGAGCGCGTCACGGACATCCGCGGGCGCCTGCTCAAGGGGGAGAGCTTCGAGAGGCTGGCCAGGGAGTTTTCGGAGGACCCCGCCTCCTCCCGAAGGGGCGGCGACCTGGGATGGGCCCCCAAGGGCTCCTTCGCCAAGGCCTTTGAGGAGTATTGCTGGACCGCCCCGGTCGGCGAGCTGAGCGACATCATCCAGACCGAGTACGGGTTCCACCTCATCCGGGTGGACGACCGCCACCGCACCGCCGCCGAGGAGTACGAGGCGGAACTCGACCGCAAGGCCTGGGAACTGGAAAAGGAAAAGGAGGGGGGGGCGGCGCAGCCGCCCGCGGCGGAGACGGCTCAGTAGGGCGGCGTGTCGAAGCGGAAGTCGAACTCCGCCAGCGCGCGGAACATCCACGCCGCGCCCCAGCGGGGATACACGATCTTCGACCGGAATCCGGGGTATTCCCGGTACCACGGCCCGCCGCTGCGGGGATCCCGAAGATGCGCCCACGCCCACCGCATCGCCAGCGCCGCGGGCAGTTGCGCGTCCCGGTATCTTTCCGCCAGCGCCGACGGGCAGAGCACCGCCTCGGCGCAGGCGTGAATGTCCACCGGATACCGGCCCGTCGCCCCCACCGGCATTCCCGACGGCAGCAGCAGCCGGTTCCGGTAGTATATCCATCCCAGGTCCAGCGCGCTCCCCGTGTCCGCACCCGGACGCAGCGTGTTCAGCGCGTGCAGGGACCGCAGCACAAAACCCGTGTGGTGGTGGTCCACCATGGAGAGCAGCCCCGGCTCGTGCGGGTCCCCCGCCCGCCACGTGCCGTAGGGGAAGGCCCCGTCCTCCCGCTGCGCCGCCAGCGTGAAGGCCAGCGCGGGCAGCGCCCCCCCGAACCACGCCTCCGGCGCGCCCGCCGTGACCGCGCGCGCCAGATGCTCCACCGCCAGCAGGTTGGCGTTGTGGACCCGTCGCCGGTCCTGCGGCGTGTACCCGAAGCAGAACCGCCCGTCCGGGTCCTCCATCCGGGGCAGGTCGTTCCGGATAAACTCGGCGATGGACAGGACCGCGTCCCGGTGGGTTTGGCGCCCGGTGATTTCCCATGCCAGATGGTAGGCCTGTCCGGCGATGGCGCTGACCACCAGCACCGGCGTGCCCGCCGGGGTGTTCATGCCCGCCGCGGTCACATCGAAGGGGTACCCCCAGCACATGCCATGGAAGCCCGGTTCGGCGCGCTGTGTCAGCCATTCCAGATGCTGCTCCGCCTCCTCCAGCCATTCCTTCCTGATGTGGCGCTGGTAGAGGCGCAGCTTGCCCAGGGCCAGCAGGGCGTGGGTCTTCGGATTCTCCGTGGGGGGAACCCCCAGGCATTTCCGCAGCAGCACCGGGAACAGGTCCCCCAGCACCGTGGACGCCCGGCGCGGCCACTTGCGCGCCTGAAGCCGGCGGAAGAGGGGATGGGCCTTGAGGTCAAAGGGGTCGTACCCCGCCGTGCCGTTTGCCTCAAACCAGCGGTACAGCTCCTCTAGCCATTCCTGCGCGAGGCCCCTGGCCCACGAGTTGGAGGGGGGAAGCAGTCTCATCGTCCCGTCTCCTCCGCCGCCGACCGCAGCACCTCCAGGAAACGCGGGTAGTGCGTCTCAAAAGAGTAGGCCTCCCGCACCCGCGCGCGGCCCGCGCGGCCCATGCGCTCCCGGAGCGCCGGGTCGGCGGCCAGCGCGCGGATGCGCTCCTTCCACTGCTCCGGCGTGTCCGCGAGGAATCCGGACACACCGTCCTCGACCACCTCCGTGTTCATGCCCACCGGCGAGAGGATGACCGGCGTGCCCGCGCACATGTACTGAAGGGCTTTGAACGCGCACTTGCCCCGCGCGCGCGGCGTGTCCTCCAGCGGCATCAGGCCGATGTCCGGTTCCTGAAGCGCCGCCAGCTCGCCCTCCACGGTCCAGGGGCGGTTGACCACCTTCACGCCCGGCAGTTCCAGCTCCCCGTCGCTCACCACCAGCAGTTCCAGCGGAAACTCCCGGGAGAGTTCCGCAAGCGCGCCCCCCAGGGTCCGCAAATATCCCAGATTGTCCCGGATGCCGGTCCATCCCAGCACCAGGGGTGCTCCCGCGCCGCGCGCGGGATAGGTCTTCTGAGCATACCGCGCGGGGTCCACACAGGTCGGGACCACCGTCACGGCGCGCGCGCCGTGGTCCCGCAGGTACGCCTCAATGACCCGGTTGCCCGCCACGGCGTGGCGCGCGAGCGCCGCCATCTTGCGCGGCCACGCGTAGTCGATCAGTCCGGTGAACGGGCTGCGGACATAGGCCGGGCGCTCCCAAAGCGCGTCGTCCATGTCGAACACGATCCGCGGATTCAGCCGTCGAACAACGCGCTCCAACAGCGGCGGCCCGTACAGAAAGAGGGGGCCCTTGACAAAGACGACATCGGCGCCGGGCACATGCCGCAACTGGGCCATCCGCCGCAGCAGCACCATAAACAGGTATAAGAGTTTGGAAAAACGGGACTTGCGATGGTAGAGCCGCCGCCACCACGACACGGGCGCGGTGGGGCAGAACCGCACCGCATGGCCGTCCGCCGCCAGCCGGTCGGCATACCACAGGGCGCGGTGCCGCACTCCGGCGTACTGCTCGGTTTCGTTGGCGAAAACAACCACCCGCATGAAGAACCCCGTTTCCCGGACGCCGTCACCTTTCGGCACGGACCCCATTGATTCCGGAGGCGTTACATGATACCCTATATTGTCAACATTTTATCGGGCGCGCGCCCGAGAGGCGGACATGTACGAAGCATTCTATGGGTTGCGTGAGAAACCGTTCAATCTCACGCCCGACCCGAAATACCTCTACTTGAGCGACAAGCACAAGGAGGCCTTCGCGCACCTGCTGTTCGGCATCAAGAACCGCAGCGGCTTCGTCATGCTCACCGGCGAGATCGGCACCGGCAAGACCACCATCTGCCGCAACCTCCTCAACCAGCTCGACTCGGACACCGAGGTCGCCTTCATCTTCAACCCCTTCCTCAGCCCCGTCGAGCTGCTCCGCAAGATCAATTCGGAGTTCGGCATAGACACCCGGGCCGACAACCTGCTCGGGCTGACAGAGGAGCTGAACATCCACCTACTCAACGCGGGCGCGCGCGGCAAGAACTGCGTGCTCGTCATTGACGAGGCGCAGAACCTCGACCCCGTCGTGCTGGAGCAGATCCGCCTCCTGTCGAACCTCGAGACGGAGACCAACAAGCTCCTGCAGATTGTCCTGATCGGCCAGCCGGAACTCGGCGAGAAGCTCGCCCTCCACGAGCTGCGCCAGCTCAACCAGCGCATCACGGCGCGCTACCACCTCAAGCCGCTCAACGCGAAGGAAACCCTCCAGTACATCGCCTACCGCCTGCACGTGGCGGGCGGCCGCAAGGGGGGCGTGTCCTTCGCCAAGAACGCGATCGCCGCCGTCTACAAGTTCTCCAAGGGAACGCCCCGCGTCATCAACGCCGTCTGCGACCGCGCCCTCCTCATCGGGTACACCCGCGAGGAGCGGACCATCACGGCGGCCATCGTGCGCCAGGCGGTCCGCGAGGTCCGCGGGGAGCGCGTCACGGTGAAGCGGCCCCGGGACTGGTTTCATTGGCGCCGCATGCTTCCCAGCTCCTCCTTTGTCCTCGCCGTGCTGGTGGTCTTCCTCATCGTCAGGCATCTGACCGCGCCCATTGAGCAGGCCACCCGCGAACTGGGCGCCTTCAACCGGGTGCTCAGCGGGGAGGCCCCGGCGGCCCCGGACCCGGCCTCCACCGCCAACGCCGCCGCTCCGGCAGGGGCCGGCGCCCCGGCGGACCAGTCCCTCGTGGCGCGCAATGTGATTGACCGCCTTGCCGGGGTGGCGCGCGGCAGCCGCGCGGGGGAGGATCCCGCCCAGGCCCTCGCCCAGATTGCCGCCGTCTCCGCGGAGCAGTCCCGCGACTACGGGCTGGCCGCCGTGCTGGAAAAGTGGGGCCTTCCCGCGCCCGCAGCGCCCCCCGCGTCCGACGAAGCCGCGGCGGTGTCCGCCGCCCTCGCCGGGGCGGGTCTCGCCTGTGAGACCCTGCATCCGGTGACGGAGCAGTTGCTGGCCATCAACATGCCCGGCCTGGTGCGCCTGCGCCTGGAAGGCGGGCTCCGCTGGGCGGGCCTCATCGGCGCGGGCGAGGACGCGCTGGTGCTCGCCGTCGCCCCGGGTGTGCATGTCTCCCTCTCCCGTTTCGCCTTCCGCGAGATATACGCCAATGAGGCGCTCTTCCCCTGGAAAGACCCCGCGCCGGAGCAGAGCATCCTGCAGTCCGGCGCGCGCGGGCGCCACGTCGCCAGCCTCAAGGACATGCTGCGGTCCCTGAGGCTGATCCCCGACGCCAACACCAGCGACGTGTATGACAGCGACACCGCCTCCGCCGTGGCCGGCGTGCAGGCCGAGTCCGGCCTGAAGATGGACGGCAAGGCCGGGAAACAGGTGCGCATGGTGCTCATGGCCTGGACCGCCGCCAACGGCGCGCCCAGCCTCCGGCCCCGCGCCGTCACTGCGGAGGCCGCCGCCGCGGAATCCACAACGACTCCGGCGCCCGCCCCGGCGACGGTTTCCAAGCGGACGGATGCCCCCGCCAAAGAGGCGACGGCCTTTCCGATCATCACCCCGTCCAGCGCGCCGCCGGTCCCGGAGCAGACCACCGCGCCGGAAACGCCCGCCCCGCAGGAGCCTCCGACCCCCGAGTCACCGGCGCCGCCGGAGACGCCCGCGCCCGCGCCCGAAC
>Ga0116173_1002455_pt1 | contig 14401 bp, 10 predicted proteins | sample AD_UKC085_MetaG_FD_89800 | JGI IMG/M metagenome (GOLD analysis project Ga0116173, IMG submission 89800) | Active sludge microbial communities of municipal wastewater-treating anaerobic digesters from USA - AD_UKC085_MetaG | ecosystem: Engineered > Bioreactor > Anaerobic > Digestate | place: USA...
CAACTTTTTCCCCTCGGGATTTTTATTTATTACAGGTGAGCCGACTATTGCCGTGATCCCGGTACACTCTGCTGCAATTTCACTCACGGCGCGGTCACATTTTTCAACGAAATCATAGCGATCGAGAAGATCATAGGGAGGATAACCCGGAACTGACAGCTCTGAAAAGATTATGAGATCCGACTTTTCATCTCTGGCTTTCCTTATTGCATTGCATATCTTTTCCTTATTGGCTTCGAAGTTACCTATATGGTAATTAAGCTGAGCGACCGTAAATCTCATATGATCTTATCAGAAGTTGATTCCCAGCCGGAAAGATAGCAATTTATGGGACACGAAGTCCCAGGGTTGATTACTATTCTCTTTTGTGATATCGATGAAATTATTATCGAAACCTATGGCCAGGACGGCCGAAGTATTTCCCGCCAAAGGGTATACGATACCTGCCATAAGGTGCCATGACAGGTTGAATGCTCTAAGTTCGGGAAAGGCATTGCTTCCTTTTATATTCAGCGAAGGTATATCTGCACTGCCTCCGATCACTATTTTAGGATCGAGTCCAATGTCCGCAAATAACGAACCATCTCCTGTCTCGCTTGTCTCAAGCTTTAGCCCCAGCGGAACTGAGAGATATTTTATCCTGTATATTATTGCTTCTCCGGGATCAACGGTGAGGATCTCCTTCCTGTAATTCCTGATCTCAAAATATGTTGTTTCATCGCTTATCAGCCTGCCTCCCGCTTCAATAATGTTCACCCCCGATGATATCGAATAGTTTGGGCCGATATATCTGTTGTAAGATACTCCGAAAATATATCCGGGAACTGCGCCGTCGTTCCTTATATTATAATTGCCGGTTGTAAACCAGCTTATGACCGGATCAAAATGGATTCCGAATGATATATCCATGGGAGGACCGTAAGGGATCCATGGAGGCCGGTACCCCGGCTGTGAAAAGATCCCTTCAGAAAAGAAGGACATGATGATAAGAAGTATCACTTTTGTCCCGGTATGAATTATTCTCTTATGGATCATTTTTGTCTCTTTAATCAATCTCATCAAATATTGAGCCAGTTTTAAGAGCCGGGTTTTAAATCGGCAATTAGCGGAAAAGTACTAAATTCGAACTTAAAATGAACTGCAATGAAGGGATATTATAAAATATCAGTATTCTTATTATTTTGTCTGATTATAATTGCCGGATGTAAAAGGAATCATTATAAGGTCAATACCTCATCGATAGATGCCGACATTACAATAAAAAGGTTGGAAAAGTCTCTTTTTGAGCCTGATCCGGCAAAGCTGCAGGCAAATCTTCCCTTACTCAGAGAGGAGTACGGTTCCTTTCTTCAGTTGTTCAGCTATGTTATAAACGCAGGTGATATAAATAATACAATTTTCCCCGGTATCCTCATGAATTTTGTAACCGATAAGGTCAATTACGGGGTATATGAAAAAGTAATTCAGCTGTATCCTTCTATGGACCCTTATGAAAAAGAGCTCGAAGAAGCTTTCAGGCATTATATTTATTATTTTCCTGAACGGCATGTACCTTCGGTCGTGACCTGTATTACCGGATTCAATAACAGTATTATTACCGGGGATTCTGTTTTAGGGATAGGTCTCGACAGGTATCTCGGGCGTGACAGCGAGTATTATCCCCGGCTGGAAATTTACGGTTATATGGCTGCGAGGATGAATCCTTACAATATTATCCCCGACTGCATGTATGGCTGGGGATCTTCGGAATGGGATTACGATGCACTGGATTATGCTGATGATAATGTCCTGACGGCAATAATACATGAAGGGAAGGTGAAATACTTTGAAAAATGTATGTTACCGGAGCTTAATGATACGATCCTTTTCGGCTTTACAGCCGATCAGATGAAGTTCTGCAGGAACAACGAAAGGCAGATGTGGCAGTATCTGGTTGAAAATGATCTGCTGTTCAGTACCGACCAGTTTGTTATCCGTAAGCTTACAGGTAATGCACCGTTCACGAGCTATTTCACCAATGAATCACCGGGTATGGCAGCCGTCTGGCTGGGATTCCGGATAGTCGAATCATGCATGATGAATAACAGAAATCTGACCCTCAGTGAACTTATGGGAACAAAGGATGTTCAGTCGCTGCTGCAAAAAGCGCAATATAATCCGGAATAAAAAAACAGGGCTGTATTTCTACAGCCCCGAACATTTTTTAAAGATCGCTATACTTATTCTGCAGGATGAATAGCCTCGACCGGGCAAACATCGGCACATGCACCACAATCTGTGCATATATCCGGATTAATCTTATAGATATCGCCCTCGGAGATAGCCTCAACAGGACATTCATCAATACAGGTTCCGCAAGCGGTGCAATCTTCACTGATTTTGTAAGCCATTTCTATCTTCTTTTAGTTAAATTGATTACTTTGATCTGCCAAATGTATCCAAAAATTATTAATTAAAAAACATCATATAATATATACAATAAGCGTGCCTGTTTTTGACCTGGCAAGCAGATATATCCGGTCGGGGTAAACGAAGAAAATCAATTCATGAATAATATTTGATAAACGTAGTCCCCCCGATGCATTTCTAAAAATCGAGACTGAAGGATAAGTAGAATATCCGGGGTAATATATAATTATTTTCAATTCCCCATGCCCAGTCAGCCCGTATAAAATATCCCAACAGCTGTGCCCTTATACCGGCTCCGAATCCTGCAACAACAGGTTCCCTGTTGGAATCAAGAGTTACTTTTACAGATCCGCTTTCTATAACCTCATTATCCCATGCATTTTCTCCCGACCATGGGGATCTGCCTACCCAGGCTGAACCAATATCTCCGAAGCCGACAACCTGCAGGCTGTTGAGGAAATTTGATTTCAATGGCCGGCCGGCAATATACCTTACAAACGGCCACCGTATTTCACTGTTGATAAGGGCAAAGCTTGTACCGTTACGTATATTCTGGGTGAATCCCCGCATATTGGTGGCAAGAGCCTGGAAACCATAATTCATGTTTGGATTGACAGGTATAGACTGATCAAACATTCCCGACCTGTTGAAAAGATTACCTATCCAGTTATCAACACCGCCAAGGTAGTAAACAAGCCTTGTCGGCCCGTAGGATGTGCTGGCAGCCAGACGGTTAGCCCATATAAGCTCCCTGTGTATCTTTATATATTTCCTGAAATCCAGACCTACAACGATCATGTCGGATTTTCCATAGTTAAGTTCTTTATAGTATTCACCAAAAAGCTTGAATCTGGTACCATAGTAAATGTTTATTGCCCTCTTGCGGGTATTGTCATAGACCAGTTCCCCTTTCAGGTTCGCCCAGTGACGTGAGATGTTTTTACTGTTCAGTGCGGCAACCATATTATCTGAATAGAGCATCACATGCCTGTCATTCCTGTAGGCAACAGTCCCTTTAAGTGCCAGAACAGGTGTAAAAGGGTATGAATATGTCAGATATATGTTATGTGTATGCGATTTGAAGTAGCTGGAGTCATTTGAACTGAAAAATCCCTGGCGGTGGAAAATGAACTGTTTATCGAATTTCCCTTTAAGACTCTCAACACTTACAAGATATTCATTACTGTCGAAATTTCCGGAGAACCTGAATCCTCCGGTGATCCGGTAGTTTTCAAAAAGGTCGATAATGCCAAACCGCGAGAGCAGGTTCACACCGGGATTATAATACGGAGCACCCCCGCTGTAAACCTGATAGGTGTTGTTGAGAAAGCTGAAATCGATCTGATTTGCTATGTAATTATTGTAAAAAGCTGTCTGATAGATCCTTATTGCCGGCATCTCAAGAGTGCCAGTATCAAGATCTATATCCATATAGTCTTTTCTCCAGAGCTGATCGTAATAATTCTGTTTTTCTTTCTCAAAAATATAGTGACTGATATCGATCGGCTCATTTTTAATATAATATTCATAAAGAGGTTTTGTTAGAGTGTCTCTTCTTTTCTTATCCTCGGCAATGAGCCATTGTCTTATCTGTTCCACACTGTCAGCCTTATGCAGAAGGAGTGATTTCTCTTTCCTGAAATTACTCGGGATCATTTCATCTTTCGCGATTTCTGAATCAGACATCTTTCCCCTGCGAAGATTGAATTTTCCTTTGTTAAAGACGATCTCTCCGTAAGTATCTGAAGCATTTGCCACCGACTGGCTCAGGATGTTCCGGTCATAATCCGTTACAGGTACTGAATTAATGAAATATCTGTAATGTGTTGTTGTATCAATATACGCGATGGCGCTGTCGAATCCTGCAGTATACCGGTTAAGTATCCCGTCAGCATCTCCTGTATAGGTGAACCTGTTGCGGATGGTACCCGATGGTGAAAATCTGTCAATATATTGTCCCTCGGAAAGCCTTGTAAGAACATTGTTTCTCTGAGAAAGATTATAAGTAAAAAGATCAAATGTACTGCTGACCTTTTCAAAGGGATCGGCAGTATTTGACAGGGTGTCGGTTAGTCTGTTCGATGAAAAAACAATAATATCTTCCGCACCTGCCAGGAACGAGGGGTTGAGGTCATCGGCAATATCTCTTGTTATCTGTTCATTTGTGCCGGAAGCTATTGTATGTACATAAAGGTCGGTAATACCGTCTTTGACTCCCGATATAATTATCCTTGAACCTTCCGGTGAATATGAAAAATCAAGTACCTTGTCATAATACAGCAGGCTCCGGCTTTCAGTTTTCTTCTCATCTGTCCTGTAAAGATATATGGCCATTCCGGCTTTTTCTTCATTAATATATGTCAGTATCTGCCCGCCCGGGTGCCACGCTATCACAGGATAAGTATTGTCGGTTATATGTTCATATTTCGGCTCTCTTCTGAATATTACCTTTATCTTGCCCGTCGACCCGTCATACAGATTTATCTTCTTCCTTCCCCAGATATTTGTTACATAAGCAATATATCTTCCGTCGGGGCTCACCTTAACCTGCTGGTAGATCTGGTCCTTTTGGAGCTGGCTATTACATTATTATCATTAGCGGGCTGCCCCCTGTCGCCGGAAAACTCATTTGTGTAGAATTCTTTCCATTCCTTCAGCAATTCCTTGAGGTCCTTGCCAATAACATACAGGAAACCGTCCTCGGTATTCTTATAAACCTTCGTGAGATATATTATATTCGGGATAAGGGCATCGCCATACTTTTTACCCAAGAACCTCCAGAAGGACTGGCCGGCGTATATTGCATCATCATATTCAAGGTTGTTGAAATTCTTATATTTCCCTGATAATATCCCATCCTTCACACGATTCTCTGTTTCGATATCCCAGCCGAATGATACATAGTTTGTAAGGCCTTTAATATACCAGTCGGGGATTGTTATCACGGAAGAACTGTTGATACGGTCCCTCAGATCGGCATCGTAAAGCATTTCGTTTATAATAACTTCGGTGATGGCTGCCCCGATCTGTTTCTGATAAGCTACATGATCGCCTTCATAATAGAGCATCACCTTGTTCTTGATTATCCTGCTGAATCCTCCCGTATTGTAGCTGTCTTCACCACTTGTCACGAGCCCTACATTGGATTGCATGTACTCGTTATTCTTATTATGAATGATGAAGATAAGCCTTTTCTCAAGGGTGTAATCAAAAAAATCCTCTACTTCTTCAAGCTTCTTAATACCGTAATCGGCTGTGTACTGAGCCAATTCACGACCATATTCATTGAAATAACAGTCAATATCCTCGAACCTGTAGAATGACCAGTAATAATCAAAATACTGAACCCTGTTCTTACCGAATGTCATCTGATGGCCATTGTAGAACTGGCCGCTTGCGCTAAGCCAGGAAAGACATGCAATGGTAATGATTATCAGTATCCGGACACTCCTCATTATCTGATCCTTTTGGATATAAACCGGGCTTTTATGAGCAAATATTGTTCCAAACGATCCGGTTTTTGCAGCAAAACTAATGATATTATGGTTTAAAATATCTATAAAGATTAAAGTTTATTAATTTTGTCATGTTTTATGATAAATAACATTCCGGTCTGATTTTTGTACACAATGATGCAACCAAATCAGAACCGGGACAGTTATAATAAAAACCGGAAATTGATGTTAATTATTATATTGTCATAAACAATAATTTGCGATATGAAAAAAGTCTGTCTGATCATTTCAACATTAACAATCACTTTTTCTATGATGGCCCAGCCTGTGATGAAACTTTCCCAGACTGAGCATAATTTCGGTAAATTCAAGGAAGAAGCCGGGAGGCAAACACATGAATTTCTGGTTACAAACAGCGGAACATCTCCGCTTGTCATCCAGAATATTGTCGCTTCATGCGGCTGTACAACTCCTGAATGGACCAAACAACCCATTCCTCCCGGAGGCAAAGGTGTAATAACAGCTATCTATGATCCCCAGAACAGGCCGGGGGCATTTAACAAAACACTTTCGGTCTATACAAATTCAAAACCTGAAGTCGTCGTCCTTTCTATCAAGGGAGAAGTCATTCCCCGTGAAAAGACAATGGAGGAATTATATATATTCCCGGTAGGTTCCATAAGATTTGAAAGCAACCATCTTGCTTTCACAAATGTCAAAAAAACTGAAAAAAAGATCCGGGTCATGCAGGTTATAAACCCGTCAAAGGAGCCCGTTAAGATAGAATTTGAAAGCCTTCCTGCCCATCTTACCCTTAAAGCCAATCCGGAAACACTCAAACCGGGACAGAAAGGGATTATTGAAGGGACTTATGATGCTACGAAGAATGACAGCTGGGGGAATGTCAGCGATATGGTAAAGGTTAAGCTGAATGGCGTTACACAGCAGAATGTCTTTTACTATATTTCAGCCAATCTTGTTGAAGATTTCTCATCGCTCTCCAAAGCCGATCTCGAGAGTGCTCCGGTATTTAAACTGGCATCCACTACTGTCGATCTTGGAAAGATCCCGGGCTCAACCGAGAAGGAGGTTGAATTCAGGTTCACCAATGCGGGTAAACGCGATCTTGTCATAAGACATGTCAGATCTACCTGCGGATGTACTGCCGTACAGCAGGGGACACAGGGTATGGGCATCAAACCGGGACAATCGAGCTCGATAAAGGCAAAATTCAATTCCGGCAGCTATAAGGGAAGGGTCACCAAGGCTATTTATGTCTACACAAATGACCCGAAAAACTCGGAGGTGGTCCTGATGCTCAATGCCGATGTTGAGCAGACTGCCCAGAAATAAAATGACCGGAAGAAAAAAGACGGGAAGCAATCTTCGGGTAAGGGAAGAAATTGATCAGCCTCCGAATATAAACCCTGCAGTTTTTTCAGGAGGAAAAATGCAGAGAAAAAAATACTCTGAAGATGAGTATTTTGCAGGTATTCTTGATGGTAACCGTACAATACTGAGTCAGGCAATAACACTCGCCGAGAGCTCACGGCCGGACCATTGCTGCATGATCCAGGAAATAATTGAGAGGTGCCTGCCATACAGCGGGAAATCTGTGCGGATAGGTATAACGGGTGTCCCCGGAGCTGGTAAAAGCACATTCATAGAAGCTTTCGGTCTTTATATCTGTGGATCGGGACGTAAAACAGCCGTTCTTGCCATCGATCCCAGCAGCGGAAAAACAAAAGGAAGTATCCTCGGGGATAAAACCAGGATGGAAATGCTGAGCATCCATCCTAATGCTTTCATCAGACCTTCACCCGCTGCAGGAACGCCCGGAGGAGTAGCCAGAAAAACCAGGGAATCAATAATACTGTGTGAAGCTGCAGGATTTGATACAATACTTGTTGAAACAGTCGGTGTTGGACAGTCAGAGACAGCAGTTCATTCTATGGTCGATTTTTTCCTGCTTCTTATGCTTGCAGGAGCCGGAGATGAACTTCAGGGAATAAAACGCGGTATAATTGAAATGGCTGATGCAATCGCAATAACAAAAGCCGACGGAGATAATAAAATGAATGCGGATAAAGCTTCTGTTCTCTACAGAAATGCACTCTCCCTGTTCCCCCCGCAACCATCAGGATGGAAACCGGAAGTACTGACATGCTCTGCCATTTATAAAAATGGGATCAAAGAACTATGGGATGTGATAAATGAATATGTTTCATTCACACGGGGGAACGGATATTTTGAGGAAAGACGGAAACAGCAATCGGTGATAAGAATGAACGATGCGATAAGGGATCATCTTAATAATTCCTTTCATAATGACGGAGATGTGAAAAAGATGCTGCCACATCTCGAAAAACAGCTTTATGAAGGCAGAATTACTTCCTACATGGCAGCCATGGCCCTTATCGATAAATACACTAAAAAATAAGGCCGGTACATAATTATTTGTATCTTTGCGCGATCAAAAAATATTGAAAATCCGATTAAGTTAATAAAATGAAAAAAGTTATCTATCTGTTTGTTCTGGCAGCTTTTCTGTCTGCCTGTAATTCTGAACCCCGTTTTGTTATAAAAGGGAAAATCTCCGGCTCCGACAGCGTCACATTTCTGCTTCAGAAGAGGGATGCAGGAAAAATAGTCACAATCGATTCTTCTGTCGTAAAAAAAGGATCATTCAAAATGAAAGGAAAGGTTGCATATCCCGAACTTGTACAGCTTATCGCCCTGAATACTCCATACAGAACATCATTCTATCTTGAAAATTCAGAGATATCAGTGACCGGTAAGCTCGATTCGCTTTTCAATGCAAAGGTTACCGGCTCCAGAACACAGGATGAATACAATTCGCTTATTGAATCAACAAAACCTTTAAGTGAGAAATATTCAGGACTGGTTCAGGAATACCAGGCAGCCCGACAGGTAAATGATACTGCAAAGATGTCTCAGATCGAAAGAGCTGCTGATGATGTAAGCAAAGAGATGTCAGCGGCACAGAAGGCATTCATTAAAAATAATCCTTCATCATTTGTTACTCCCTCAATTCTAAGGAGTCTTAGTTATGAAATGGAAGCCGGCGAAATTGAAGCTGCAATTAATGCAATGGATACAAGTGTTTCAAAAATCCCTGTTGTACAGGAACTCAAGGTCAGGCTGGAAGCTATGAAAAGAGTTGCAACAGGGCAGAAGGCCCCCGATTTTACGCTTAATGATGTTAATGGCAATCCTGTTTCATTATCATCAAAGATCGGATCAAAGCTTCTGCTTGTTGATTTCTGGGCAGCCTGGTGCGGACCCTGCCGCCAGGAAAACCCGAATGTAGTGAAAGTTTATAACGAGTTTAAGAATAAAGGTTTTGATGTTTTCGGCGTATCGCTCGATCAGTCAAAGGACGACTGGGTAAAAGCAATTGCTGATGACAAGCTTACCTGGACACATGTTTCAGATCTTAAATACTGGAGCAGCGATGCAGCAAAGTTATATGCAGTCAATTCTATTCCTGCTAATTTCCTTCTCGACGAAACAGGCACAATAATTGGCCGTAATCTCAGAGGTAATGACCTCAGGGAAAAAGTGAAGGAGTTATTAAGTAACTAAGAAAGAAACGTATTAAAAAACGTATTAAGAAACGTATTTTAATACGTATTTTAATACGTTTTTCTTTAATCGGTTTAAATTCTATTTATCGAAATTAAATGCAATTGATATTTTCATCGTGAAGACATCTGCATGGTGTGGAAATTTTTCTACTATGACAGTAATGTATCTGTTTATACCGGATACACGACTTTTCAATGACCAGGTGACAGGATTTTTTCAAAGAGCGTGATTTAATCCTGATTAACAATTAATATTTCCTGCAAAAATCGATTTATTGAATTAAAAGTGTCCTGCAGGTTTGAGTATTTGTTATCGGCGCCAATATCATAACCTCCCCATCCACTGCCACCACCGAAACTAATAGTGTTCATATCCCTATTGCAGAGCCAGCCGAAGTATGCATCAAAGGTAAGCCTTCGGCAGTATGCCTCTTGTTTTTCTTAATATGATTTTTATGAACCCTCTCAATGAGACAACGGTTTGTCGAGTTTCTGCATTAACTAATCCGGGATTTTATCTTTATCTCCAGGATTAGTTACTTATTGTCTTTTTGGATGGTTTTGCTAATGCAGGAAGATTATTCCTCGATCAATAAACCACTTTGTTACTTTGCCGAACACTTCTGATAATGATTTGCCTTTGATTTCTTTTTTGTTCTCCATGAACTCTCCTATAAAAGAGTCATAAATTTCACTTTGCAGTTTTAGAACAATTGGGAATGCTTTCCGATCATAAATTGTTAGTACACCAGTGTAATAAATCCATTCTCCGGATTGCAGATGTTTACCGAGTATTTCTTCTTTTGACTGATAAATTATTTTTGCCCTGGTCATTTTGTTAACGGTAGCAACTCGTCCAGTTTCTGGATTGAATGATCCGATATCCGGGTGAGGGTGTCTTTCAGCCAGGAATATGGTTCTATCTTATTAATCTTGCATGTACCCAGGAATGAGTAAATCATTGCTGCCTGCTGGGCTGCCTCATGTGATCCGGCAAACAAGTAGTTCTTCCGACCGAGGGCCACACCTCGGATACTGTTCTCTATGAGGTTATTATCTATCTCAACCTGTCCGTTATCAATGTACCTGGTTAACCTGGGCCATAATTTTAGAGTGTATGATATAGCCTGACCAATAGAACTCTTTGGCAATACTTCAGGTAATTGTTCTTTCATCCACTTTTCTAATTCCTGCAATACCGGAAGAGATTTTGCTATTCGAAGCTCCTTACGCTGATCATATGACAGATTACTTTCCCGCGCTTCACGCTCGACCATGTATAGATTCCTCATGCGGTCAAGAACATATTCAGCTCTTTGGGGATCGTTATCTTTTGAGTTTTCATATTTCCTTCGAGCATGCGCAAGGCACCCGTATAAGGTTATTCCTTCTTTATTTTCATAGACATCATAGGCGGAATACCCGTCGACCTGAAGCATTCCCCGGAACTTTTCAAGGAACTCTTCCGGGCCGTCCCGGCCCCTCCCTTTCCGGTAATCAAAGCATACAAGTTTTTCTATCGGTGCATAATACACCCAGTGGTATCCCTTATGTGTTGACCCGGGTTTATCATGGGTCTGTACCGGTATCGGTGTCTCATCAGCCATCAGGTAACTGCTTTGCCTCACTCTTGTTACCAACCTGTTATACAAAGGCTCCAGTAACCTGCACGAAGCTGTGAACCATCCGCTGATCGTCGATTCGGCTATATCAATATCCTGTCTTTTGAACTGTTGTACCTGACGATAAAAAGGAAGGTGATCAACAAACTTACTGATAAGAAGATGTGACAAAAGACCTGGCCCTGCATTCCCTCTTGGGATTGGCAATGTAGGCAGTTCTCCTATAACGATCTTTTCTTCTTTGGGGAATACATATTTTGGACGAACATACTTCTCAACATAAAACTTACCCGGAGTATATTCAAGAACTTCTGTTACAACTTCTCCGATCTTCCTGGCTCCGGTAATATCTTCTGCCGGTTCAATTATATGTTCTTCACGATGAAGATGAGCCGGTAAAGCAAGCCTTATTGCTGCTCCTTTTTTATTGTCTGATTTATTACGGGTATAAGTGATCTGTTCTGTTTCTCTTTCGGGCTGTTCAACGGTTTCTACATCCAGTCCCAGGTTTAATTGTGAGGGATCATTCCCGATATGCCTCTCACTTTTACTTCCAAAGATCATTCGTTTGAGTTGGGCAAGCTCCTGTTTATAATATAAAAGCTCTGCAGTAAGATTTGTAACCTTCTCTGACAACTCAGTGTTTTCCTTTTTGAGAAGCAGGTATTCTTCCTCTGAGATTGGTCTTTTGTCCTGATATGTTACCTGCCCGTTTTGCATATAACAAAAATGGCAAAAAACAGTCTCTAACCCTAATATTTTCAGGCTTTGTTATTAAGATGCCAGTGGAATTTTGTTAATAAAATATCGTCTCCTTTGCTTGTATTTTTCAATAGAAATTCCCTCGACCATCAGCATCAAAGATGACCAGCTTATCTGGCATGTTTTTCCCTGAGAAGTCAACCGTGGAACTTCAAAAGTTCCTCGTTCAAGCCGCTTGTAATACAAAACAAATCCGCCCTGTTCCCAGTGAAGCAATTTTATCTTATCCCTCTGCCTATTGACAAAGATAAATACCTCACCGCCTTCAGGACGACGGCCAAGTTCTGTATGCACCAGACCACATAAACCATCAAAGCCTTTTCGCATGTCTGTGACAGAGCTGTAAAAATAATACCTGAAAGTGGAACTGAGAGAAAACATTTAAAAGTATTGATCACAGGCTTAAAAGTTGTTTTAGTGTTGACAGCCTTGTCGCTGCAGGTAATTGTAAGATTACTCCTCCCGGGTAACGGATCTCGATATGAGCTCCTGAACTTATCTCAATCGGTAAAAAGCTACTCTCTTCCATTTGGCGACGGTATCTTCTGAGCCAATAATAAAATGTCGTATAGGTCAGATCATGTTCCTGGCAAAATACCTGTTGTGGCTTGCCACTTTCCTGCCATTGTTCGATCAGGGATAACATCTCCTCCTTCCTGTTGATACGTTCCTGCTTTTTCATGAAACCAGTTTTGGTTCCAAAATTATCTCAAGCAGGTTATCGAAACAAGAGGCATCAGGCCGAACGCTTACAATTGTTTTTCAAACTGGGTTAAAAAGTTAGGATCAATATTTCCTTTATAAAGAGTTCTTTAATACTATTTTGTTAAATTATAATTTTCATTATCAGATTGTTCTTAAGATAATGATGAAGCATTATATTAAAACTTTTGCCTCTATTTATCGTGTCTAGGTTGGTGAATACATTTTGCTGAATCAGGTAGCTCAAATATGGGCGGTGATCCAGGAGGCATGACACCTTTTTTAATAACATAATTATCTTTATCGATATACTTAAGTTGCCAGGCTGTGAAAAAATAGACTGCCCCTTCAACTCGATTAAATGAGTTTAGCCCAAGTTTAATTAATATTTTATTTGTGTCCATGGAACTTTCAACTACTTTGCCAATGCCAAAATCTATTAGTATGACTTTATTATTTATTTTTATGTATGCGTTGGGAAGTCCAAAGGTCTCAAAGATAAAATCGTAGTCACCATGTCCAGACAATGTTAAAACTAATGTGTCTTCATTTTTATTAATATGGCATACAATAATAGGCACTTCTTTATATCGTGTTGCATCTTTATACTGATGCAAATAATTTTTAAAGAAGTCTATAATTATTGGGTTATTAATTGAAACGGAATCATAGAAGGAAATAGGTAATGATTGTTTATTGGCATTCCTTTGAGCAAATGATAAAGGTGCCAAAAACATTTCTAGAACCAACACAATAGTTAATGTCAGTTTTTTAATAACACCAAAATGGTAATTTAACGTGTCCATAAATGCCATGATTATTTAAAAAATCTCTCGTTCGAAAAACTTCGTAAGAAATTGGTTTTCCAGTGGGAAGATAACCAGCAGCCCTTAACCAGAAATCTGTTAATACAAATAATGGACCATATTGCGAAAGTAGATAAAAATCATCCCCGTTTATCCAGTCATATTCTGAACCTCCTGGATGTGTATGAAACGTACCCAGAATTTCTAAAGTCCGGTTATCATAATTGACATGAAAAATATTATCAATCTTCACAACTGGTAAATATGGGAACAGACAATGATCTGCTGTATTCTTGTCATTAGGTAAAATCAAAACACCACTACTTGTCAAAAAAGCATGATTTTCAAGAAATTCACTATCACCAAAGCAACTCGCATCCCAAAGCAACCTGAATGCAAAATTTTGATCCTTCTTCGAAAATAATATCGGACTAAATCTTCTTATTGCATAGCCATCTGGTGTAGTTGGAAAAGAATAATATGAAACACCACTGATACTTTGTTTTGGAGCATATGTAAATTGAAGATTGTATGTTTTTTCAAAATCAGATCTAGTAAAAACTGGCCCATTTACCTCTTGAAAATTAGATGTGGATCTATATGTAAAAGATGTCCAATCCCAATAAACTCCATTTAATCCATTGCCATTTCGGCCCTGCCCTGGAAGTCCATAACCACCTCCACCTCCTCCGAAACTAATAGGGTTCATATCCCTATTGCATAGCCAGCCGAAGTATGCATCAAACCAGGCATCGCTTTGTGGATCCTTTTCTTTTGCCAGCATCCCGGAAGGATCTGAGTATTTCAGTGGATTATTAAGGCAATATGTATACCTGTTGAAGTTCTGTGTAAAATCCGGGGTCTGGACATAGTTATCAGGACTAAGAAATTGTCCAATAAGAGGATCATAAACTCTTCCGTTCATGTTTATACTATTGAACCATGGCATATGCTCGTGACCTGTAAAGCCTCTGCCGGCAACAAACAGGGCAGGCTCTGACCCCGGAGCATAATTTGTCCAGTTTGTTGGATTTCTC
>Ga0116173_1002470_pt1 | contig 14358 bp, 9 predicted proteins | sample AD_UKC085_MetaG_FD_89800 | JGI IMG/M metagenome (GOLD analysis project Ga0116173, IMG submission 89800) | Active sludge microbial communities of municipal wastewater-treating anaerobic digesters from USA - AD_UKC085_MetaG | ecosystem: Engineered > Bioreactor > Anaerobic > Digestate | place: USA...
TTGACCTATAGAACATGTGCGATTTGTTAAAATAGCTCCTCAAAGTTTTGAATTGGTTTCAATCCCAGTATCCATAGGGCTTTGAGACATATTGCAGCCTGCATTTTGACCTATACGCCAAAAAAGCAAGCACCTTTGGTTGGAGCGCATTTGTATTTGCTCACTAAAGACTCAAAAAAAACACTGGTGTAATTAAACCTTTCGCGATATTTTTAGTCATAACTATTTATATCGACTACAAGGGTTATTCTTCAAAACTGAAGAAGTTCTTTTAAGTGATAAGTATTAAAGCAAACCAAGGTATAAATTGCCTTGAAGAGTTCTGAAATCAAAAAACAAGATGAAATTTAAATTTTTTCTCCCGCTGATAATCGCACCTTTCGTCAGCGTAACAGCGCAAGCTGGAGATGCCTCCGTAAAAGGTGTCATCATTGACAAAAACACAAAAGAGACGTTACCAATGGCTACCGTTCAACTTTTTGTTGGTTACGAATCAAAGCCAAGAACAGGAATGGTAACCGATACAGCCGGAGCCTTTTTATTTTCAAATCTTGAATATGGAAATTACAGACTAGAGATTAGCTACGTAGGTTATGAAAGCCGTAATGTGCTCTTCTCGCTCACATACGCTGAAAACAACGTTAATCTGCGCCGCATCCGATTAAAACCAGACGAAGCCATGTTACAGGAAATCACGGTAGTGGGGCATCGTTCTTCCTTACAGATGGATATTGACAAAAAGGTATTCCTTGTCAACGAAAACGCCCATACAGAGGGTATTTCTGCATCTGAGATTTTGAAAGACATCCCATCCGTAGACATTGACGCCGAAGGAACTGTGACCCTTCGCAACAACGAAGCCGTTGAGGTTCAGATAAACGGAAAGTCGTCTGGTCTTACAGCCGACAACCAAGGCGAAATTTTGGAACAGTTACCAGCCGGCAGCATCGAGAAAGTTGAAATCATCACCAACCCTTCAGCTAAACACAACGCAGAAGGTTCTGCGGGAATCATCAACATCATTTTGAAAGAAAACCGAGAGATGGGTTATTTCGGCTCTGTTAGCGCTGATTTGAACTATCCATGGGAGAGCAAAATTGGCGGTTCGTTAAGCGGCAACCTCTCCTACAGCACAAAGAAAGTTGACCTTACAGCCAGTGTAGGTTATTCCAACCGAAACAATACAGGTGACGGATACACTGACAGACAACATTTCGGTGCCGACACTACTTTTCTAAGACAAGACGAAGATTACACTTTCAAGATGAACTCCGGATTTCTCCGTTTAGGCGCCATCTATAAGATCAACTATAGAAGTAACCTCAGTGCATCTGGAATGGTCTCGTTGGGCGACCGCAACCGCGAGAACGACATCACCTACCTACGTGGTAATGTCATCAACGGATATAGAACCAATGCCTCCTCCATGACAAGATTCAACAACAACGAGATGGATAGAAAGATGTTCAGCTTCTCTGTCGATTTCGACCATAAGTTTGACCGAGACGGAGAGAAGATCTCCACCTCCATTGGCTATTCTGGTAATTACCGCGAAACAGATGCTGACTATGTACAGATGAGTTTCGACCAAAGCAACACATTTATTGCTGGTTCCAACTCCATTGAGACACAAGAGAATGATGAAAAGACAAACAACTACTACTTACAATGTGATTATGTAAATCCATACTCACTCACCTCTAAATATGAAATAGGTTATAAAAGTACGTTCATGTTCTCGAACAATGAGAGCGACTCCTACATCAAAGAAGGTTACGCAATGGGATTCATCCCTCAGTATGGTCTGTTCAACGACTTCGATTACAACCAGAACATACATGCTCTCTATGCATCGTACGGAACAAAGATTAGTAAAGTCAGCACAAGCTTAGGTTTACGTGGCGAGTTGACGGAGATAAATTGGGAACAGAACCTCAGCAACGAAAAGGATGACAAAGATCCTTATTTCGACCTCTTCCCAACTGTCTTCTTGGGATATAGTTTCTCTAAAACAAACGAGCTACAATTGAGCTATACAAGGAGAATCAACAGACCACGCAGCCGTTTTGTAAACCCTTACCACAACGTAAGCGACGCTGCCAACGTAAGTTTCGGTAATCCCGACATTAATCCTGAGTACACTAACTCATTCGAGCTCAACTACATCAAATCATTCGATAACCACACCATCACCTCTTCACTTTATTACAAGAGGACAAATGACGTGATTCAAAACTACAGTTGGATGGAAGACGAGACAATGATGAGGACTTTCGCCAATCTGTCTACAGCCAATTCAAGCGGTTTCGACCTTGTTTTGAGAAACCGATTCAAGAGATTGACATTGACCAGCAGTGCTGACATTTACTATTACTTACTTGAAGGTGGAAAATACACCCTATCCGAATCATCAGGTATAGAAGGTGTAAGTCAACACAATGTCACCATTAAGGAGAGAAGCAGTCTGAGCTGGACAGCCAGAATCACAGCCGACATCACCTTCCCTGCCAACTATCTAGGTCAGATTTCTGGTAACTACAGCTCACCAAAGGCCATTGCCCAAGGTAAGACATTGGGTAATTACCAAGTTAACGCAAGCGTAAAGAAGAGCTTCTTTGAACGTAAGTTGACGGCTGCTCTGGGTGTTAGAGATATCTTCAACTCACGCAACCGTAAGACGGAGACTTGGAGCGACGATTTCGACCAGACTTCAGAATCCCATAGAAACGGCCGTACTCTCAACTTCAACCTCACCTATCGCTTCGGAAACAACAAGATGAGCAAAGACAAGGAAAAGAAAGGACAGAACGAGGAAAACAAAGAGGAAGAGTTTGATGAGGAGTTTTAAATAAATCAACACACGATGGCATACGATTTTTATTGCAATAAAGAGTGTGATTTTTTCCCTTGTCATAAGACAAACAAGCCGGAGGAGTTCAACTGCATGTTCTGCTATTGTCCGCTCTATATGTTGGGCGAAGATTGTGGGGGAATCTTCAAATATCTATCCAACGGCATCAAAGATTGTTCTGACTGTTTACTTCCCCACACAAAGGAGAAAGGCTACGAGTTCATTCAAGAAAAGATGAATGTAGTCATCAACAAGGTAAAGAAAGGAGACGGCGAGATCGAACTTTCTCTGAAAGACTCATGCTGCTGTACCGACAAAGACAAGGAAGAATAAAAGGTTAAAAAGAGATAAACGCAGAGATACTATCTCTCAAAAAGGATAGTTTGATATTGAATTATCAGCAAAATCTCATTTACTTTGTATTAACAGATCAAATAAAATTAACAAACATGCAAAATTTTGAATTAGAAGGAAATAGGACTTATGAGCAGGAACTTTCTATCAAGGCTGCCATCACAAGTTTTATGACCAAAGTTTATGGTTGGATGACATTTGCACTTGTCATCACTGCACTGACTGCTTTTGCCGTTGCAAACTCAGAGCAAGCACTTACATTCATTTTCAGCAGCAAATATGTATTCTATGGATTGATCATTGCTGAGTTCGGATTGGTAATAGCCATCAGCGCTGCCATCAACAAGCTTTCCTACAGTGTGCTGTCATTCCTTTTCGTGCTTTATTCGTTAATAAATGGAGCTACAATTTCCGTTATATTTCTTGCGTATACGATGAGCTCCATTGCCAACACATTTGTTGTATGTGCGGCAATGTTCGGTTCAATGTCAGTATTCGGATTCATCACAAAGAAGGATTTGTCTGGTCTTGGTAAGATCATGATCATGGGTCTAATCGGCATTATCATTGCATCCATTGTCAATATTTTCACAGCAAGTTCAACTTTCGATTGGATCATCTCTTTCATTGGAGTAATCGTATTCGTTGGGCTTACGGCTTACGACACACAGAAACTAAAGAACATGAGTTTAACGATCAACAATGAAGAAATGGCAAAGAAGCTTTCTATCATTGGAACATTAACGCTCTATCTTGATTTCATCAACTTGTTCCTTTACCTACTTAAATTTTTAGGCAACAAAAAGAACTAAAAGTTCAAAAGCATAACGCACAAGAGAGGGCTGTATTTAACGATACGGCCCTTTTCGTTTTTTTTGGACCAAGAGAAAAAGTGCGTGGAGAGTTTATAACCACGAATTTTTTTAGGTCAACTAAAATCAGGAAACGACAGACCTCTGAGCTAGGGTGCTCAAAAGATGGTTCTAAATCTAGCTCAAAAAACAAGTTCTTTTTAACGAGAAAATATCGAGCTACCGACTAGCCGCGAAGGCGACTACACAATAATAGCCGCGAACAAAATCCTTGGTTATCACTGAAATGAAAAGACGAAATATCTCATATCAAAAAAGAGGTTGTACCTGCTTGATACAACCTCTTTATGAGAAAGCTTATATAATTGGGTCAAAACCGAATTTTTATTACTTTACGATAACACCCTTATATGAAGTTGGATAATCTCCAAAATCCAAAGAGAATGAAATGCTATCACCAGATACAACTCCCTTCAGATTCTTACCCGTATATTTTTCAACTGGTTTTCCTGCCATTGTTGGGACAACAGAATCTGCAGCAAAAGAGATACTCTTTCCATTAGCTGTTGAAGGGATATTTGGCAATGTAATGTCAATTCTTACTGGCATCTGAGGAACAAACTTAACCTGCATCATATCCAAACTTATTGATGAATAGTATGCAGCAACATTCACATTGTCTGTCTCGCTATTTTGTCCGTTGACAAGAACACCCAACTGTCCTAAATAGTCAGAACCATCATTGACTGTTCCTTTGTAAGTAACAGGATAAGAACCAAGTGTTACAGAGAAAGATATGCTATCACCGTTTATTGTTCCTTTCAAATTTTTACCTGCATATTTAGGCAATGGTTCACCTTCATACAAAGGAACGATTGAATCAGAAGAAAATGAGATTATCTCACCAATCTTCTTATATGAAACATTAGAAAATGTCAAGTCAACAGATGGCATTTGAGGAACAAACTTAACCTGTTTCATGTTGATATTGATAGCATTATAATTTGCTATTACATTTACACTGTCAGAGACATTGTTTTGTCCTTGATATAAAACGTTCATCTGACCCAAATAACCTGAAGAAAAAGTAGTCTTTTCCTTGCAATCGTCTTCCTGATTGTTGTTTTCTGTTTGGTCTTCATCTTCGTCATCACTACAAGCTGTGAAACCGAAAGACAAAGCTCCGAACATCATGAATAATAAAAAAATCTTTTTCATCACTAAAAAACTTAATTTGTTAATATGGTTACTAAATAATTTTCAAAATCAGCGGGCCAACAAACCGTCATACTTCAAGGTAAAGCCAAAATAGCGAGGTTTTCCACTTTGGAAGAAGTTATTGCCTCTCGACATAAAGTAGAAGGTGTTGTAATCCGTATCGGTCAAGTTTTTGCCCCACAAACTTAACTCAAATTTCTTATGCGTGAAAGCAAGTGAAGAGCCGAGCATGGAATAGAAATCTTGTTTCAACGTATTGCTTTCGTTCCAATAGATGTCGTCTACGCCCTTCCAGTTGGCCGCAACGATAATCTTGTCCACAAAACCATTCAAACGGAAAATATAGCGTCCAGATAAGGCCAGCGTATTCATTGGTGCGTAAGGAACATAATTATCTTTATAATCGACGTTTCCATCATTAAACTCCACAAATTTAGCATTGGTGTAACCGTAAGCTCCGGTCAACATCCAGTCGTTAAGATGGTAAGTCAAAGAGAACTCACCACCGAGGCTGCGAGTCTTTCCTGCATTGGTCATCATACGGCCCGTACTCTTTCCCTTCGGGAAAACGGTGAGTTGCTGGTCACTGCAATCGATATAGAAGAGAGAGACATCTGTCAGCAATTTCGAGTCGAAGTTAGAAAAATGCCCGCCCAACTCGTAGTTCCAGCTATGCTCCGGATCGTAAAAGGTTGCCTCTGCTGTGTTATAAGTAGTAGCGCCCATGCCATCCATATAGACACCGATAGAATTCATCATCTCGTTCATCATCTTGCTTTGAATTATATCAGAGAAGATCTGCGTATTGAAACCACCGGCCTTGTAACCCTTGGCTACATAAGCGTAGAGATTATTACCCTTGCTGAGTTCATATTGAAGGGATACCTTCGGAAGAACCTCCTTGAATGTTTTCTTCTCTTTACCGTCCATGCGGGTCTCTACCAATTTATAATCGTCCATCACCAAAGAGAAGAGATAGTGCATATCTGATGATTTCTTATAGTCCATCTCAGCCTGTTCGTAGTCCAAACGCAAGCCTGCCGTGAGCAACCATCTGCCCAACTTGAATTCAGACTGATGATAGACTGCCGCACCATAGGTTGGCAAGTCAAATGTGCTAGCCACCAAAATATGATCGTCGTTTATGTCAATTCGTTCAGAAGGGAACACCTGCTGCATTCCTTTATTGGCGTTGGCCAAGATCAACTTCTCAATTCCATCTCTTTTGAAAAGAACAGGAGCGTCCATATCATTCTGTTTATAGAAGCCCCAAAGGCCAAACTGCCAGTTCCAATGTTTTGACTTACGCGATTTCACTACAAAATCCTGAGTAAAGGCATGCTCTTTTTGTTTTTGGTTCAAAGTGAAGATGGCATCAGGAGAAAAATCTTGATCCAGTTTTAAATCGTCGTCTAAAAGCTGATAACTAGTTAGCGAAGATATCTCTACTTTTGATAATTGATATTGTATTCGCAAGCCATCAATAAGGGTTTTGCGTTCATATCCACATTTGTCGTTATAATTGACAGGAAGTTGTATTTCTCTGTCCGCATCGTACTCCGCATAGGCATATCCACCCTGAAAAAGCATTCCAAACGTGATCATATTGTCCATGGTGAACTTTCCGTTGGGTTTCCAAATCAGACGACCGCGTATTGCAAAGTTTGTTGACGTGTCACATTTCTCTCCAGTATATTCATTCTCAAAAAAACCGTATGATTTTGCTCCATAAGCTGCCAACGAATAAAAAAGCTTTCCATTTTTCAATCCATCATAATAGGATACTTTCGCCTTGGCCGTATGCGTTGGAGAAATATCCACTTCGGCTTTTAATCCCTTGAAATAGAGAGGAGAAATAGTAAAAACGTTCATGACTCCGCACATGGTATTTCTTCCATATAGAGTTCCTTGCGGACCCCTCAACACCTCAACTCGTTGAATGTCGAAGAGGTCAAAATCGTAATTATTCTTATTTATGTAGGGAACATTATCCACATTCAATCCCATGACCGGTTGGTCAATTCTGGCACCTAATCCACGGATATAAATGGACGAAGTGATGCTTGAACCATAATCTGGAATGTAAAAGTTAGGAGTAGAGATAGAAAAGTCTTTGGCAGCCGAGATATTTTCGCGTTCTATCTGTAAAGTTGAGAAAGAAGAGGAGGCCACAGAGCGACTTCTCAACGGTTTTGTCTCTTTTATAGGCGCTTCTACAGAAACCTCATTCAGTAAATACGAACGCAATGAATCATTATCGCCAGCTATAATATTCGCAGATATAAACATCAGCGAAATAGAAATCATCAACCTATTAAAATTCAATGGAATCATTTTACCTCAATTACTCAAAATCTGAGATTTCCGACACTTTTTAACGCCACAAAGCTACTGCTATATTTTGAGGTGGTTTAGGATTGTTTTATTAAAAAATTAGGACTTTTTATTCCTTTTCCTATAATCGAAAGGTGAGATGCCCTCATGTTTCTTGAATTTGCGGGAGAAATAGGACTGATCCAACAACTTAAACGTCTCCGCAATCTCTGAAACCGGCATATTTGTCTCCCTTAAAAGAATTTTAGAACGCATGATTATGGACTCTTCAATCCACTGAGAAACGGGTTTGGAGGTATTTTTCTTTATTACTTTATTCAGATGGTTAGGCGTGATACCAAAATGACTAGCATAATCAGGCACGGAAAGGATTGGTTTAGACTCGTCAAAAATCATCTCCAAAAAATCATTGCTGATATGGTCTACCAAAACGCTAACGCCCGGACTGGAAAGTCTATTCAACTCCACCAATGCCGAGAGCAGGAATGATTTAATCAAAGCGTCATCAGGTTTAGGATTGGATGACTCCTTATAAATACGATCTAGCAAAGCCTCAACAAATTTCGACTCAGCGGCATTCATGGAGGCCTTTACTGGCTCATGCAGTTGTAACATTCGCACCTTTTTCAACGCTTCAGAGCTAAATAAATTTTCGCCCATATAGGCAGAATGAAATGCACCCATGTAACCCACACTATCCTTGTAATATTTAATGGAAAAAGCCACGCCTTGAGGCAAAAGAAAAAAATCATTTGCACGCACAAGAGTGTTTTTCTGCTCCTCTCCCTCTATCAAAACCTCACCTTCAGAAAGGTAGATGAAACTATTCACGATGGAACGCATCATGGGCGTAGGGCAACTCATTTTATAGCAACTTTCGTCCAATCTGCGAATGGAAAATGGCTCCATCATAGGCTTCGAAAGTCTCTCCATCTGTCTGTTGTTATGCTCCATCATAATTCTAACTTTTAAGAAATTGTCCTTACCGATTTTAGTTGACCTAAAATTAAAAAATTCGTATTAAAAAAGAATGACGCACAATCTTTGTTGAGGCAAAGATAGCGCGCCATTTTCAATTATCAAATATCAACCTTAATCTCCAAAGTTTGGCATATTAACTGCAACCCTGAACTTCCAGTAACAGAAGAACACGATGGATGTAACCACAGCAATACCACCAGCAATATAAGCAATGCTCTTATCTTGACCCATGCACTCAGGGGCAACAAATATATAAGAGACGCAAACCATTGTCATAAACAATGCCGGAATCAAAGAGATGAGGTACATCTTCTTTGCCCTAACAAGGTAAGCGGTAATAGCCCACAAGGTGAATACAGACAAAGCTTGGTTCAACCAAGCGAAATAACGCCAAATCATACCAAAACCATCCTTATCTTCCAAGCTGTAAACCAAGATACCCATTGTTACGATAAAGATAGGTACACTGATGAACAGACGTTTGGTGATGCTCTTTTGTTCCATCTGAAGAAAATCGGCCACAATCAGACGAGCTGAACGAAGGGCAGTATCACCTGAAGTGATGGGAGCGAACACAACACCAAGGATTGCCAAAACAGCTCCGGCAGTTCCTAACCAATTATTGGTAATTGAGTTGACAATGTTAGCAGGATTACTCTCTCCCATTCCATTCTCATGAAAGAAGTAAGTTGCAGCAGCAGCCCAAATCAAAGCAACGATACCCTCAGTAATCATTGCGCCATAGAATATTGGGCGACCCAATTTCTCATTTACCATACAGCGTGCCATCAATGGTGACTGAGTAGCATGGAATCCAGAGATAGCACCACAAGCGATGCTGACAAACATAATTGGAAATATAGGAAGTGAATCTGCTTGCGGATGTGTATTAGACAAGCCGTCTGTCAACTCAGGCAATTCAGGATGGATAACGTACAACATCACCAAAACACCTACAGCCATAAACAAGAAGGCAAATGCAAAAAGCGGATAAATTTTACCAATAATCTTATCGACAGGAAGTAAGGTTGCCAACATATAATATACAAAAATGATGATGATCCACCAAAGAGCATCCATTCCCGTCAAAGTATTCAACAAGCCAGCAGGACCAGAAACAAAGACGGCTGCAACCAACAGCATCAAGACCAGGGAGAAAACTCTCATAATCTGTTTGGTGGTTATACCCAAATAACGGCCAATAATTTCAGGAAGGCTCTCGCCTTGATGGCGGATTGACAACATTCCAGCCATATAATCGTGCATCGCACCAGCAAAAATGCTACCGAAGACAATCCACAAATAAGATGCTGAACCGAATTTGGCACCCATAATGGCACCGAAGATAGGGCCTAGTCCCGCAATATTAAGAAACTGAATCATGAAAATCTTCCATGACTTCATAGGGATAAAATCCACCCCATCCATTTTCGTGATTGCCGGAGTCTGTCTCTCGTCCGGACCAAATACCTTCTCAACAAACTTTCCATAAAGAAAATAGCCAAGAATCAAAGCAACTAAAGCTACAGTAAATGTTATCATTTCAATTCTCTCATTTAACGAGGGGAAACCATATTGTTTCTATCTCTTAAAGTGTATATAAATAATGAATTTTAAGACTTGTAAAGATAGAGAATAAGGTTATGATTTGAAAACAAAAAAGTGGAGAAAATAGAAAATTGATAGTTAAGAATGCACATTTGCATGATTTTTCGTTTTATCATGGCCAAAAAAAAGAAATTTGTTCATTTATAGTTTTAACCAAAGGTACTTGATTACAGGAAGCGCAAATCAATCATTTTATGGCATAAATTTGATGGTTGTTGTATCTTTTGGTTCTTTTCGGGAGAGAGACGGGGCGCGCCCCGTCTTTACTGGTGACCGGCCGAAGGGCGGCTTTTTATTGGCATTTTACTGATTGTGAATATGATTAATTATCACTGATATACAGATGCGCAAGCTAAAGTAAATCCATGTTTTTTTGATAGGTTGAGGGTTTTTGAATGGTTGCCTTTTTGTTTTGCTGATTGATGTACCTTTTGTTCTTTTTGCGAGAGAGACGGGGCGCGCCCCGTCTTTACTGGTGACCGACTGAAGGGTGGTTTTTTATCGGCATTTTACTGATTGTGAATATGATTAATTATCACTGATATACAGATGCGCAAGCTAAAGTAGATCCCTGTTTTTTTTGATAGGTTGAGGGTTTTTGAATGGTTGCCTTTTTGTTTTGCTTATTGATGTACCTTTTGTTTTTTTTGCGAGAGAGACGGGGCGCGCCCCGTCTTTACTGGCGACCGACTGAAGGGTGGTTTTTTGATTTGAAAACTTGCTTTCGAGATTGGAGAGGTTAATGATCCTTATCTTCACACATCTGGTACAGTTTGCGGTAAAAGGCGTGCTTTGTGAGGGTGGCCACGTTGCCGAGGATGATCAACTTCATGCGAGCGCGGGTTATCGCGACGTTCATTCGACGGAAGTCGGACAAGAAACCGATGTCACCCTTCTCGTTCGAGCGGACAAGGCTAAGGATAATCACATCACGCTCTTGGCCTTGGAAACCATCTACCGAATTGATGGTGATGAGTTTGCGGTAAGGCTTCAGATTCTTGTTTCTTGCCAAAAGACTACGCAAATAATAGACCTGCGCCTTGTATGGAGAAATTAGTCCGAAGTCGATGCGCTCGTCCAAGATACGTTCGCCGCCCACCTTTTCGATGTACTCTTCGAGCAGCTGCATCAGCAGTTGGCCCTCCTGTCGGTTCAGACGACCAGCACTCTGCTCCACAAACTCCTCCACAAAGCCCTCCGTCTCGGTATCTTTCCACTCTATCGGAGCATCAAAATCCAAGATGCCGCGGTGCTTCACCTCGGGTGCCGCTACCAACTGGCCGTTGTAGAACCAATCGGACGAGAAGCGCATGATAACCTCGTTCATTCGGTACTGCACATTTAGCAGTGAGACAACCTCCGGTTTGGTGTCGACCACCTTCTGCATCAAAGTACGATCAAGGCCCTTGCGGGCTGCCTCAATACACTTGATGGTTGGCGGTAGCTGACAATGGTCGCCCGCCAAAACAACCCTATCGGTCTTGGCAATGGCAATCCAACAAGCCGCTTCAAGCGACTGTGCCGCCTCGTCTATAAACAGCGACGAGAAGCGTTTACCCATCAACAAGCGGTTGCTTGAGCCTACCAGCGTACAGGCAATCACCCTTGCTTCGGAAAAGAGGCTTTCCCTGATCTCCAGTTCAAGAGATTCGGCCGTCTCCTTCAGTTTTAGGATTTTATCTTGAAGTGCGCCTCTGTCTTGCACACCTTTTTTCTTTTTATGAAGTTCGCGGATATTCTTTCTGACACCCCAAAGCGAGTCGTATTTCGGATGCGATTCGAACCTACGCTCGTACGTAAAGGAGAGCATCTTATCGTTCACCCTTGTCGGATTTCCAATACGAAGCACGTTGATGCCACGGTCTACGAGCATCTCCGAGATCCAGTCGACCGCCATATTACTCTGCGCGCAGACGAGCACCTGCGTTTCACGACGAAGCGTTTCGTATATAGCTTCGACCAGCGTCGTGGTCTTTCCTGTACCTGGAGGTCCGTGAACAATAGCGACATCGCGTCCCATTAGCACCTTGTTGACCGCCTTCTCCTGCGCTGGATTCAGCCACGGGAAGCGCACAGGATAGACATTCGCCATTGTCGGCTTCTGTACACCCAGCAGAACATCACGCAATTCGGCCAAGCGGTTTCCCTTTGCATTGACAACCGCATTCAAGGCCTCAAACATTGCCTGATAAGAGGTCTCGTCGAAAGCCAATTGTACACCCAAACGGCCGTTCGTCTCCAGTTGAGCCAACGCACTTTGGTTGGGCAAGGTCACCACCATGGTGTTTTCGTCCACATAACTCACCTGAGCCGAAAGTTGGATACTGCGTACCATGCCCGACATGTCGACAGCGAAAAACTCGATGGGCTTACCATACTCAAAGGCATGTTCCATCTCCAGATTCTCGCATCGGTTGAGCTCCACCACATATTGGTTGAGCGTATTGAAATGCGAATGACCTATCGAAACAGGAAACCAACAGATGCCAGAGGCCACCTTCTTCACGATAGAGATAAGGTCTGACTGTCGGGTGAAACACTCCTTGTCATATTCATACTCCATCTGCAGAAGTTGCCTTTGCTGCAATAAATCGTTTATGGCATTATTTTGTATCACATTATCCTTCCTTTCCTAAAAAATGTCTGCAAAGTTACATAAACGGCAAACAACAAGAAGATTTCTTTGGTAAACAAATCACAACTCCCGACAATTTCCCTAAATTTGCAACAATTAAAGCTTCATGAAATGAAAAAACTAATTTTCCCGATTCTATTCTTCTGCATAAGCATTACAACTGGTTCTGCGCAAGAACGAGAGAAAACATGTATCAATCTGAAGGAGTGTTTAAGTATAGGATTAGAGAAGAATTATGGAATACAAATTGCACGAAACAATGAAGAGATCACAAAAAATGACAATTCTCTCGGCAATGCCGGATTTCTACCTACAATAGACCTCACAGCAGGTTATGACGGCTCTCTATACAACTACGAAAAGAAGATAACAGATACAGGCGTCAAGAACACCTACAACAACGTCAACGACAACGACTTCAACGCTGATTTGGGACTCAACTGGACTATTTTCGACGGAATGAAGATGCAGGCTACCAAAGGTAAATTGAAGGAGTTGCAGAAGCTTGGCGAACTCAACACCCGAATTGCTGTTGAAAGTCTCATTTCCGACATTCTTGTGGCTTACAACGACCATATCTTCCAACTCCAAAAGTTGAAGAACATGGAGGCAACAGTCAACCTGTCCAAAGAGCGTGTACGTATTGTAAAGGCAAGATATCAGATTGGAGCCATGTCACACCTAGAGTTGAAACAGGCCGAAGTCGACCTTAACTCCGACATGTCCAGACTCATCACTCAAAAAGAGGCTTTCAGACGTTCCATCATCAACCTCAACAAGTTGCTTTGTATCGAGCCTATTGAAGTTGATTTGGCAAATGCTGACAGCACCATTTCTCTTCTTCCTACATTGGAATTTGACAAACTCAAAAGCGAAGCAGAACAGTGGAACGCAGATCTGCTCGTCTCTGCAACCAAATCCAACATCTCGGTACAAGATCTGAAAATAGCCCGTTCCGAATACTATCCTTACCTCCGGTTGAATGCAAGCTACGGATACGACAAGAATTACAGCGGATTGGAACCTAAAAACACGACTCAAAAAATGGGATTGTACTATGGCGCCACCATCGGTTTCAACCTTTTCAACGGTCTTGATAGTAGACGAAAAATAAGAAACACAAAATTAGCTCAACAAAACGAAGCCCTATCCGATTTGAATATACGTTTGGAGTTAAAAGCTATTCTTTCGTCTCTTTATCTATCTTATACCAACAACATCGAGTTGAAGGAGATGGAGGCACAAAACCTTGTGATTGCAAAGGAATATTACGAGACCTCTATCGATAAATACAAATTGGGGTCGCTTTCCGGATTGGAGTTAAGAGAGGCACAAGTAAGTTTGCAAGATGCCGAAGAGCGTCTTCTATTAGCAATATACAACATAAAACTTTGTGAAATATCACTCAAACAGGTAAGCGGAAAAATAAGCGAATATATGGAGGTGTATCAAAATGCACCCTCTTTTTTGTATGTAAAAAAATAAAGCAAAGCCTCGGCTTGTGAAAGCCGAGGCTTTGTCATGTCATAAAGTTTTTGTAACTTAATGACATTCAAATAAATAAA
>Ga0116173_1002483_pt1 | contig 14334 bp, 7 predicted proteins | sample AD_UKC085_MetaG_FD_89800 | JGI IMG/M metagenome (GOLD analysis project Ga0116173, IMG submission 89800) | Active sludge microbial communities of municipal wastewater-treating anaerobic digesters from USA - AD_UKC085_MetaG | ecosystem: Engineered > Bioreactor > Anaerobic > Digestate | place: USA...
TCATGGTAGGATTTGCTGCTTTTGCAGCACCTGCATCAGAATGGTGCGATACTCCGACAGGACATCGTAACGACCCGAATTTCGGAGATGTAAATTCACATATATTATTAACGATTTCAGGCGACGAAGCCGGCAAACTAAACATTGTAGTAAAACCTGGTTTAGACAACGTTAAAGGTATTAATTACATATATGTTACCGTATCTGATGCAACACAAGGTTTCTACGAATTTGGAACAGCTCAAACAGGCGAACCTTTAGCAGAATTAGCTATTGAAGCTACACTTAATCCCGGTACTACAACTTCAAGTATAATGGTTCAATATGGTAATCCTGATTGGGCCGGTCGTTGGCAAGTATCGGTATCTGATATTGATGTTACAGCAAATTGTTCAGGAGATTGCGATTTAACAGAAAATCCGACTATGACTTCTGTTTCTTTCGAATCAAAAACAGCATACGATATAAATTTAAATGTTGCAGGTGTTGATCAAAACTCAAACGCTATTACAAACTTCGTAGTTTCTTGCGCAAGTTTCACAGACAAAGTATATGTTGCCACAGACGGTGTAATCAAAATAGACGGTTTAACACCCGGAACAGAATATAACTTTTCTATTAAAGCAAAAGATTATTGCAACAATATTTCTACCGGAGCAGAATCTGTAATAGCAAGTACTGAAACATTAGAATCTCAATGTTCAGGAGATAAAGGACACTTTGGCAATCCAACAGTTCTTCGTATTCATTATGTAATATCATACGATGCCATAAGTGGTAATGTAACATATACAGTTACTCCATATAATAGCGAGCTTACATTGATTTATGCAGAAATTCAGCAAACTGAAGGTGGTAATCAAGTAATGACAATCGCTAATGACGCAAAATCTGCAACATACACAACCCAATATACAGGAGAATCTGTTAAATCATTATTCTTGTATCGTACAAGTGACATCCCGGGTAATGAAATGACAGCAGAGAACTTGACAAAACCTGAAGCTATCTATTACAAAGTTGGAGATTGCCCTGCAACAGCAGTACAAGAAACAAGCGCTGCAATTGCAAAAATCTCTCCAAATCCTGCAGTTCAATTTGTTAACATCGTATCACAAGAAGAAATTAGCAAAATTGAAGTTCGCGCACAAAATGGTGCAGTTGTGATGTCAGTTCAACCTAATAGCAGTGAATGCAATTTAGATATAGCTCATCTTGCAAAAGGCAGATATTTCGTAACTATTTACAACGGTGCTGTATTCAACACCGAAACAATGGTTGTTAAATAACATTATTTCATAATTCATTTTTTCATAAGTTTTTAAGGGTGGAAAACACTACATGGTAAACGTACCGCGTAGTGTTTTCTTTTTTGTGTATATTTGCCCGATCAAAAATTAATCCGGATGCCAAACGACTATTTTAAGTTCAAACGATTTACCATTATGCAGTCTGATTGCGCCATGAAGGTAGGTACTGATGGCGTGTTATTAGGAGCGTATACACAAATTGACTCTGACGAACAAATATTGGATATCGGTACCGGAACAGGATTAATTGCATTAATGCTTGCACAGAAATCTACCTCATCAACAATTGATGCAATAGAAATAGATGAGAAAGCCGCTAATCAGGCAAGAAATAATATCATGGCATCACCATGGAAAAACATCAACATAATATGTGCTGATTTTATACAATACGCTGAGAATTGTGATAAACAATATTCTTTGATAATCAGCAACCCACCCTATTTCAAGCAATCGCTTAAAGCACCTGAGCACGAACGTAGCATTGCCAGACATAATGACATATTACCATTCGATAAACTTTGTTCATCTGTTGCAAAAATATTATCAGACAATGGAAGATTCTGTCTTATCTTACCTACTATTGAGGCAGAAATTTTTATAAAAGAAGCAGAAAAATACAGTTTATTTGTAACGAAATGCACAAAAATTATTCCGAAACCGGGAGCTAAGGTAATACGATTAATTCTTGAACTAACAAAAAACAAGCAAGATTTGACGGAGCATCAATTATGCATAGAAACTGATACTCGACACGAATATACAGAAGAATTTAAAAAGCTAACTGACAGTTACTATCTCTAAATCAATCTGATAGTATATATAGCCTGAAACATTCTTATACCCCATTGACTTAAGTAATGACATATATGTACTAACCTGACTAAAATAAGAATCTTCCTTTTCTCCGAATTTATAATCAACAACAATTATTTCGTCTTTGCCTATCATAATTCGATCCGGTCTGTAATTTTCAGCATCCGCTGTAATAATAGTCCTTTCGTTTAGAATCTTATAACTGCCATCAAACCAGGTTTTTACAGCAGGATTATTAATATATGGATCTAGTTTTTCAGTAATTTGTTTTGCCTCATCTGCTGAGATTAATCCTAATCTTTGCATTTCTTGTACAACAGAATTCAAATCCTCAGATTTAATGATTTTTTCCATTATACCATGCAATATTATTCCCATGGTAGTTTGTTCAGAATTATCTGATTTTTTTCGTAACCCGAAACGAGATATATCTGTGTGAGTAATATATATATCTTCAGAACCTTCATCAAGCGGTTTTGTTACATCGCTTTCTTTCGGTTTTAACTCTCCTTGGGTATATTTAGCCGAATTGTCATCGGATGATACCAATTTTAGCAGATTAGGTGAAGTAGTGTATTTTTTCAATAAATCTCCAACATTATTAAATGAATCTTTTTTAGGATTCATGCCAAAACAAATCAATGCCTTAATAGGACGAGTAAACGCAACGTACATCAAATTAATACTATCCATGTAATTGTTCATCAACTCTTTGTAATAGTCTTCAGCAAAGATTGTTTTAGACAGTGCTTTCGAATATTTTACCGGCACATAATCCATATCATCAAATGGCGAGCTTGTTTTGCACCACATTATTTTTGTATTTATACTGGAATAATCATCCAACTTCCATGTACAGAAAGGCATAATAACAACATTAAAAGACAAACCTTTGGATTTATGCAATGTCATTATAGTAACAGCGTTACCGGCATCACCTGTAGTCAAACTCTTAGATATTCCCGTTTGTTCCCACCACTCTACAAATCTATTTGCATCTGAACTTTGTTTTGAAACATATTCAAGTAGCAAATCTTGAAAAGCTTGTATATATACCACCGCATTTTTGTGCGAACGCAGACCATAATTATCAATTATTTTTTCTACAAACTCATACAATGGCATATCCGCGGCTAACTCTTCTTCAGCTTGTACAACATTAATCTCTTTGCATAAATGCTCTATATACAGCTTATTAAGATCATCATTCGGGTTTATTGACCGCTTAATTACTGAAACAATCAAACATACTTCTAATGACGATGAAATTTGTAATGCTTCGTCTGATACAACAGGAATATTATTTTCAAGCAAACTTTGAGCCACTTGAGCAGCTTCCTTTTTTGTTCTTACCAATATTGTTATATCACCATAGTTATATTTTTTTTCGAGTAATTCTGAAATCGAATTAAATAAATTATTTATGGCCAATATGCGCCAATCTTCAACATTTTTTTCTTCAAGTAAACGAATCTCAACATAACCACTATCAGCATCTTTTTTTGTATTTTGAAGCACATCCGAATACGACTTGCGAAGAACGTCATCCGAAACAATTCCAACCAAATCTTCAGGCAATTGATCGTTATATTTATCTTGCAAAGCGTTAACTGCATACTGAAAGAAATCATTATTAAATGATACTATTTGAGCATCACTTCTATAATTTGTAGATAGAGTATGCGATTTAATCTGATTTTTGAAATCTACAGACTCTAATTGATTACCAAGGATTTTCCAATCAGAATTTCTAAAACGATAAATACTTTGTTTTACATCTCCTACTACAAGATTTTCTTGACCGTTTCCTAAACTTTCTGCTATTAAAGGTTTAAAATTATTCCATTGCATTGCAGATGTATCCTGAAACTCATCAAGCAAATAATGCTTGATAATGGTACCTACTTTTTCGTATACAAATGGAGCATCGTTATCTTCTACAATAGTATTCAACAATTTTACCGAATCGCTAATAAGCAGAGAGTTAGCTTCTTTTTGCATGGTTTTAACGACCTCATCAATATGATGTAAAACACCTAATGATGGCAGAAACCTATATATAGCCTCTGCTGAATTATATTCTATGATATTCTCATTGTATATATCTATAAAATTTGCAACATCATCACATAGCCAATCGCTAGCATCAATAACTTTCTGAGGCGATTTTTTAGTGTAAAAATTGTTAGGATCATTTGGTAGATTTAAGAAAGTATCAGACAAACCAACTATTTCACCGGCTGAGATTTTCTCAAGAACACATAAAGGACCTCTTGATGCATTTTTAAAATCTGTAAGAAGAAGATCTGCTGATCCTATTTTTTCTTTTAAATCTTTTGCCGCATTTATTATTGTAGATGACCTGTCTTTCTTGATTACATATATTTTATTTTTGTAATTTTTTATTGTATTAATATTAGTAATCAGGCTACCATATTTCAAATAATCTTCTTTAAAGATTTCCTTTCCAAAATTAATTAAATCATCTCTTACCTTCCAATTCTTACCTGCGTCAATTTTTTCTTGCGCCATTGACAATAGCCAATCAAGCACATCCTTATTATTCGGTTGGTCAAGCGACAAAATAATCTCATCTACGGCATCTTCAATAACTTGATCGTGATCTAATTCAACAGCATAATTACTATTGATGCCTAATTCTCTAACAAAAGCGCGAATAACTTGCTGAAAAAAACGATCTATAGTGCTGATTTTAAATCGAGAATAATCGTGCAAAACAGACCTTAGCATCTCTTTAGCGCGTTTTGAATCCAAATAAGGTAATGTCTTTTCGCCATTAGCTACTTTTGCCAGAAGTTGAATAATTCTAGACTTCATTTCTTCTGTGGCCTTATTGGTAAAAGTAACTGCCAATATATGTCTGTGTTCGAAATTATAATTTCCCGAGGCATTTCCCGAGACCATCAATTCTAAGTAAGATTCTGTCAAACAAGTTGTTTTGCCCGAACCTGCAGATGCTTTATATACGTGAAGATCACTCATATGCCCTTTGTTTTAAATCCTTCTGAATGTAATAATTCTTTTAGTTTTACACGCAAATCGCCCTGTATGAGGATTTCTCCATCACGTACAGACCCACCTACTCCACATTTAACTTTAAGACGCTTTGCAAGTTCTTTGAGAGAGTCATCACTACCTTCATAACCGCTTATTATTGTGGCAGGTTTACCATTTCGACGTTGAAATGATAAACACAAACATTGTTTTTGATTGGGAATTTGTTCTTTCACTTCTTCAGAATCATCTACACTATTCATCGCATCAGGATTTGTAGAATATACCAACCCTAATTTATGTTTCCAATCCATATCCATTTTATAATGATTATTTAGGCTGAATTACTTTTGTTTTAGTACAGAAATGAATTTATTCAAAATTTCTGAATGACAAATTTAACTATAATTCCGTTTCATCACTCCTAAAATACACATTAAATTCGTATCTTTGCCCAAATATATTGTGGCAAAAGCATGAAAATCATTGCAATAGGTTGGAATTATTTAGACCATAACAAAGAGCTTGAACATATAGGACCCAAAGAACCGGCAGTTTTTTGCAAACCCGATTCTGCACTGCTAAAAGGAGGTAAACCATTTTATATACCCGATTTTTCAGATCGCATTGAGTACGAAACAGAATTGGTTGTACGTATTGATAAAGTTGGTCGCAACATTGCAAAAAAATTTGCCAACAAATATTATCATGAAATAGGATTAGGAATAGATTTTACGGCGCGAGATTTACAAGCTAAGTTCAGAGAAACCGGAAGCCCTTGGGAATTATGTAAAGCCTTCGATTTTTCAGCCCCTATAAGCGAGTTCTTCCCTATTTCAGACTTTGGAGGGAATGTACAAGATTTACATTTTAGTTTGGATATTAACGGGAAAACCGTACAAAAAGGATACACCGGTGACATGATTTTTGATGTCGATTTTATCATCGAATATGTAAGTAAGTTTTTTACACTTAAAACCGGCGATTTAATATTTACAGGAACTCCCGTAGGAGTTGGACCGGTTCATCAAGATGATCATTTGCAAGGATATATAGAAGATAAACCAATCTTAGATTTCTATATTAAATAAAATGGATTTTAAAAATAAATACCTGATATTACTTATTACGTTTTTTGCATCATACTTTAGTATGAATGCCGAACAGATTATTCCGGTAAATATATTATGGGAATCTCCGCGCATTTTTTCAACGCCAAGTGAACAAGAAACAAGATTAAGTTTTGAGGATGCTCAGTATATAGACGAACTGCCATTTTATACCATATCAGTTCCGATTGAAGAATACAGCAAAACATCAGACTATAAGACAAGTATTAACGATTGTAAATATGAGCCTTTAAATACTGTTGAGTCTAATTTACTCAAAAACGCCAATATCGCAGACAGTATTATTTTTAGGACATCTATAAGTACTGAAAGGCACAACTCAAGCCTTGACCTGCGTTTTTGTCCGATAATATTGAAAGATGGTAAATATCAAAAATTGATTTCTGCTAAGATTAGCATAAATACCTTATTTAAAACAAAGAAAAGAAATATAAGAATTGCAGCTGATGCATATCCGTCAAATTCTGTTTTAGCAAGCGGGTATTGGGTTAAATTAGCTGTTAGAGAATCGGGCATATACAAACTTACATACGAAGAAATTGTAAATATGGGTGTTTCAAGCCCCGCAAACATTAGAATTTTTGGGTATGGAGGTGAAATTCAAGAAGAAGATTTCTCTAAAATATCAATCGCAGATAAAGACGACTTAAAAGAAATCGCAATTTTTATGGAGAAAGGATCTGATGAGGTTTTCGGATCCGGAGACTACATACTATTTTGGGCTCAAGGTGTTATAAAAAGAACTTATAACGATCTAACCGGAGGATATGAATTCACTCCCAATTATTATACTGACTATGGATACTATTTTGCTACTTCGGATGCAGGAATTGGCAGAAGAATAGAGCAAGCTGAAAAAATTGAAGATACTCCTACTCTTACTGTGAATAAATCTTTGGCCGGCGTATATCACAATGTCGAATCAATAAATTTGCTTGAATCAGGTAGAGAATGGTATGGCGAAAAGTTTGAATCAGGTACACTTGAACGTAATTTTCAGCTTCCAATTGAAAATGTTGCAACTGATGAAGATGCTCTATTGAATATTGAAGCAATTGCAACATCATCTTCAGCAACCACCTACACTGTCAGTTTTAATGGTAACGTATTAAGCAATAACATTAAAATATCTGCTGTCGGGAGTTCGCATCAAGTAGCTAATTCAGGTTCAATATCAAGAAATGTAAGTTGTTCAAATTTTGATTATCAAACAGTTACGCTTAAATACAATCCTGCTGCATCATCAAATGTAGGATACCTCAATTACATCACATTAAGCGCATACAAACATCTGAATTTCAATGGAAGTTCAATGGAAATTTTTTATCCTAATGATATTGAGTTTGATGCAGTTGCCGGTTACGAAATAAGTGGAGCTACATCAAGTACAAAAATTTGGAATATCACAGATCAATCGAATATCACTGAAATTCCTACCGAATACAATGGTACGCTTTCATTTACTGCATTACATAATGATCTGCAGACTTTTTTAGCCCTTAACACACAGGCATCTTTTCCTGCTCCTACAATTGTTGGAGCAGTTGCAAATCAAAATTTGCATGGTTTAGCGCAATGCGACATGATAATTGTTACTCCTTCTGAGTATATGGCAGCTGCCGAAAGATTAGCAGAACACCATCGCACACATGACGGCATGGTAGTACATATAGCTACTCCCGAACAAATTTACAATGAATTTTCTTCAGGAACGCCTGATGCAACTGCATATCGTCGCTTTTTGAAAGTGTTTTATGACAGAGCCGCATCAGATGGATCAAAATTACCAAGTTCATTACTGTTCTTTGGAGTCGCATCACACGACAATAGAGGATACAAACACGCAAAGTTGCCTTTAATCAGTTATCAATCAGAAGAATCACTATTATCAACGCGTTCTTACGTTACAGATGATTATTACGGCTTGTTGGATGACAATGAAGGAGGATCACTTGCTTCAGACAAAATGGACATTTCGGTAGGTAGATTGCCTATATCTTCTAATACGGAAGCTGAAAATGGAGTAAATAAAATAATTAAATATGCTCAAAATAGTCTCACCGGCACATGGAAAAACATCTTTGCTTTTATGGCTGACGACGAAGATAGTAACATTCACATGTCTCAAGCAGATAAATTATCTAAATCATTATATTCATTAAATAAGGCATACCAAGCACACAAAGTATACTTTGATGCATATCCGCTTGTTCAAAGCACAAGCGGAGGAACATATCCTGTTGCACGCGAAACCATTTTGAAAGATATAAAAAATGGCGTATTGGTATTTACATACGTTGGACATGGAGGTCCTTATACACTTTCGCAAGAGCAAACCATTAATCAGAATGACATTATTGCCATGTATAATGATAAACAAGCTCTATGGATTACTGCAACATGTGACTTTAGCCGTTATGATAACAATACTGTATCGGCAGGAATGAATGTTTTCCTTAATCCAAATGGAGGTGGTATTGCCTTACTTACGACAACACGTGTAGTATTTTCAAGTGACAATTTCAAGCTAGGTTCTGCTGTATATGATTATATCGTTCCAAAAGAAGGTGAAGACCCTCTAACACTTGGAGAAATTGTAAGAAGAGCTAAAATTGATATAGGTTACGACAAAAACAAACTAAATTTCTCGCTTTTGGGAGATCCTGCACTAGTTTTGAATTATCCGACAAAACGAATAATAACAGATAGCATTAATAGCCTGATTCCTGAAGATGCATTGATGCAAGCTCTTGGACTTGTTACTATAAAAGGACATATAGCTGATGAAAATGGAGACTCTTTAAAAGACTTTAATGGAACTGTAAATCTTACCATTTACGACAAAGAAGAGACCATGACTACATTGGCCAATAAAGGAAATACTCCTTTTAATTATCAAGATTATCCTAACATTTTGTTTAGTGGAAAAGCAAGTGCCACTAATGGATGTTTTGAAACAACATTTATGGTTCCAAAAGATATAAATTACAAATTTGGGAACGGGCGCATACTATACTACGGCGTATCTGACGATAAAAAGACTGAAGCACATGACTATAACGAATCTTTCCAAGTTGGTGGCTCAGATCCTTCTGCAGAGCCTAGCGAGGAAGGACCTAATTTGAAATTGTACTTAAATTCTCCATCATTTATATCAGGACAAGTAGTTAACCCTACCCCCGTATTGTTTGCACATTTAAATGATTCATACGGGATTAATGTTGTTGGAGCAGGTATTGGACATGACATTACAATAAAGTTAAACAATGATCCAAATAAAACCTATGTATTAAACAATTACTACGAATCGACGCTTAATGACTATAAAAGTGGAATTGTTAAATATCAATTTGAGCCATTAGAGCCGGGTTTATACCATTTAGCATTTAAAGCTTGGAATCTACAAAACATTTCAAGTTCTGCGGAAATTGATTTTGTGGTTCGCGAAAAATCTATACCTGAAATTTCTGATTTTAGTATAAGTCCAAATCCTGCGTCTGATTATGTAGATTTAACCCTATTGTATGATAGACCTGAAATACCTGTTGATGTAGAATTTATATTATATGACATGCAAGGACGACAATATTGGAATTCAAAGGCTACTGTTTCTACCGAAGGCACATATACTTCACACATTGATTTATCCGGTAAAATTGGAGATCAAATTCGCCCGGGTATATATTTAATTAAAGCAATAATTACCACAACAGAAGGGACTTACGATATAAAAACACAAAAGTTGCTAGTAAATCCACAATAAAATTCAAAAGATTACGTTATCTTTGTAGCCGTTTTTTTAAACGCTGTTAGATAATTATGCACACACAATCTATTTGTAAAATAATGAAGAAAAAATTAAGTATTTTATTGGCTATATCACTAAGTATGCCATTAATCATGTTTGCACAAACGCCGGAAGATTCAGAAGAGCCGTATCAAACATTTTCACCTATTACAACGGGAGTATCTTTTTTAACAGTGGCACCTGATGCACGCGGAGGCGGTTTGGGAGATGTGGGTGGAGCAACAACTCCTGATGGCGATTCTCAATATTGGAATCCATCAAAATATGCTTTTATAAATGGCGTAGGTGGAGCAAATATTTCTTATGTACCTTGGTTAAGAAAAATCGTATCTGATATCGATTTAATTTCGGCATCAGGTTATTATAAAATAAAAGATGTTCAAACTGTAGCTATGTCCTTCCGTTTCTTTTCGTTAGGACAAGTTTTAATTAGAAGAGAACCAGATGATGCAGGATATAACGTTAAGCCATACGATTTGGCATTAGACGCATCTTACTCGCGTATACTTGCTAAAAACTTTTCGATGGGTGTAGCTCTACGTTTTATTTATTCGGATTTAACAGGTGGACATACAACAGATGGTTCTGACTATAGAGAACCGGGATGGTCTATCGCAGCTGACGTATCAGGATATTACGGACAAGTAGTTGATTTTGCTTGGGGTAAAGGTTTTGGTGCATTCGGTTTCAATATTTCAAATATTGGTAAAAAAGTTGAATACGGCGACTATAGAAGTGCTGCATTTATTCCCGCAAACTTACGTTTAGGCGGTAGTTTTACAATGCCATTCGACAGATACAACCACCTATCACTTAATGTTGATTTTAATAAGCTATTGGTACCTTCTCGTCCTGTTCAACGTACAGGAGAAAGCCCTGAAGATTACAATATACGTTTAGACGAATATTATAAAATGGATCCTATCACCGGTATATTCCGTTCTTTTGCAGATTCACCTGACGGCTTTGTTGGAGAATTACGTGAAATTAATTTCTCACTTGGTTTGGAATACGATTACAACCAACAATTCTTTGGACGTATCGGTTACTACAACGAATCACAACAATCAGGAAATCGTAAATACGTAACATTCGGTGCAGGTTTCAAACTAAACGTATTTTCACTTGATGTAGCTTACGTACTTTCTGTTGCTAAAAATAATCCTTTGGATCAAACCTTACGTTTTACACTTGGATTTAACATGGGTGGTCTAAAAGAATTAGCAAGCAATACCAGAGACGATAGTAATTAATGGCGTAAAAACCCCCAAACTATTGACATGAAAATCAGAGTAGGCTTTGGATATGATGTTCACCGTTTTGCACCCGAGCGCGAACTATGGTTGGGTGGTATACGTATAGAACATTCCTTAGGACTACTAGGACATTCTGATGCAGACGTTCTTATTCATGCAATATGTGATGCACTACTTGGTGCAGCAAACTTACGCGACATAGGATACCACTTTCCTGATACCGACCCAAAATACAAAGGAATAGATAGTAAAGTTTTATTAAAAGAAACCGGAGAACTAATAAGTTCTCACGGTTTCTCTATTTCTAATATTGATGCAACCATTTGTGCGGAAAAACCTAAATTAAACCCACACATTGAATCAATGCAAAAATGCCTCGCTCAATGTCTTAACATACTGCCTGAAGACATCTCAATAAAAGCAACTACCACAGAAAAACTTGGTTTTGTTGGAAAAGAAGAAGGTATAGCCGCCTACGCTACCGTACTTATCATAAAATAGCATGGTTTTTTTCTAACATAGCAAATATAACTGCTGTGCTATTTTCCTTTTTCAATTAAAAACACTAATTTTGCAGCCTAATATTCCAAAATAGCTGCTATGAACATTTCGTATAACTGGCTTAAAAAGTACGTTTTACTAACAATTGACCCTGAAGAGACTGCTAAGAAATTGACATCTTTGGGATTGGAAGTAGAAACAGTCGAAACAGTGCAAACCATAAAAGGAGGCTTGGAAGGCTTGGTTGTAGCTCAAGTTGTAGAATGTATCGATCATCCTGATTCAGATCATTTACATATAACCAAGGTTGATGCCGGTGATGGCAATTTACTACAAGTAGTTTGCGGTGCACCAAACTGCCGCGCAGGATTAAAAACCATATTCGCTCAGGTTGGTACTAAACTATACGAAGAAGATAAAGAATTTGTAATTAAGAAATCAAAAATACGTGGTGTTGAATCTTTTGGTATGTTGTGTGCCGAAGATGAAATTGGCATAGGAAAAAGTCACGATGGTATAATCGAATTGCCTAAAGATGCCGAACTTGGTACTCCTGCAAAAAAATATTACAACATAGAAGACGATACATTAATTGAGGTTGATATTACTCCAAACCGTGCTGATGCCATATCACACTTTGGTGTGGCTCGCGATTTGGCTGCGGGTTTAGGTATAAAACTTATTAAACCTTCTGTATCAGCATTTTCTGTTGACAATCACGATTTCCCGATTCAAGTAACTGTCGAAAATCACGAAGCTTGCCCAAGATATTGCGGCTTAAGTATGACCGGAATCAATGTAAAAGAATCTCCTGACTGGTTAAAGCATAGGTTGATCAGCATAGGTCAACGCCCTATTAACAACGTTGTAGATGTAACCAACTTTATTTTGCAAGAGTTAGGACAACCGCTACACGCATTTGATGGTGATAAAATTAAAGGTAATCATATATTTGTTAAAACTTTAGCTGACAAAACTCCATTTAAGACTTTAGATGAAGTAACTCGCGAAATTTCTGATAATGACCTCATGATATGTAATGCCGAAGAAGGCATGTGTATAGCAGGTGTATTTGGTGGTGCAGATTCAGGCGTAACAGAAAACACAAAACGGATTTTTATTGAAAGTGCATATTTTAATCCTGTTTGGGTTAGAAAAACAGCACGTAGACATAGCTTAAATACAGATTCATCATTCCGTTTTGAACGTGGATGCGATCCGAATATTACAATTTATGCACTTAAACGTGCTGCTTTGTTGATAAAAGAAGTTGCAGGTGGTCAAGTATCTTCGGATATTATTGATATATACCCCAACCCAATAAAAGATTTTAAGGTAGAACTTACATACAATAAATTAAACAGCCTTATAGGTAAAGAAATACCAAAAGATACTGTAAAATCGATTCTATCCGGTTTAGAAATAAAAATAGATAATGAAACAGAAGATTGTTTATCATTATCTGTACCTCCTTATAGAGTTGATGTACAAAGAGATGTTGATGTTATTGAAGATATATTGCGTGTATACGGATATAATAATATTTTACCCGGTTCCGATTTAAAATCATCAATAAGTTATTCAATCACACCGGATAGCAATGCACTTCAAAATAGAGTCGCAAAACAACTTACCGGTGCGGGATTTATTGAAATTCTGAATAATTCATTGACCAAATTATCGTATTACAATTCATTGAATTCATATCCTGCAGAAAATGCAGTTAAAATTATGAATCCACTTGGCAGCGATTTAAGTGTAATGCGCCAAACATTGTTGTTCGGTGGTTTAGAAAGTATAGCATATAACAGAAATCGTCGTCGTACTAATTTAAAATTCTATGAATTTGGAACTTGCTATCACTATCATCCTGAAAACGCAGGTAGTGAACAAGCATTAGCAGCATATTCTGAAGAGCCTCATTTAGGCATTTGGCTATCCGGAAATAGTTACGAAGCTATTTGGACTGATAGCGAACGCAAATTGACATTCTTTGATTTAAAAGCTCATGTAATTAATGTCTTGGCTCGCTTAGGCATAGCATCTAACAGCTATTTAACCACAAAAACCGAGATCGATATTTTCTCACAAGCAATTAAATTTGAAACGCGTGGAGGCAAAACATTAGTAACACTTGGCATTATTTCTCCGAAATTATTAAAAGCATTCGACATTGATACTGAAGTTTACTATGCAGATATGGAATGGAACCAAATTCTTAAACAAGTAAAGAACAATAAAACGAGCTATAAAGATCTCCCAAAATTCCCTGAGGTTAAACGCGACTTGGCTTTATTGCTGGATAAAAATATAAATTTCGAACAAATCGAAAATATTGCATTTGAAACAGAACGTAAATTATTGAAAAAAGTAGTTTTGTTCGATGTTTATGAAGGGAAAAATCTTGAAGAAGGTAAAAAATCTTACGCAGTCAATTTCACTATTCAGGATTCTGAAAAGACATTGGAAGACAAGCAGATAGACAAAATAATGCAAAA
>Ga0116173_1002492_pt1 | contig 14296 bp, 10 predicted proteins | sample AD_UKC085_MetaG_FD_89800 | JGI IMG/M metagenome (GOLD analysis project Ga0116173, IMG submission 89800) | Active sludge microbial communities of municipal wastewater-treating anaerobic digesters from USA - AD_UKC085_MetaG | ecosystem: Engineered > Bioreactor > Anaerobic > Digestate | place: USA...
AAGTACGGCCAAGACCATCGACTTGTACTGCTCCAAACTCTGTGGTTTTTGATCTTGGCTTTCCCAACTGTTTGGCTAGATGCTCAGCTAGTTCTATTTTATCATGTTTTTTATTATTTTTTTTTTAAGAATGATATAAAAACAGAAAGGCAAACACTCAGGAAAATCCTTAATGAGGAATACGGATTGTACCCGGCAGATTCTGTTGAAAAAAAGAAACCAGACAAAGAGAATCCCCGCTTCAGGGTTATATGGGAAGAATGAGATAATGTCAAATCAAGATAGCCTCTCATTCAAAGCTGCCTGAAAGAACATCAGGGATCTTCTGGTATAAAGGAAATTAAATATAATTCAATCTTATCTTTTGGAGAGTTACAGATACAAATCACTTTGGATGCTTTTTCTTTTTCTACTGGCAGTATTGACAGGATCAGGATCGCTTATTTACACCCGGTATCTTGTCGATATTCTTAAGGGTGAAGAAAGAAAAAAGGCTGAATTATGGGCGCAAGCAACTATTATAATAAACTCCGCTGACGCTGAAGATCCTGATCAGAATCTGGAATTCCCATTCTCAATAATCGAAAATAATACAACTATCCCTGTGATCCTTACAGATTCACATGATAATATAATAAGCGCCGGGAATTTTAACAGTGAACAATTACGTGACCCGGAATACATTAGGATTCAACTAGAGAAAATAAAGAAAAAAAAGGATCCTATAATTATCGAACTTGGAAATGGTTTTATTAATAAAATTTATTACAAAGACAGTATTATCCTCACCCAGCTTACTTATTATCCCTATGTTCAGTTGGGAATAATAATACTCTTTATACTTGTCGCATACCTTGCATTCCAGTCATCAAGAAAGGTTGCTGATAATCAGGTTTGGGTTAGCATGTCCAAAGAAACCGCACACCAGCTCGGTACACCGACCTCATCGCTTGCCGGCTGGGTCGAAATTCTGCAGGAAAAATATCCTGAAGTGGCAATAACAGGTGAAGTAAACAGGGATGTTGAGAGACTTGAAAAAATTACCGAACGCTTTTCAAGAATAGGTTCAAAAACTGTTCTGAAAAATGAAAACCTTGTTGCAATTATCCTGCATACAATTGATTATTTAAAGACAAGGACATCATCAAAGATAAAATTCATAACTGATTTCGACGAAAAGAATGTTATATCAATCCCTATGAATGCTTCTCTCTTTGAATGGGTTATTGAAAATATATCGAAAAATGCCATTGATGCAATGGAGGGAAGCGGTGAAATAACCTACAGGATAAATGAAAATGAAAAGGTTATAATGATTGATATAAGCGATACGGGAAAAGGAATCCCTAAAAGGGCATTCAGAAAAATATTCAACCCGGGGTATTCAACCAAACAGCGTGGCTGGGGAGTCGGACTTTCTCTTTCGAAAAGAATTATTGAAAAATTTCATTCCGGCCGGATTTATGTCAGACACTCAGAACCGGGAAAAGGATCATGTATAAGAATTGTTATGAATAAAAGTCACTGGGACTCTTAAAATTCAGTATTCATGGATATTGAAAGAAAAGATATTGAGATAATGGCACCGGCAGGTTCCTATGAATCCCTCATGGCTGCAATCCAGGGGGGAGCTGATTCTGTTTATTTCGGTGCTGAACATTTTAATATGCGGGCAGGATCTTCAAAAAATTTTTCAATAACTGATCTCCCGAAAATTTCCGCGATATGCAAACAAAACGGCCTGAAAAGCTATCTTACTGTAAATGTTGTTATTTATGATAATGAAATAAAACAAATGCAGGAAATTATTGATGCTGCAGCTGAATGCAGCATCAATGCAATAATTGCAAGTGATCTTTCTGCTATCCTCTATGCTTTCAGGAAAGGCATAGAGGTACATATCTCTACACAACTCAATGTATCAAATACTGAAGCGCTGAAGTTTTACTCACAATGGGCAGATGTTGTTGTATTGGCCAGGGAATTAAATCTCAGCCAGGTTAAAAACATATATAACTCCATAAAGGAAAAAAATATAAAAGGGCCCGGAGGTGACAATGTTAAAATTGAAATATTTGCACATGGTGCATTATGTATGGCAATTTCCGGGAAATGCTATCTCAGTCTGCATGAAAATAATATGTCAGCCAACAGGGGAACATGTTATCAAACCTGCAGAAAGTCATATATAGTTACTGAAAAAGAATCAGGTAATCAGCTGGAGATAAGCAATGAATACATAATGTCGCCAAAAGACCTGTGTACTATTGGATTTGTAGATAAGCTGCTTGATGCAGGGGTCAGGGTTCTTAAAATTGAGGGTCGGGCAAGATCTCCTGAATATGTAAAAACTGTATCAGAATGCTATGACGAGGCAGTGCGGACAGTCTTAAACGGCACATATTCGGCAGAACGTATTTCAGAATGGAACACAAGACTGTCGTCAGTGTTCAACAGGGGTTTCTGGGATGGATATTATCTGGGGCAAAAACTGGGAGAATGGAATACAAAATATGGTTCCAGTGCGACAAAAAAGAAACTATATATCGGCAAGATCACTAATTATTTTACAAAGATTAATGTAGCAGAAATAAAACTTGAAAATGGCGATCTCAATAAAGGGGATAATATTCTGATAATCGGACCTTCCACAGGTGTAATTGAACTTAAAGCCGAAGGAATCAGAGTTGATCTTAATGAGACAACAACAGCACATAAAGGTGATTATTGCTCAATTAAAATTGAGCAATACCTTAGAAGATCCGATAAAGTTTACAAATTAGTAGACAACCTCCCTGATAATCATCTGTAAATAAAAGTTTTCTGTATTTTATTTCATCCGATACTTCAAGAACTCTCCGGATATTCACTTCTATATTATCAGTTACAGATTCTACAAAAATAATTCTTTGTTCCTTTTATATTTCGTGGAGAACTATTGTCTGCATGATTTAGAACCCCATCCAAATAACGAGGCATTGATATCAACGAGAAAAAAAGCCTTGACATTGTTTCTGATCTCATACCTCCTCTCCAGCAATGGACAAGGAGTTCCCTATTAACAGAAACATCATATAAATAAGAGATTACATCAGGGAATCTAATTTGTTACTTTTAGTATCACTTTGCTTTGAAGTATTTCAGAAACAATCTCTTCAATTCTTCAATCCTCACAGGTTTGGATATGAATTCCCTGATCCCTGATAATTCTGCCTTCCGTCTTGTTTCAGGAAGGTTGTCTGCAGTAAATGCAGCTATCAGTACTGTTTTATCTCTTTCAATGATTCGTCTTGAAGCTTCAAAACCATCCATCTCAGGCATAAACAGATCCATAAAAATGAGGTCATAGTGTTTGTTCTTTGCTTTCAGGAAACCCTCATAGCCATTTTCAACAGCATCAAAAGAATACCCAAGGGACTCTAACATAGTACCCAGGATCTTGAGGTTCATTTTATTATCTTCTACGATCAAAATCTCAATATCTCTTTTAATAGAACTAATATCATCAGGGGTAGTAGTCTGTATTTCAAGATAAGGAAAACATTCCTGAAGAGATCCGGTAAGCTTCAGAGATTCCAGGGGCTTGACAAGATAACTATCAATGCCCATTGTAAGTGATCGCTGATAGTTACCCTTCTTGTCATTAGAACTTATCATCTGAATAATTACTTTCTGTGAAAGACCCTGTTCCCAGATATGCTTTGCAACTTCAAATCCGTCAAATTTCTTCTCGTCAATTATAACAATAAGATTATAAGCTTCCCCGGGTGTCTTAAGGCTTTGCTTTATCTGTTCCGTTATCATCTTGTGGAAAGAGGTAACAGAAATATTTAAATGAAGCTGGTGATACAGATTAATTATTTCTTCATCCCTGTTCTGCTGACTTGTTATAATAAGAGTTTTAATATCTGAAAATGATCTGATCTTATTAAGATTTATTTCTTTCACTATTCTGTCATTGGAAAAAACCTTTATTGAAAAAAGAATTTTGGTCCCCGAATCACCAGATAGACCGGAGGGAGATTCCACACTAAGAGTTCCTCCCATCAGTTCGATCAGCTGACGTGCAATTATTGTTCCGAATGCTGATTCATCACTCGATTTAAGGGTCCTCGACTCAGGGTTCAAAGAACTTCCGAAAATCTTGTTGAGGCTTGCTTCATCAAAAGAACGTCCGGTATCGAGCAATTCAAAATCAAGTGTTACTATTCCATTTTCAGTGGCTCCAGCATGGCACAGTAAGCGAATTTCTCCTTTTTCGGTATTAGTCACTGAATGTACAAGAAGGTTCGTCAGAATCTGCCTCAGTCTTATGGGATCAGCAATTATGCTTTCCGGTATATTACTATCGACAACACTTGAAAAAACAATATCTTTCCCCGCAATGTGTGTTGAAAGCAATTCGGAATAATACCTGATTTCTTCCCTAAAGTTGAAAGGCATTTCTTCCAGTACCAACTTACCTGTTTCAATTTTCGAAAAATCAAGAATATCATTAATAATATTCAGAAGAATCTCCGTTGATTTGTGCAGTAGGTCCACAATACTTCTGACATCATCCGGAAGCTTATACTGGTTAATTAAATCAGTTGCCCCGATAATCTCATTCAGCGGAGTACGGATTTCATAACTCATACGGGCCAGAAATTCCGATTTCGCTTCATTTGCCTTTGCTTCATTCTTTCTTGCCTCCTCAAGCATTGTGACATCACTCAGTATTTCCATTGTAGCTTCTTGCCCCATAAAAACCAATGGAATGCTATGTTTATAAAGAATTGTTTCTCCCGACTGACCTGGAATAATTACAAACTGTTCAGGATTGAAGCCGCTTCCGAGGTTTCGCGCAAAATAATTCCCCGCTGTTGTAACAGCCGCTTCAGGATAGATCTGCCCTTTCATCTCCTCTTCTCCTGAATAGGAATAAAAAGATGCTGCAATCCTATTAGCTTTAAGAATTCTTCTCTGCTTACCATAAATTACCACCCCGACAGACAATTCCTCAATCAATCTGAAAAGCATTTTCTCTAAATTACTTAATCTCAGGTTCTCTTCTTTTTGCGATTTAATAAACTGTTGAAAGAACCAGATTATGAGTAGAATAAGCAGCAGAGTACTTATTACGATAAGAAAGGAATTTCGGATAATGTATTTTTGAAAAAAATCCGTATGTGCAGAAAATACCAGGACGATTGACCTTTGTAAAAGCTGCGTCGAATAAAAGGAGGATATTATTGTTTTGTTTTCTCCATTAACAGAGGCTTTGTGAACAAGATTTCCATTTGTTCCATTAATGAGTTCAGTGACTATATCGTCAACTCTCGAATACTGAACAGAAACTTCTTTATTATCATGAATTATGTACCCTGAATCAGTAATAACCCATTGCCATTGATAATCCTTAAGATTGAAGTCTGAAAATATTTCTTCAAAATATCTCTGATAATCAACTGTTACAACTATGTTACCTACAGTTACATTGTTTTTAATCACAGGCAGATAATATTCAAATCTTCTATTAGTCCTTACAAGTTGTTCCCTTTCCTTGATCTCTCCCTGGACATGAAGAACAAAAGTCTGTTCAAGCCATTCTCCTCCCATTTCATCATGTTTAAGGGAAAACTCATTCCTATTGTTATCAAAAAATCTGATCCCTGTTACAAAGTCTTGGTATGTTGAAATGAATAATTTCATTTTCTCTGTTATCCTTGCCTTCAAATACGGATCCCCGAAAAATGACCCAAAGTCTTCAGTAAAGTTTATTTCATTGAGATCACTTATAAAACTGTTGTCAACATCGTCAACTGAAAGGCCGACAATCTGTGCCTGTCTGTTAAGTAGAGTTGTGATATAACTTATTTGTTTATTATATAAATTCCGATAGTAAAAGAAATTTATCAGAATTATCACAATAAATACAGTAGAAATAATAATCCGTAACCTTTTCATTGTGAATAATTTTTATACTCATGAGAACATAAAGATAGAATTTATTGAATAATCAGAAATTATCTGTATTTTCTATTTTCATCTTCAAGTATTCTAAGGTAGCTTCTGTATCTCGACGGATCAATCTGCTTATCTTCAACAGCCGCCATAACTGCACAGTCCGGTTCATCCAAATGAAGACAATTATAAAACCTGCATCCACTGGAGGCCTTGAATATTTCAGGGAAAAAGTGATAAATCTCATTTCTGCGCATATCCACCACTCCAAATCCTCTCATCCCGGGAGAATCAATAACATAACCTCCGAAAGGGAGATTATGCATTTCCGGGAAAGTTGTTATATGTTTTCCCTGCTTGTGATATTCTGAGATCTCCTCAGTCTTCAAATCAAGAGAAGGATTAAAGATATTTATAAGGGAAGTTTTCCCAACGCCTGAGTTTCCTGAAAGAAGATTGATTTTCCCCTGCATTTTGGCTTTAAGATCATCAATACCTGATCTGTTTTGAAGTGAAATTCTGTAGCAATCATAACCTATTTTGCTGTAAAGCGATGATAAATGCTCCATTCTTTCAATTTCCGGAGCACCATAAAGGTCTGTTTTATTAATAATAAGACTTGCTGGTATATTATAAGCTTCTGCAGTGATAAGGAATCTATCAATGAATTCGACCGGTGTTTCAGGCAGAATTATTGTGAACATTAAGAATGCCTGATCAATATTGGAAGCAATTATCTGAACCTCTTTCGACAGATTTGATGCTTTTCTAAGCATGTAATTCCTTCTGTCAAGCACTTCTGTTATAATGCCTGATGCCTGATTTTTTTCGAATTGAAAAAGGACATTATCACCAACGGCAACCGGATTGGTTGTCCGAAACCCTTTAACCCGGAGCTTGCCTCTTATTGTGCACTCAACAATCTCATTAGAACCATATAGAACCCTGAAACGGCTGCCGGTCGATTTTATTACCAATCCTTTTTCCAAGGCATCATATTCAATTATCTGAAGCCATCAACAGAAAAGGTCTCATTTCAAAACTATGATAAAAAGGTCGAAGCCTTTCAGTATTATAATGCTCAGTTACATCAACAACTTTCTTTGATGATGTAACAACATCAATAGGCAAGTTGTCATAACGGCCATTCTTGAGAACTACTATTCTTCCGTGAACGCCCTTCAGAATTAGGTCGAGGGCAAGATTCCCATAAGCCATCGGAACTATAGAATCAAGTGCATCAGGATCGCCTCCTCTTACCATATATCCAAGCTTCTGGTTTATAACATTTATAGTTTTCCCACGGTTATACTTTCCTGAAAGTTCTTTCACCTTCTGTGAAACAATATCCCCTATTCCTCCAAGTTTTGCATGTCCGTATGCGTCTCTTTCAGTGTTGGAAAAAATCATTTCCCCTCCCTTAAACATAGCTCCTTCGGAAACGAGCACTATCGAATATTTGCTTGGATTATTATCCCGGTCTTCAACAAGTAATTTTGTAAGTAATTCAATATCAAATTTATATTCCGGAATCACACACCTGTTTGCCGAACCTGCCATTGTTGGCAGCATTGCCGTAAAACCGGCGTACCTTCCAAATACTTCAAGAATAAGGAGCCTTTCGTGAGATCCGGCTGAAGTACGAAGACTATTTGTCATCTGGATTGTTCTTGTAATACAGGTACTGAAACCTATACAGTAATCCGTTCCCGGGACGTCATTATCCATTGTTTTGGGTATGGCAACAACCTTCACTCCCATGCTGTGAAGATGAACGGCATAACTTAGAGTATCATCTCCCCCGATTGGTATAAGATAATCCACATTCAGCCATTCAAGGTTTTTTATCACTTCAGAGGTAAGATCATTATAATCATCTTTATACACATCCTTCAGGTGATCGGGAACGCTTGATTTAGACATGTGGCTGGGCCTTGTCCTTGATGTGTGCAGAAAAGTCCCCCCTGTTCTTCCGGCTTTATTTACAATATCATCTGTCAATACCTGATAACAATTACTGTTATCCGCTTTATTATCCCTTATCAATTCTGTAATCCCAGCCCAACCCCTTCGTAATCCGATTACCTTATATCCTTCTCTGTTGGCTCTGATTGTAACAGCTCTGATTGCCGGATTTAATCCGGGAACATCACCACCTCCTGTCAGTATTGCAATAACTCCCTTATTTTTTTTAACTGCCACTTCTTTTTGATTTTTATCTGGTTTCATATCTATGTTTTAAACCTCCAAAGTAAAACATTTTAATTTTATTCTGAAAATCAAATATTAGTCTTATTGTTACAAATCTGTAAGTTAGATATTTTGTTATTACAATGAAATTAATATCAGCAGACTGACAACAACAGATACTAATGACAGGAGGAAGTGGTTTGGTTGAAAGATATCTTGCTTCCCTGCTCCTTTCTGAAGGTTATACTGTTGCTCATCTTTTGCGGTGTCAAAGCTCTGCAGGAAGTCTTTAATGCAGTATCGCCATATCATAACATGCAGGAAATTTTTAAGAACCCTTGCAAATGTCATGAAAAAGCCTTTCTTTCATCCGCCTTGCCGGTCTTACTGCTTAGATTATATTTGGGTAAATAGCAGCTATGGTCATGTCTGGCAGTAAAGTTGATATGGCAAAAATCATGAAAACAAGCTTTAATATACATTTGATAAACTTTTTGATACTCTGAATGAACTACAAAACTGATTACCATATTCATACCACCTTCAGTGACGGAAAAGCCCCTGCAAAGGAATATATTCACTCTGCCCTGGCAGCAGGATTAGATGAAATAGGATTCTCTGAACACCTTTCACTTTTCAATGAAAATCAGCATTGGTGTATGAATCCCTCAAATGTCAGATCATATATTGAACACATTAATTACCTGAAGGATCAATTTACTGATATCAGTATTAAAGTTGGACTTGAAATTGATTATATACCCGGCGGTGAACAGGAACTTGAATCCTTCCTTGAAAATCTTGATCTTGATTATCGAATAGGATCTGTCCATTATCTGGGAGAAAAAACAGTTGATTTAAGTCCCGAGTTTTACTACGGAAAAGATTTCAACATCATCTTTGAGAATTATTTTAAAACCGTCATTGCCGCTGCTTCCTCAAAATTATTCGACATAATAGGCCATTGTGATTTGATAAGGATTTTTGGACATAAACCTGATTTTGATCCTGAACATTTATACAGAGAGATGGCAAAAAGCTTCAAAAAGAATGATGTGGTCTTTGAGTTGAACACTAATGGAAGGAACAGGCCGCTTGCTGATTTCTACCCCGATAGAAAATACCTTCACATCTTTGCAGAGGAAAAGGTCCCGGTTTGCGTTAATTCCGATGCCCACCTGCCGGCAAGAGTAGGTCAATATTTTGATGAAGCATATGATCTTTTAAAATCAGCCGGATTTACTGAAAAGGCAACTTTCACCAAAAGAGAACGAAAGATGATCCGGCTTTGAAAAAGTTATATTTTTTAATTTCAGTTATTTGACTATACAGAAAGCATATTCTGGATAGATTATAATCCAAGAGTATGTTCAAGGAAAATCTTAACTCCTATAGCGATAAGGATCAATCCGCCGACAAGTTCAACTTTTTGTCCAAATCTTTTCCCCGCCGATTTACCAATCCTGATAGCTATCATTGAAGCCAGGAATGTTACAACTCCTACAATAATTCCTGAGAACCAGACTTTTATATTCAAAAAAGCAAAACTTATCCCGACGGCAAAGGCATCAATACTTGTACCTACTGCAACAGTAATCAATTCTGGCAGTTGTGAATAATCTCTTTTCGGTTCCTCTTCTCCTTTTACTAGTCCTTCATAAATCATTCTAATACCAAGAAAAGAAAGTAATACAAGTGCAATCCAGTGATCAGCAGCCTTTATAATATCGCTAACAAAAAAACCAAGGAAAAAACCTACAATAAGTAAACCAGCCTGGAAAACTGAAAGGACAAGTGCTATTCTTACAGCATGCCGAAAAATTATTTTATTTCTTATAACCCCATAAGAAAGAGAAACAGCAAATGTATCAAAAGATAAACCCAGTGCTACTGCAAAAATGGTCAGGAAGTCCATTAGGTAGAAGTAAAGTCGCACAAACATACATAAAAAACCAACTGCATAATTTTAATTTGATTGTATATTTGCTTACAATATTCGTTAATATGAGAGTTGTTATTCAACGGGTAAGCAAGGCATCTGTAAGCATTGGCGATAGAGTTACCGCTTCAATAGGAAGAGGCCTCATGGTATTTGTAGGAATTGAAGAAGCCGATACAACTGAAGATATTGACTGGCTTAGTAACAAGATCGTTCATCTCAGGATTTTTAACGATAACAACGGGGTCATGAATCTTTCAATTCTTGATACAGGTGGTGATCTTATTGTGGTAAGCCAATTCACCCTTCACGCAAAAACAAAGAAAGGGAACAGGCCTTCTTATATAAAGGCAGCCATACCGGAAAAAGCTATACCAATTTATAATCAGTTTGTTACAAGGCTCTCGCAGCTTCTTCAGAAACCGGCAATGACAGGGGAATTTGGGGCCATGATGCTTGTTGAGATCCACAATGATGGCCCAGTAACAATAATTATCGATACAAAAAACAAAGAATAATTTTTTATGCAGCAACCTGCCGAAAGCCTAACTGACAAATCTCTGAAAAGATCGGTATTGCTTGCATCTGCTTTTGCAGCTTTCCTGACACCATTTCTTGGCTCGGCGATTAATCTGGCATTACCTGCAATCGGGAAAGATCTGAATGCAACAGCACTTGAACTTGGATGGATAGCCAGCAGTTTTATTCTTTCCTCGGCAATATTCCTGCTGCCTTTTGGCAGACTTGCAGATATAGTCGGAAGGAAAAAAATATTTTCCTGTGGAATTATTCTCTTTACAATATCAACATCCCTGATTATCTTTTCATGGAACATAATATCACTGATAATATTCAGAGTCATACAGGGAATTGCGGGAGCAATGATCTTTGGCACAAGCCTGGCAATTCTGACTTCTGTTTTCGTACCCGGAGAAAGAGGCCGGGCAATGGGCATAAATACAACAGCTGTATACACAGGTCTTTCAAGCGGACCGGTAATTGGAGGTTTACTGACACAATATTTTGGCTGGAGAAGCATTTTTATCTTTCTCTTACCCGTTGGAATAATTTCTATTTATCTTGTTTTCAACAAAATAAACCATGAATGGGCCGAAGCAAAAGGCGAAAAATTCGATTGGGCCGGATCATTAATATACGGTTTGACTCTTGCTTCATTTATGTATGGCTTTTCAAAATTGCCTTCTTATACAGGATGGATATTTCTTGGATGCGGATTCATTTTTGGAATACTCTTTCTGTTATTTGAAAAGAAAATAAGCAATCCGGTATTTGATATAAGACTTGTATTGAAAAACCGTGTCTTTGCATTTTCAGGAATCGCTGCATTAATTCATTATTCGGCAACTTCTGCAATTGGATTCTTTATAAGCCTTTATCTGCAATACCTTAAAGGACTTGATGCACAGGCAGCTGGTTTTATAATGATATCACAACCGGTTATGATGGCTTTATTATCTCCACTTGCTGGTCGTTTATCAGATAAATATAATCCCGGTATAATAGCATCTCTTGGAATGGCTCTTACTGCAGTAGGGTTAATATTGCTCTGTTTTATAAATGCCTCATCTTCAATATCATTAATAATTTTTCTGCTGGTTTTAATGGGTGCTGGTTTTGGTCTTTTCTCATCTCCTAACTCCAATGCCATAATGAGTTCCGTCGAAAAAAAACATCTTGGCATTGCCTCAGGAGTAATAGGAACTATGCGGATGATAGGACAGATGATGAGTATGGGAATTGCTATGATGCTACTGGCTCTTTTCATCGGACAGAAAGAAATAGCCCCTGATACATTCCCAGGTCTCATTTCAGCAATGAAGACCGGATTCCTGATATTTTCGGTACTTTGTATTGCTGGGATTTTTGCATCTCTTGCCCGAAGCGGAAAATTGCTGGATAGTTCAACAATAAAAAATCCGGTAAAAAATGAAATCCTCAAAAAATGAAAGACGATTCAGCCAAAAACTCTATAATAATAATCGGAGCTGGTTTTGCAGGTCTGGCTACAGGAATATATGCCCAAATGAACGGCTATAAGACCCGGATCTTTGAAATGCATGACAAACCCGGAGGTTTATGTACATCCTGGTCGAGAAAAGGCTATACTTTTGACGGATGCATCCACTGGCTGGTGGGATCATCTCCAGAAAGTGCATTCCATAAAAGCTGGGAAGAGGTCGGGGTTTCACAGGGAAGAAAGATAATTAACTTTGATGAATACATGCGCTTTGAAGGGAAGGATGGGAGAACTGTTATATTTTATTCAGACGTCAACCGATTGGAAAAACATCTTCTCGACTTTTCACCACAAGACAGTGTTGCTATAAGAGAATTCACTTCAGGAATCAGAATGTGCATTGCTTTAAACCAGCCTTCAAAAAAGGTTCCACTATTAAAACGGTTACTGAGGAATTTAAAGCTTGCATTTACTCTTGCTTTACATGGAAAGGATATGCAAAAATGGATGAGAATCTCAGTCAGGGATTTTGCTGCTAAATTTAATGATCCCGTATTACGGGAAGCATTTAAGGATATCTGGTTTCCTGAGTTTTCAATGCTATTTATGCTTTTTACCTTTGCATATCTACACAATCGTAACGCCGGATACCCGCTTGGCGGATCAATGCCAATGTCAAGAGCCCTTGAAAAACGATACCTCAGTCTTAATGGAGAAATAAATTATAACAGCAGAGTTGAAAAGATCATTGTAAACAATAACAAGGCTACAGGAATAAAGCTGACAGATGGATCTGAACACAGAGCCTGCAGGATTATTTCAGCTGCAGATGGATATTCAACTATTTTTAAAATGCTTGATGGCAAATTCACGGATGAAAAAATTCGGAATATCTATGATCAATGGCTAATATTTAATCCATTGATTTTTATTAGCCTGGGTATCAACGATAAATTTGCAGAAGAACCCATGACAGTATCTGGATTTTCCTTTTCTCTACATAAACCTGAAGAAATAGGAGATGCAGTCAGGGACAGGCTCTCCGTCCATATTTACAATCATGACCCCGGCATGGCACCTGAAGGAAAGACAACAATGATTGTAAAGCTTAATTCAGAATATAATTACTGGAAAAAACTTGCTGAAGATAAAAACTCATATCACAAGAAAAAGGAAGAAATCGCTGCCAAAATTACAAGTATCCTTGAACAAAGATTTCCGGGTATTTCAAATAAAATTGAAGTTATCGATGTTGCTACACCTTTGACATTTGAGCGTTACACCGGTAACTGGCAGGGCAGCTTTGAGGGTTGGCTTATAACTCCCGGAAATTCAAGCGTCTTTATGAAACGAATGTCACAGCAACTGCCAGGCCTTGATGATTTTTATATGTGCGGTCAATGGACTGAGCCGGGCGGCGGTCTTTTGACAAGTATTATGGCTGCTCAAAGGCTTATAAGGACTATATGCAGGGAGAATCACAAAAGATTTAAAACTACTATTGCATAAAATAATTCATATCTTCGTAATAGTCAGACAATAACCGCAACATAAAAGGATTTTTCAAAATATTTTGAAAAATCCTTTTATAATTGTAAAAAGTTTTAAATTTCACCCTGTCTTTATTTCATTTAAACCTATTTGTAATATAGCAAAATTTCTATGAAAAAACTATATGAGAAATTAAGCAAATCGCGTCCTACTGACAGCGAAATAAAACTAGGGCTAAAAAATGCTGCTACCGTTTCTCCGCAAATACCGGACAAACGTTTGTTAATGAATATTCTCGGCATAATTGATCTGACAAGCCTGAATGTGACTGATAACAAGAGTAATATAATACATCTGACAGGTACCGTCAACAGTTTTCAAAGCCGATTCTCGAACATACCAAATGTAGCAGCTATATGTGTATATCCGAATTTTGTACCTGTTGTAAAAGAGAAACTTACTGCAAAAAATGTAAAAATTGCAGCAGTTGCAGGGTCCTTCCCAACATCCCAGACTTTTAGGAATATTAAGATTTCCGAATGTAAAATGGCTGTTGATGAAGGCGCTGATGAAATAGATATTGTAATACCTATTGGTGCATTTCTTGCTCATAATTATGCATTTGTGGCCGCAGAAATACGCGAAATAAAAAAAGCAATCAACGATATCCCCCTCAAGGTAATTGTTGAATCCGGCCTTTTGGGAAGCAATGAAATGATCTATAAGGCATCAATGATTGCAATGGATGCCGGTGC
>Ga0116173_1002493_pt1 | contig 14291 bp, 13 predicted proteins | sample AD_UKC085_MetaG_FD_89800 | JGI IMG/M metagenome (GOLD analysis project Ga0116173, IMG submission 89800) | Active sludge microbial communities of municipal wastewater-treating anaerobic digesters from USA - AD_UKC085_MetaG | ecosystem: Engineered > Bioreactor > Anaerobic > Digestate | place: USA...
ATATCGTTCAAAATCTATATTCATATAATATTCCGATTATGATTAAAGGGAGCTAAAAATGAAACCGCTAAAATATCCCTTTCGTATTAGCCCTATAACTCCTTTTCATATTGGCAATGGGACCCAATACGATCCTTTGAACCTCATTATTAAAAATGGAACAGCTTACTTCATAAACCAAATTGAGTATATCCGCTATCTTATGGAAAAAGATAAAAAAAAATTAGATAGAAATCTTGAGGTATCTAATATCAAACAACTTCATAAATTTTTCGCTGAATCGTTTGATCCTAATGCCAAAGATACTTTCTACTTTTCTTATCCAGTGAAAAAAGACATTTGTGATACTTACGCTAAAAATATGGAGAATCTCCAAAATCAAGGATTTATTCAAGCTTTTATTCGTTCTACCTTAAATATGCAACCCTACATTCCGGGAAGTTCTATTAAAGGAGCTATTCGAACAGCTGTTCTCTCTAATATATGTTCTGATAAAAATAAAATTATCCAAGATAGAAATACAGATAAAGCTGACCAAAAAACTCAAGCAGTGTTACTTGAATATTGGAATAGAGAAAAGAATTCTGTTGATGTTCCATCCGACCCCTTCAAATTTATTAAATTTGAAGACATCCCCTGGAAGAATGATTGGATTAGGATTTTTGGAGTGGAAATTACAACTCCGCCTGTATCTGCAAGTGTTCGCCAAAATCCTTTTCATAGCGGAAACCAATCTGAAAAAGAAAAAAAAGAACCACCTATTCCCGTGCTAATGGAAGTAGCTCTCTCCAGAATTGAATGGGTAGTGGATTCAGAATTAACTGTTTTAGTTACAGATAAAAATAACCGCGGGTTCAATAAAATAATGCCATCTGGTCCTAATGATATTAAACCCTTAATAAAAATGGTTAATAACTATTACCAACAGCAGATAGATAGAGAATCAGAATACTACAAAAGTATGAATCCCAATGCGCAGAAAAACTATAAAGCCATCAAGGGTTTATTTGATAATTTAAAAGATAATGAGTGTATCATCAAGCTTGGTATGGGAACAGGTCAAAATTATTGTTCCTATGCCGTAATGAATTATCAACCTAAAAGTAGGAGAATGATCAATTCTTTGCCGATGGGTTGGATGAGATTAACTTTTAGCATATAGGAGAAAAAATGAATTCTATTATCCTATCGCCGGTCGGAACCAGTATTTTTACTAAAGGGAAATTCCCTTCTGAAATCAATCAATTTTCTAACTACAAAAATTTAGAAGATATCCCTTCCGACCGGCGAGGGATAATTTCTTCTTACATTCAAGAGGTACACGATTTGATGCTGTCTTCCTCATTGGAAGATGTAAAAAAAAGGTCTGCCGAGCTTAATGGCATTATTCATTATTATAATGATAATCTGCATAATGCTCAAAAGGACATTCATTATTTATTACCGAGTGATACTTATATTGGCAAAAGTGCCTGTGAGATTATAAAATGCTTTTTGGATAAGTATATTGGCAGTGTTTGTGTGTTAGAGATAAAGGATTTACAGACTTACGATTGTGATAGATTTCAATATGCGTTAAGTGATGTAGTTAGCCAAATAATGATTATCAAAAGAGGTTTACTTCCTGAGCAAAAATTTATCTTTAATTTAACGGGTGGTTTTAAATCTATTCTTTGTTTTCTGCAATCATTAGGGATGTTTTATGCGGATGAGACAGTTTATGTATTTGAGTATTCAAAGGATTTAATGCGTATTCCAGCTTTGCCTGTAAAGCTGGTCCCTTATGATTATCTGAAAGAATACATAGTTGTTTTTCGCCGTTTATATAATAATTTGTCTGTAGCGGAAGAGGAATATGATAAAATACCGGAAAGTTTAATTCTAAAGCTATATGGTGAGCCAACTCTTTCAGCTTATGGAAAAATCGTTTGGGATAATTTCCGCAAAGACCTCTATTCGGAAAAGCTACTGGATTCTATCAGTCCGAAAGTAAAATATTCTGAGATTTTTTTGAAGAGTACCAAGGACTTAGGGAAAGACCGTTATTATAATTTAAATATGCGTATTGATGAAGTCAGTTGTTTTATGGAGTTAAAATCAAAGCCCAATCCTGCTTCTTTGGACCTAAAAAAATTAGCAACCCCAAAAGGTATTAGCACTCACGAATTTGACGCCTGGGCAGATAAAGATGCTAAAAGGGTTTTTTGTCATTATGACCAGGATATCCTTGTATTAGATACTCTTTTAGAGGGTTTACACTAATTTCATTATGTCCTTTTCGGCTTCGCTGATTAATTTCTGCTTATTTTCTCTGGTTTGGAAAGAGCTCACAAAACCGTTGCGGATTATTGTTAAAATATTCCATTTGCTCAATCCGCCTTTAGTCATTTTAGCTGCTTTTAAATATTCTTTGCTTATATCGGTTCGCGATATTCCCGGATCGTCAGAACATATACAGGCCTTTATCCCTTTTTGCAAATATTGTTTCAAAGGATAAATACGCATTTTGGAGGTAGAATTAATACTATAGTCTCGATAGCTGTTTATTTGAAAATTGCTGCTGGGGCAAAGTTCAATAGCGGTTTTATTTTCTTTAAGTTTTAGCATCAGGTTTTCATCGTCTTGCAAATAAAGTCCGTGACCAATTCTATCTGCATTCAGGTTATAAACTGCTTCCCAGATATTTTTCACGGAAGTTGTTTCTCCAGAATGAATAGTAATTCTAATGCAGTCCTCCAGTAAAGGTAATATCTTTTCTCTTAGGGAAAGGGTTGTTTTCTCTTCGGGTCCTGCCAAATCAAAACCGCAAATAAAATCGCTGATTTTCCCATTTTCTCTTTTTATATTTTTACAAAGATCTATATGTTCTTTTAGTATTCTCTGGGTTTTATGTCTGCTGCCGATTATTATTAAGCGGAAAACGCATTCTTCATCTATCAATTCGTCATATAAAATTTCTACCACTTCAGTTGCTTTTAACTTATTTGTATAGTTACAGGGTGAGCACCTTAATTCTTTATAGCGTAAGTTATTCTTTTTTGCATCATCTTTCAATTGGTGGCAGATTTCTCGTAATGCTTCTTCTGTTTGCAATAGGGAAGAACCCTGAAAATCACCTATTTCTTCATAATTTTCTAGTCCAATATCTACAAAGTTGTCTTCCTGCAAAAGGTTGTTCCAGATAACCTGTTCTAGTAATTTCTCTTTGCCCTCAAAACAGCGTAAATACAAACTGACGAGTAACCAGCGGACTTTATTTTCCCTTGTACTTATCGTTTTCCAGATTGCTTTAAGCTTATTAAGGTCATTCTTTTGGATAGCATTAATGGTACTTCTTTCCAGTTTTTTTTCTTCCAGGGTATTGCCTGAGTATTTTAAATTTGCTATAGCTATTTTAATTAAACCCTCAGTATCGGCAAAACCGCCTAAATGACAGTGTAAATCAGTTTTGGGTAATTTATATAGCCAGTTCAAATCTTGTTTGATATTATCAATCCCGTTTATATAGTTATTTTTCAACTCTTGAATCTTTTTCGGATTAAGAAGATGCAAAATCTGAAAATTAGAACTCGGCTCTGAATAGCGTAATTTAGTATAATAATTGATTGTCAGATTATCCTGTTTTGTCTGAAGTTCTTCCACCTGGTTCAGAAACTTTGTCTCGCTATCTGAATAGATATACTCATTTCCTTTAATTTTAGGTTCAGGGAAATAAACCTTTTCTTCCTCAATAAGTTCTGCCAATTTACTTGCAGGGATATCCTTTTGATAAAGGACAGGATTAATCTTATTGATTACAGCCGGTTCTATATCTTCAGGTGCAGCTGATAAATTAAAGCTTACATCGCCTTCTGCTAAAATATGAATCATTGCTTTACAGCCGAATAAATAAGCTGCCTGTTGAATATCACTACTCATCGTTTTTCTACCTCCGCTAAGGCAAAGATAGAGTTTATTGGAATTGCCTTGTTTATAGCAGTTGTAAACTAGGCTGTATATCAAATTTCTCATTATCCTGGCATCTTCTGCACTGGATATATCTTTCAATTGGTTTAAAATGTGAAATTGAAGATCTATATTTAAATGTTGTGCTTTAAGCCAATCTTCTACTGCCTGTTTATTGGATGTGAAACTATCATTTGTGCAAATCATACTAATGGTATTTATTGGCTCTAACTGATTTTTCTCTCTTGTTTCTTTCAGCGTCTCAAATGACTTATGATTATAATAAAGAGGATATTGCTCATAATTGAAAAAGCCAACCACTTCTGCAATTAAATAGCTGGTTTTTCCCATTGAGATGATTAACTGACTCATTTACTTATGCTTACCTATAAGCTTAATATTTTATCCATTGAAAACATACACCTATATTTGGGTTCGGAAGCATTAAACTGATAGTGGTAAACATCAATTGGAACAAAATGACCGATAGCAATTCCTAAAGCCATACAAAGAGCAATGGGAGCTGTCTGAAACAAATGAATTCGTTGCCAATGATTTTTTTCTCTTGCTGCATTTAAGGCAGAATTTATTTCTTGCACAAAGGGCAGCCAGTTTTGGCTTGTTTCCATCACTCCCTGATCTTGTTTGGCTTTAATTATTAAGAAGTTATTTACCTGTAAGTTCTTTTGGCAAAATGCTTTTGCTTCTCCAATCGGATTATGGCTTCCCAGATAAATAATGAATCCTAATTCGTTTTTTTGAGGATCATTTATTTGCAGTTCGCTTTGGATGTACTGAAAATCCTCTTTTTTAAAGGATACATTTTTCAGTTGTCTGGCATTTTCTTTCCCGTATAAAGTAAAGACTTCTTTGTAAGTAGTATTGGAAAATTCCATTTGCAATATACTTACTGCTCTTTTAAACCCAAAGAGGGCACCAATCCCTATTTGTAAAGTGCTTATTTGTCCAGAATAAAACCACAAGACCTTCTTGGGCATTATCTTATCTTCCAAAGCATTGAATTTATCTTTTACCTGTTCTTTCAGTAATGTTTGCCAGGCATTTTTTTCAAAAGGAAGGATGCCATTACCAAAAATAGCTAAGTTATTAGTTGTTATTCCGTAAAAATCTTCCAAGAGCTCATAGCTGAACCAGCTGAAGTTTTCTTGAACTTTTTGTTCCAGTGCTTTTTGCCAGCGTATAAGTTCATTTTCTTCACCCTGATATTGAATAATGGGTATAGGGATAGTTTCTATATTTAACCAGGCATCAAGCTGGTCACAATTTTTCACCCTATAGACCAGATGTGGGCAACAGCGTTTTTTAGCTTCAATTTCATCTGCTTTTATTATTTCTCCATTAGGTAAAACGATTCCACTGAAAGCCAGATTGGCAAATAGCGTATCTTTTTTAGACAGTAGAGTTGCCAGAACTGCCAGTTGCCAGGAATTTCCTGTAATATTTTTATCAAAGCCGATTATACAGTTTTGTTTTCCTAATTTTGCCAGATAGCTGTAGTTTTCAAATTTATCTCCCAGAATAGCTATAGCTTTTGGTTCTGAACTTTCCAGTTGATAAATAAATGCTCTGGCTAATAAGGCATTTCCTGAATTATCAACTACAGGGAAAATACCTATTTTCGGTTGTTGCTGACTAAGGGAGTTAATTTCAGTTTCAGAGGTTTCCAAAAGCTTACTTACCTGCTCTAAATATTTTCCCTTAGCAGAAAGCCACATCAAAGAGTTTAACTTCATATTGGGGTTTTTCGCTTTTTCCAGTAAGGTATAAACCCACTGTTCATCTTCTTGGGGAACTCTATCCTGTTGTATATATTGCAGGATTATATTTTCTGCTTCAGAAGAACTGTTCTTTAAATAGTTATCTACTCTATCCCTAAATCTGGGCATTAATCTTTTATCCTTAATCCTTAATCACTTTAAGCGTTATATCTAAAAAATCCTGGGCTTGTTTTGGTAAAAGAGGGATAAAATTAGCCAGGACAATTTGTTTGGGCAATTTTCCTTTAAATACCACTATGTCTCCACAGCGAATTTCCGCTTTTTGGTCAATCAAATTATCATCTGGGGCTAAAATTAGATTATGGCAATCATCTTTATACAAAGTATAATAATCGGCAAAATAGGCATATTTATGTACCTTAAATAAATCGGTTGAGACAAGCCTAAACGCAAATTTAGCGATTTCCATATCTGCTGCAGCCATTTTTACATTGTTTGCCGGGTTGCTTCTATATTGAATTTCTATCTGAGGTACCCAAATTTTCGGATCGCTATGTCGGCATCGCAATCCCAGAGTAATGTTATATTCCATAAGGAGAAATTTGTTTTCAGGGCTTTCCAGGTCTGTATTTCTGTTTTCATCTACAAGATGTTCTTTTCTTAGTTCCTGTTTCAAACTCTCTAAATTACTCGGCTGAAGATAATCCAGTTCTATTGCTTCTTTAATTTCTTCTTCTGTAAGATAAAAGTAATTGCCTGTTTCTAAAAGGTACTTACCCATATCGGTTTTAAACACAATATCAAATTCGCTGGCAAAAACAGTGAAGGGGCTTGTTTTATAAGCCAAATACTCATTATCAATAGTTTTATTCACTACGATACAGTCAATTAGGTATTCATCTGTTTCCAGCACAATCATTTTTCCAAGTAATTGTTCAGTGTGTGGTTGGAATTCGGGAAAAGTAAACTCCACATCTTCAGGTAGAACAAAATCAATATCCTCCAGTTCTATAATAGGAACTTGTGTCTCTTTTGTAATACCCTCCAGATATGTCTGGTATAAAAGTTCTTTATCTTTTTCATTCATTATAAACTCCTTAGGTTTAATAGCCCTTCTCTTCTTTATATGTTGGTAAGGGAGGACAGTTCTGACATATTTTTTTCAAGAATTCCTTAATAAAAAGTCGCCCTACATTTTCATCAAAATTGTTGTTTTCTAAGGTCAGTTTAAGCTTCGTTCTAATTCTCTCATGCAATTTATAGATGTTATCTCTGCTTTCATTTTTTAAACGATTACTGCCGCTTTCACAATTGTTTTCTAGGTCATGGCATAAAACATTAATTTCTCTTATTTTCCATTCTTCTTTTATTATTTCCGCTAATAGAATAGCTTGATGTCTGGTAACTATTTCATATTGAATATAACTAAGATCTTGATATTTACTGATGTTATAGTTACCATAGTATTGTTCTATCATTATGCTTTCAATTTTATTACTTACTATATCATTGATGAATTCTTCCACGCAGTGCATTGTAACTATTTCGCCTGTCTTAAATAGATATTTACCAAAGTCCTCTTCACTCTTTAATTGGTTTTTTTTCTCTTCCAGTTTTTTAAGATTAGGAGTTAGTTTCATAATTAATCTTCCTATCAAGCAAATATGTGTGTCTTCAGTATTATAACCTTCCTTATAAGCCAAGTTCTTAAGCATAGAATGTTGGCTTGGTCTTTTGTGTAGGAACATCTGGATTAGTGCATAGACCTGATAGAAAACTATCTTATTACTACTTAATAGATTTGGCTCACATAGCACAGACCATAACGCCATTTCCAAAGAAAGTATATCTTTACCGTCCTCCGAATTGTTATACCAATTTTTATAACCTTGAATTAAAGAAGTATCCTTATTCATAATAACTTCCTTATTTTCTTTTTTTTTACATTATGAAAAAGATGGGATTTTTTGTCAATCAAAACAGTTTGCTATAATATTACAAACTCACCAAAAAAACCAACACTACAAATTATCCACTAATGCACTTTCCCCTGCTTAATATCTATGGTGGAGATGTGGCTGTGCTTCTTGGGTATTTTCCCACTATTGCCACGGTAGCTCTACTACAGCTAATCAGGCAAGATCAATTCCTATTTCCGAAATGGCAAAGAGAAAAGACAATAGGAAAGGGATGAACAGGATTATTTTAGCTAAGGGCTTAGGGCTGAGGGCTGAGGGCTGAGGGCAGGGATGAACAGGATTATTTTAGCTAAGGGCAGAGGGCTGAGGGCTGAGGGCTGAGGGCTGAGGGCAGGGATGAACAGGATTTATGGTATTATTAGGATTTCGAATAGAAGTTCCAAGGGGACGATAGATTCTAACGACGGGATTTAACCCGGCGCAAGAATGTCGGAAGGTTGATGACCCCATCAACTCACAACAAACAAACTATCAAGCTATTACAGAATATAGCAGAAACTACACACTTATCAACTTCCCCTCTTTTATATCCTGCTTAACTTTAGGTTCAAACGCATCTCTATTCGAAAAGTGCATCCTTTTAATAGGCTTTTTTGTTGATTTCTTTCTCCATATTTTTAGTCCACCTTTTTCAGGATGATTCATACTATGCCCTCAGTTCTTTGCTTCTGAGCCTCCAATAAATTTGTCCAATTTTCTACAGTTCCCTCCATATATCTATAATAGATTTAATTATATGCTATGAATAAATATAAGCGGAAAACCGCAAAAAACAAAGGAGAAAAAATGATGCAAGAAAAAGTAACTGAACTCGGTTCTCAAGCTATCCTACTGCCGGAAAATGAATTTCATTCTTTTCGTCTGCAGTTTAATAGTTTATTTATCAAAGAAGAGCTAAATACTGCTCATAATCTCGCTTTAAAAACGCTTTCGTCAGAAAATCTGAATAGTGATGAGCTGGTAGAATTAGCTCGTTGTTTTCAGCTCCTAGGAGATAAAGATAATACTCTTACCTGTTTGGAAAAAGCCATTCAAATTGATGATCAAAACAAAAAAGCCAAAGTATTAAAACTGGAATTGCTTGACTCCTTGGAGCAAAAAGGACAATACTTGGATTTTTTACAGCATTGTTTACACAACGATCCTCAAGAAAAGCAGTATTATTTGCTTTTGCATACTTTTTATACTGAAAATGGTCAGAATGAACTTGCTGAAAATGTCTCTGCTCTTGCTTTAAGCAATGGAATAAATCTGGTTTTACCTAATGTGGAAATTGAAATTACGGGGGATGATTTTCCTCCTGATCCAGTTGCAATTGAAGATCCGATTTTGTTGAGCAATTATCTCACTCTCTTTGCTGGTAGGGAAAACTGTTATGCCCGACAATGGGTTTCCGATAAAGGTAAAACAGGTTACACTCCAGTTATAGAACCCTTAAATCCTGTCTTGATCCGTAATCATTTACAAGGTATTCAAACCTTGGGAGTATATCAATTAACTTTGAAAAATCAGGTAAAATGGATTGTTTTTGACATAGATATTATTAATGATTATCTTGATGATATACATGATCCGCATTTTCGCGAATGGGTAGATAACGGTTTTCTGCAAGTTCTAAATAATTTTGATAATATCTTGCAAACCTTTCAGCTGCGAGCTGTTTATGAATACAGTGGTTATAAGGGCTATCATATCTGGCTATTCTTACAGGAATATACAAGTGCTGCTATTGCTAGAACATTTGCTTTGAAACTTGCTACCCAAATTGATATTAGTTCCTTTCCTTTCCAAATTGAAGTCTTTCCAAAGCAGACCCGCACTTCAACTAATAATTTTGGTAATCTTATAAAGCTCCCGGGTGGAGTTCATCGTTTTTCTGGTTTGAAAAGTACTTTTTTTACTTTGACAGATGGTGCTTTAGAACCGCTTCCTCTGTCTTCTTTGTTAAAAAAACCTCCGTTAATTTCTCCGAGTGATTTTTTGTCTGCCCTCTGTTCTCTTCAGCCAGATTTTTCGTGTAATACTTTGGATTCTAGCCGGGAAAATTATCAAACTGAAAATGTAAATATATCCATTATCCCTGCTGAACCATCTCCGGAACTTGATCCTCAATGGCTTTGGCTAAAACAGCGTTGTTCTGCTTTGGCTTTTATTTGTCAGAAAATTGAAGCCCATCATCAATTGAATGATGCTCAAAAAAAAGTCCTCATTCATTGTGTGGGTCATCTGGATAGAGGACCTGAAATTGTTAATTTTTATTTAAGACAATGCAACCCTTGTGATCCTTCCGATTTCTTAAAATCTACTCTAAAAGGGAATGTTATTAGTTGCAATAAAATACGCAGTTATTTAGCTTCTGAAAATGATAGCTTTGATTGTGATTGCGATTTCAGCGGAAAAATCTTCAGCTATGAACATCCTCTTATTCATCTGGAGGATTATGTTCTGTCTTCTTCCCCTTTTTCTGGAAACAACGAACTCCTCCTGAAAGATACTATTTCTCGTTATTTGGATATAAAACGCAGAAATAATGAACTTTCCGAAACTCTGCAACACTTGGAAAAACATATTTTAGAACTTTTTGAACAAATTGGAGTGAGTGAATTCAAAACTCCCTACGGTGTTCTTAAAAAAGATAATACCGATAATAATGTAAAACTAATTCTGGAATTGGTATAGGAGCTATTAATGAATGAAAATAGAGATGCTGTTAATAATGCCTGGAATCTTATTAAACAAGGCAATTATAGAGATGCTTTAGCTGTATTGGAAGCATATTCTCCTAATGATTTATCTTCCCATTATTTTCTTGCCTCCCTGTTGTTGGAATGTTATAATAAGCTGGAAATGTATAATAAAGCTATTAACTGCGGGGAAAACCTATGCACTCAAAAAAATTGCAGTCCATCAATTAAACAAAACTATGCCTGGAGTTTGTATTTTGCTTATTTTAAAAAAAACGAGGTTCTTCCTTTAGAAGAGGCAATACCACTTATAGAAAGAATCGCCTCTTTAACAGATTGTACTAAAAAAGTAAATCCTCTGGTGCTAACTATATTTTCCTATCTTACAAAAAATAAACAACTTAGTCCTGAAATTATTATTCAGCTTTTGGATATGCTGAAGTTTGATCTCTTAGATGATAAAGCAGTTAATGGAAAAAACAAATACCAAACCTTTCCTTCGCAGAAAGAGAAATATATTTGTTACTATACCAAAGCTCTTTTTCTGGAAAAGAACTACTCTCGTTGTATTGCCTGTTGCAAAAGAGCTTTGGAATTAAGCACTAACTATGATAATTTTAAGAATAAAGGAAATCCTTCGGAAGATGCTTCTCTTTGCCTACCCGATGTTAAAAATGCTCTTTTTATTTCTCCTGCAAACCTTATTTGGATTAAAAGATATTTGGCTTTGTCTCTTTTTTATCTGGGAGAATATGAACAAGCATATCTTCTTATGCAGGAAATAATTAAACAAAAAAAGGACTGGTTCCTCTATTATGAATTAAGCCAAATAACTCAAAAGCTAAATAAAATTGAGGATGCTCTTCGTTATGCTGCCATTGCTGCTTATTCGCTTGGAGATATAGAAATGAAAATCCATCTCTGGGAATACCTATATCAGCTTTTACTGCAAACCAAAAACTTTCCTCAGGCAGTTAAGATTCTTTCTCTTTCTGCTGCAGTCCGTGCCCAAAAAGGTTGGAAAATTTCTCCTTCTCTAAAACAAGAAATAGATAAACATAATCTCCAGCCAGAAAATCTTCCCTCCTATAAAAATATCTTTACTGAGCTAAAACCCTGGTTTATAGAAATGTCCTATTCAGGTTCAGAAGTTCTTACAGGTTATATATCTAATATATTGGCTAGTAACAAAGCAGGTTTTATAACTACCGGAAAGAAATATTATTATTTCAAAACCAGTTCCTGCCTGTTTGAACCGGAATATATTGTGCCCAATACTAAGGTCTCTTTTAATACTGAAAAAAGCTTTGATCCTAAAAAACAGAAAGATTCCATTATAGCCGTTAATATCAAAAGGATATAATTATGCCCGTTGTCTATATTGCCGATCAGGGTTCTCATCTGTGCAAAAGAGGTGATCGCCTCTATGTTTATAGAGGAACTCAGTTATTGCGCTGGTTTCATACTAAGGATATTATCCAATTGATTCTGGTGGGGAATATTGGTCTAACTTCCCAGGTAGTTACTTATTTGCTAAAATATCGCATTGATACTGTTTTCCTTTCCTATTACGGAAAATTTAAGGGACGCCTCGTTGGTGAATTCGGTAAAAATGTTCTGCTTCGGGTCAATCAGTTTCAATATCTTAGTGATCTGGAAAACAGAACTCTTCTGGCAAATTTAATAATTCGCGGAAAAATTGCCAATTCCCTTTTTCATCTAGCCAAAAGAAAAAAACGGAATAAGGAGGAATCTATTACTGTAGCTTATATTAAAAATAAAGCACTATTAGCCCAATTAAATTCCCAAATTTATCCAAAAGATATCTTGCTTGGCTATGAAGGTATTGCTGCCAAAAATTATTTTGCTGCCTTTCCTGCTCTTATTGCCAATAACGATTTCCCTTTTTCAGGTAGGAATAAAAGACCACCAAAGGATGAGGTTAATGCTATGCTTAGTTTGTCCTATACTTTTCTGATGAATCAGGTTATGTGCTCTGCTTATATCTGTGGCTTAGATCCCTATTATGGTGCTCTTCACGATTTGGATTATGGTAGGCAGTCATTAGTTTTGGATGTTATGGAAGAATTCAGACCCCTAATTGATAATATGGTTATTTCACTTATCAACAGAAAAGAAATTCGCCTCGAACATTTTCTCTATAATACTCTACCTAATGATGAAGATCCTGAGGAAGAAAACTCCGTTTTACCTGTTTCCCTTACTAAAGATGGAATGAAAATTATTATCACTGCCTTCAGTAAACTTATAAACAGCAAATTCCCTTTGCAGGATTTACCTGGTGAATGGTCTATGAAAGATATTATTACTCTTCAAATCCGAAAACTTGCTGCTCATTTCGAAAATAAAAAGGAGTATTTACCTTTCTTATGGATGTAATTTATGTATCCGAGAGACATCTTTACTCAGCCCTCAACCCTCTACCTTTTGCATTAAACAAGGAGTACTTTGTATGTCCCTAAACAAACACTTATACATCGTTGCCTTTGATATCGTCTCCGATAAAATCCGTTACCGTTGTGTAAAAATCCTTCTAAGTTACGGGCAACGAGTCCAAAAAAGCGTTTTTGAATGCATTCTGAATGATAAGCAATTTTTAGAAATGAAATCTAAACTTGATAACACAATTAACCTTGAAGTCGATAGCGTTCGTTATTATTTACTCTGTGCAAATTGTGAAAAAAATATATCCGTTTCCGGAACAGGTCTTTACTCTTACGATGAAGAACTCATAATCATTTGATGAAAAACAGCAAGATGATCTACTGTTCTATACCCTTTTTTAACACTCCTTCTTTCTCAATCTTTCAGATAAATTATATCCACATCGTAAAAAAAACAATATCTCATTTTATCCTTGACTTTTTGTACATCAGAAATATAAATACAGTACTGAGAATTAAGAGTTTATTATTTCAAAATAAATTGCACCGTTCAGTATGCCAAAAGGAGCTAATATTATGAGGTTTTACCGAATTTTATTCAAACCCTTAAACCAAATTAATAGGACAGTGATCTGGGATTTTTGTCAGTATCTCTCTAACCTATACTGTAATAATATAATTACACTTTTTCCCACCATTTTCGCTGTACCTTTTGCAACTCCTTGTTATTTATATGATTATATAAATATAAAATTTATACCCCCTACCCTCTATGCCCTAAATGGCATCCATAGCTTTTTTACCTGTTCTAAATCTTTTACTATTCAAACCTCTTTTACTGTGCTATAGAAATTGAATTGACCCGTTAGAGGGGATTGAGACTTCATCCGCACGAGTTATGAAAAAATCAAGAAGTGAGTTTGCTAAATTTGCAGTAATTGAGGGATTAAGTGCATGCATACTGCTAAAAGCACCTGCAAGAAGTGCTTCATACGCTTTGCCTCTGATAGAAGCAGGATTGGGGGTATTGACACCCTGCTTTTGTGCAGGGTTTGTGCTGGTAACAGCACTAGGTTTTTGTTTTTCCATTTTAATCCTCCTGGGATTTTGTTTGATTGTTTAATTTTTTAATTCTGTTAAAAATTGATTGAATTCATTCATAAACACATAAACACTGTTTATGTTGCAGATGAATTCAATGTCAATTTTTGATAATTCATCATAATTTTGGTTTTTGATAGTAAGAAGCAAATTAAAGTAACAATGCCAAAAATTGGAATTGTTATACTTTTTGATGAAATTGCTTATCTTCATAATAGTGGAAAAAGGGATGTCTATAAAGTCATTGATTATAGCATCCCTTTGGGTTTTGTTTGTTTTTTCCATTTTTTTTACCTCTCTTTATGGAATTTACACCGTCATTATATCCATCCCATTTACAATGTCAATATAATTCCACCTTCTCTCCACTTTCCTGCACCACCACCACTCCACCCTTCCCATCCGATACGATACCAAACCTACAACTTATCCTATCAC
>Ga0116173_1002500_pt1 | contig 14263 bp, 13 predicted proteins | sample AD_UKC085_MetaG_FD_89800 | JGI IMG/M metagenome (GOLD analysis project Ga0116173, IMG submission 89800) | Active sludge microbial communities of municipal wastewater-treating anaerobic digesters from USA - AD_UKC085_MetaG | ecosystem: Engineered > Bioreactor > Anaerobic > Digestate | place: USA...
AAAGTAAACAACTCTAGTTTGTATGATGCATTCTTAAACCAAATAATTGTATATGGTATATTATTCTTCTTTGTTTTAATACTTCTAATTTTTAAAACCCTTAAAACAAGTAGAAAAGAAAGAAAAAAAGAAGAAAAAAATTAAAAAAGGCTGGGAGGATTTTAAGTCATTTGCACTAAAAGATAACGTCATATCAATGGCAGTTGGTGTTGTGATTGGGGCAGCATTTAAGGATTTAATAAACTCACTAGTAAATAATGTGTTTACACCACCAATAGGGTTTCTTACTGCGAAATTGGATTTCTCTAAGCTATTTATAACCTTAGGAAAAACACAATACGAAACACTTGAAGAAGCACAAGCTGCTAATGCAGTAGTTATACAGTATGGATTAGTATTAAACACATTACTTTCATTCTTAATCACAGCTTTTGTACTATACCTTGTAAGCAAGGCTGTAAGCAAAGCAACACAAAAGGAAAAAGATGCAAAGCCAGTAAAGAAAACAAAGAAATGTCCTTACTGTATGTCAGAAATAAATATTAAAGCAAAAAGATGTCCGTTTTGTACAAGTGAATTAACAAAATAATTATTCTCCTACACACTTCTCTTTTATACAAATTCCAAGTCCGAGATCTGTACATGACTCTCCACCACATGCCTTACCATTCTCATCACACCAAACTCCTAATATACAAAGAGAACCGTCATCCCTACCTTTACACTGAGAATCACTGTCTATACACTCCTGATCACATATCTTAAAAGTACATGATATCCCTGCCTGTGTACAAACACATGTATTACAATCTACATTAAACACTTCCCCTATATCATACTTCTGATTATCAAATTCACAATAAGTGGGCACCTCCCCCTCCGTGTTATTCTTACTTTTAGTTACCTGAGTATATACAACCCATGTAATTAAAAGAAGTGCAAATATCCCAAACATAATATATATCCTCTTCAGGCTTGTACTTTCATTACTATTACTTCCTGAAGGTATACTGGTATTGTTTGTATCCACTATGTATAAAGATACAATTTAAATATATCTTAGTGTAGCACTTATAAAAAATATGGACAATAGTAGATTCGAACTACTGACCCCTACAATGTGAATGTAGTGCTCTAACCAGCTGAGCTAATTGTCCTTGTAGCTTTATCACTGCTATTCTTTTGATCTACATTAGCAATATTTACCTGCTTAGCTTCACTCTGTTTAAGGTCATTAACAATATTAAGCATAATATACCCGCCAAAAACAAGAAAAAAGATTAAAACCCCAGTTAAAACATTACCCAATATCCCTGCTATTATTGCAAGTACAATACTAACAGCCCCTGCTATAATATATTTCATAAGATCTATCATTTGAACAACATATTCAAATTATTCTTACATTATAACCTAAAAAACAGATAACAAAAATGGGCGATATAGGATTCGAACCTATGACCCCTTCGGTGTAAACGAAGTGCTCTGACCAGCTGAGCTAATCGCCCATAAACAACCTGTATTCTATCAAAAAACTCTTCCTTTATCCAATTCTACTTAGTATCCTTAAACTGAAGAAAGACATTTCCTGAATCAGTAAAAACATAACAAACAGCACTCTTCTCACTACTCTCATCTTTCATATTCATAGGAAAAGATATTCTCTTAATCTCTTCATTACATTCATATTCAGAAACATTTAAACTACCCGCCTCCATACACTCGCTACCCTGAGCTATAATTATCGCCTGAGATATAAGCATATCACCACACAGAGAATTCTTTAGAGCAATTGCTTTAGTAGTAGGTTTAATACCCTCTGCCATCTTAGAAAAACCAAGAATAAAAATAACAAAGATAAAGAAAAACAGGAAAGGCATATACTTTCTTTCTCTACCCATTGACATGGCAGTAATGTATACAAAGTAAAAATGCCGAGGACAGGATTTGAACCTGCACAGGAGTATAAGTCCTACTACCACCTCAAGGTAGCGTGTCTGCCAATTCCACCACCTCGGCCGATGCGACATTTTAACAAAAAAATCCTACTTTTGGAATTACCACCACCTACTTCTTCGATCGCCACCTCTATCCCTATCCTTATCTTTGTCCCTATCTGGAGCTGGCTTCTCACCACGAGCCCTACCGACTTCAACCTTAGACATACTATCGACTGCATTCTTAGGTACAAACTTCTTTAGAAATTCGCTATTTGAATACCCAATATTTACCATCAAAGGACCCAAGATATACCTCCCAAATGGAGAGACATTATCGATAACAATCAAACAAACACCACCAGCCAACACCTCGATAAAAAACATCTCCTTTTGAACTTTGAATGTCTCTTTGGAAACAATCTTTGCAACATCCTTCCAATCACCACAATCTTTAAAGACAGGAAGATTCTGTGCCATCCAACCTACAACATCCGTTCTCTCACTTGCTTCTTTTGCCTTTTCGGCAACATCTGCAGTTGTAATTTGTGGTTCCTTACTACCCTTTGCCTCTCTTGAGACATGAGCATTCACTGCGTCAACCTCTACTTCGATAGTATTTTCAGCCTCTCTCTGTTCTTCAGGAGACAATCCATACATATCATCTATTCTTTGGAATAAATCAATAATTCCCATATAAATTAAAAGTAAAAATTAAATTAATCTTTTTCTAAAACACTCAACAAATCCTTTAATGTTGCAGGGCCCTCTTCATCAGCCATAAGCTCTGCCATACCAATTATTAACTTCCAAACCTCTTTTGGTCTTTTTACTGCGAAGATCTCAAACAAAGGCTGCTCACGACCAGGAAGCCTAACTACAATATTTGCTGGCCCCTCCTCTTCCAAAACATCAATAACCTCTGGCCTTTTATCCTTACCACCAATACTTGCTAAAGATGTAAGTAATTTTACAGAGAAGTCTACCAAGAATGTATAGTCATAGTCGACCTCTCCAATCTGCCTTATCTGGGCCCATGACACAACCAACTTATCCCTACCACCCTCATACTCACGAACAACGTTCTCAACTGTTTCTCCCTTCTTGTTTTTACTAGGTACAACTTTAGATGGGTACATCGTTCGAGAAGGGTTAGAGATAGACAAACCTTCTGTAGATATACGCAATGTTTGATTACTACCTCTTTCTCCTCGTAAGTAAAAGAGGTTTCTCCATATATTTCTAAACATCTGCAAACCTTCATCAGTATCTTGGAATCCAAGCTTTTTAAGCCCCTCTTTGATTCTTTCTAGCTTCTCACCAGAGAGATATGCCATAGTCAAGGAGCCCTCAAATTGCTGACCAAGTGTAGATGTAACCTTTTGAATATTTCTAAATATCTTAGCCTCCTGAGCCGCTTCGAGAGTACCCCTTAAAATAGCGGAAGAAAGTATTGCAACCTGTGTAACATCACTAGTAATTAATGGAACTAATTCCTCAATATTTGTAGCGAGTAACAACCTTCTTAAAAGCTCAAACCTTTTAAATCTTTCAATATTGTATGCAACACCCAGAGCATCAGTAAAATCATCCCATATACCATCAAGTTTCTTCCTTATATCCTCTTTTTGATGTTCGGCATCCATTCTTAAATCTGGTTGATCTGATAACCAAGCTGCAACTACCGTATTAAATGAAGATATATCACCTGACATATACTTTGCTTCTATATACCACTGCAAGTAATTTTGTATAAAGTGCTGCCTTTGGGTCTTAGAGAAAAACATTGTTGCACCAGATGGCGAGCTATCTCTAAAATCAATCTCAATATCTCTAGGAACAAAAAACAATGTTCTGACCCTATCATTCTTTTGATTCCTATTTATCTTATCATCCTCTCTCCACTCATGAAGAGTAGGACTCACAAGAATACCAAGCATTCTTCGAAGCAAGACATTTTGATTAACATCTAAATACTCACTGCCATCTTCCTCTTTGACAATATTAAACCCTAAAGATGTAATAAGCCTTCGATTACCATCAGTAAGTGGTGCAACAAGACCAATCTTAAGATCATCTCTTACAAAGATCTCTGGCAAAACCTCACCCTCTGGGATTCTTTCTACAATATCTGTATATCTCTTCCTATACTCTCTATATACAGAATACAATGTTTCTGGATCTCCCTCCTTACCACAAAGGGATATTCTGACCTCTGGTACAGAACAAATCTCATATGCAGTTGCAAGAACCTTTCTCTCTGTTTCATCACGAATATCTCCCATCTTGTCCTCTTCCATGTGTACACCTCTTGCTGCCTCTTCCTCCATCTTCTTCCCCAATTCATTGATTATCCTAATATTGTCAAAATAGTTTTCATCTTTAGTATTTGGGGCATTGTGTATAAATCCTTGAATGATTGCATGGAATCTCCTCTCATTAGTATTAAATATATGACCAAACATACCAACATATTTTGACTTCTTCCAAAATGCGATATATGGCCCAGTACTTTGGAAAAATTCCACATTATCTTTCAATCTCATTTCCTCATACTCACGACCAAAAACTCTAGCGACAAAACCCTCTACCTTACTACCTTGGAATCTATCTAGATCCTTCTTAGCCTCGGAGTATATCCTCCTATTCTCCCCCTTAAGATCAACTGTAAACCTGGTTTCAAGTATTCCACCCAAAACAGCTCTCTGTCTTGATGATAAGCCCTCACCCTTACAATATATTTGCAACCATCTCTCCATGACAAGAAGATATAGCTGAGGAGAATATTCATACATGGCATCTAATACAAGACCTCCTTCACTACCATACCACTCAGAGCTTAAGAACTGAGCATTAGCCATAGATGCTTCAAAGACATCTTCAAACTTAATATCCAATTTGTATTTTTTAAAGATTTTTCTTCCTTTCTCCTCCTCAGCAATCCTCCTCAAACCCTCTACGAGAGGGAATAGCTCTGGATCAAAAAGAAGATTTTCCATGAATTTCTTAGATACTTCCTGGTATACAGAATCTTTATCTTTAGAGCATTTGTGTATTTGATCTAGCATTGCAACGAATGGGTTCTTTCTCCCAGGACCAAATACTTGCCTAAAGGATTCAACAATTCCGGGTTTTCGAAGTTTCTTGATGAAAGACTCTCTCAAGTCTTCATATTTACCCTCCGCAAGGCCAGGTAGTTCTAATGTTTCCCATATAGATTCAAACCTTTCTTGTTGCTCTTGTACAGCAGGATTTACTCCCTCTTCACTCAAAGAAAGTGCATCATATTTCCCACGAATATATTCAACCACATCAGCTCCAGCATACTTTGTAAAGTTGTATATCGTTCGAACCCCCTCTTCGCTTGTCCAATATTCGCTATCTCTTGAGAAGTAATCTTCGAAATATCTAAATATTAAAAATTTCCTATTTTCTAACCTATCGATTTCTCTTTCATCATTTCCATCTCTCTTTATCGAATAGACATAATTGTTCATCAAAGCTGATACAAACTTACCAGATAAGGGATACTCCTCATTTCGGAATCTACCAGAGCTCATACTAGAAATAACTGATAATCTAGTATTTACATCACCCAAACCATATACATCCCAATACTTGTCTTTAGCATTCTCATACAAAACAGAATCACACCATTGCGTAGAAACTTTTGCCAAATCTCTTACATACATCTGACCAGCTTCTGTCCTTAAAAGTCTACTTTGAAAAATTCTAAATGCCTCGTCAACTTCTGGATCCGCATCATTGCGTACTTCTCTTGCCATATGAAATGGACTAGAGAAAAGGATTTCATGATATGGGTATTCCTTAATATATCCGTTATCTATCCATATCTGATTTATTTCAGAGAGTACTTGCTCTACCCTTGCCTGATTTAATTGTTTATCTTTTGGATCCATTATTTTTTCTTTTTAAATATATCTATACGATGACTAAAATATTTAATTTGTATTAATTACTTTAGTCACCGGTGAATAGGGAAAGAGATCAAGCATTGCTGCAACGAATCCTATTTACCGGTGAGTTTGCTACCCTCCACCTCCTTCCTCTCCAGAGAAGAACTGGAAAAGTGTTTGGAAAGGGTCAGACTCAATCACGATCTCAGCGCCGTTGAGATTGATGAGGACATATTCCTTCAACAGGTCCCAGACCACGTTGTTGAAGACAAAGATGCCCACAATCAAAGCGAGAGCGATGAGTGCATTCGTAAGGTCCTGCGGTTCCTTCAAGTGTTCGAAAACAGTCTTGACAAACCACAGGCTCACGATGATCGTGATGAGCGCCAGTATTACTTCAGGCACCTTGATAACCGCAACTACTTGCGAGGTACCTCCAATGTCTTTGATCGTGGCAAATCCCGTATCCATCGAACTGGCAAGTCCTTTCCAGCCAATGTTCGCGAACAGGAAGGCCACACCCACCTTGATAAGGAAGGTCAAAGACGTCGGCAAGGTCGTTTTACCCACTTTCGCAGGGATGACCTTGGAAGCCCAGGTAGGCAACTGGAACATCACCCAGATAGCCACACCCAGTACGATTACATCTTGCAGGTTGATATCCATCTTCACTACTCCTTTCGGGTTGTTGTTTTGGTAAGTCTGCCTCGCCAGCAAAGCGAACGCCACTTGGCCGACTAACGACAGGTCGTTACCTTTCGAACTCACTCGCTTCGATATATGTCTTATCGGAGCGCATCAGATGAAGGTGAGGCCCATCGGAACATGTTGTTGTCCCGTTATGGATCTTTCCCAGCACCTGGCCTTGCTGTACCTCCACCCAACTACCATCAGTCGGGATCTTGATCTCCTCAGGATCAAGGGACATATGGACGTACAGGAATTGATCCTGACCTGGAATCACCAAGCTTATTATCCCTGCATTACAGGCACCCCCGTTCCAATACTTCGCCCTTCCATCGGCGATAGCAACAACTCGGAACTGAGGAATCCCGCTCAGGATAATATCAATGCCGTTGTGTGTACCATACGACATTGAAGCTCCCCACTCGTAGGAAACGTATGAACCAGTTGGACCTGGCCATAGGTATCCTGGCACCCGTGTTAGGGATGTCGTGGATTGTGGAGCATCACCTGATGAGCCATCTTGCTGTACTACTTCTGGCATACTAGCCATCGCTATCTCCTGAAGCTTGTGAGCCCTGTTAAAGACCCATTTTGCACCAGAAGGATCAGCGTTCCAGACGAAGCCCTCTGAGGAGAACTCATTGATAAACGTAGCCTCGGTTTGCCCAAGGTTTATGTTCATCTCGTCTGCCATGGCATAGCAAGCCACTTCAACGGAGGTTGCAGGATCCCAGACATCACAAGTGACGCCTCTACGATCTGCATTCCGTTGGCAAGTTTCAGGATTCAGCTGCATCATACCCAGGCAGCCTGCACTTGAAACACAGCTTCGACTCCCCTCTTGAGAAGCATCACAGAGATTTCTCCCCGTTTCATACTCCTTTAGAGCGAGAATCAGGTACGGGTTACAGGATACACCATTCGCCTGTGCCCGACCTACCCCTTCTTCGATAGCTTCCCAGACACCTTGGGTAAGGGCGATACCCTCGGGCTGGATCGTAGGGACATCTTGCGCCAGAGGCACAAGCACTCCACGATCCTTGGCAACAGCAATCATCACAATGGGAAGTGAGAGTCCAGAGGCGAAGAACAACATGCCCTCAAGGACTAACACAATCACCACAATGAGACTGCCTACCAATGGAATTTCGTTCACTACCCTTTGCACCCAGAGACTAATCCGATGGATCAGGAATCTCTGAATAGCAACGATGAAGACTGCAACAAGGAAGATCTCCCACCATGAGTTCAATCTCTCCTGCCAGCTAAACTTACTAGCCACAAAAGAAATCGCCTCCGCTAGGAGTGGATATTCACCACTCAACCAGAGACCAAGAATGACAAACGGTAAGAGGAATGTTGTTGCACCCCAAAGGATGTGTACAACCTCACTCAACACCGCGCCTTTTTTGTACTCTGGCCTTAAGAGATTCAGAATCTTCCCAGAGACAACCCATGCAAGGAGGAATACTCCTACAGAGATCGCCTTCTGATCAAGACCCATGAACCCCCAAATCTGCTTGAAGACTGGCCATAGGATGGCCCAGATATCAAGTTCTATCATCTTGGCCTCCTTTGGCTATTAAGTTTTTTAATTTCCGACAGAGAAGTTTCCCTGCTTTTGTGAGAGACGCTTTTTTGTCGGAAATTAATATACCGGTAAATTTTTCCCTATTCACTTTTTAAAGAACAGGGGCAGTTTCCGTCGAGACTACAGGTCAGTGTCTAATCTATGTATTCGACACTAAACATGTAAGTAAAAATACCGTGTCTACAACAGTATCGCAATTATATATTTAGCAACACTATAAGTCAATCTGAGGAGGTCTTGCCCATACTCCCCCTTTATGCAACAATCAAGTAATAAATTGCTGATAGAAATTATGAAAATTCGAAACATACAAGCCATTGAAATCTTAGATTCTAGAGGAATACCTACAATATCAACAGAAATAGAGCTATGGAGTGGAGACAAGGCAAGAGGAGAAGTACCATCAGGTGCATCTACCGGTGAAAACGAAGTATTAGAATTAAGAGATGAGGATAAAGGCAGATACAATGGAGATGGCGTATTAAAAGCAGTTGAGATAGTAAATACAGTAATAAAGGAAGCTGTTGTTGATAGAGAATTTGAATCACAGAAAGAGTTTGACCAATTTCTAATCGATCTTGATGGAACAAAGAACAAATCAAAATTAGGGGGAAACTCTATACTCTCCGTTTCAATGGCGTTTTGTAGAGCAAGTGCACAAAGAGTAGGACTACAACTTTACGAATATCTAGGAATGATTTACTGGGACAGAGAGTACAATGAAAACAAATTTAAACTTCCAAGACCAATGATACTTCTAATGGAAGGTGGGAAGCATGGCAATTGGGCTACCGACATACAGGAGTTTATGATAATCCCAAAAGAGAATGCATTTCCAAATTTTAGAGAGACACTAAGAGCAAGCAGTGAGATATTCCATGCGATACACGACATACTACATCAGAAAGAATACTCAGTAGGAGTTGGATATGAAGGTGCATACGCCCCTAAAGAACTCACTTCAAACAGAGAACCACTGGACATTATGATGTCTGGAATAGAGTCAAAAGGATATGCAAATCAATTTGAATTAGCAGTAGATGTGGCATCATCGGAATTCTTTAACAAAGAAACTGGAATGTATGATCTAAAAAGCGAGAAAAGATCTCTAACCGCAAGAGAGTGGATAGATTTGCAAAAGAGCTGGTATACAATGTATCCAACCTACTCTGTAGAAGACATCTTGGACCAAAATGCTTGGAATGATTGGAAGATCTTTATGGAAGAAATGGGTAGTAATCATCAAGTAGTTGGAGATGATCTCTTAGTGACAAATACAACACTCATACAAAAAGGTATAGATATGAAAGCAATGAATGCTGTCCTTATAAAATTGAATCAGATAGGGAGTGTTACAGAGACATTAGATGCGATAAAGATGACAGTTGATAACGGTATGAATGCAATTATTTCTCATAGAGGCGGAGAAACAAACGATTCATTTATTGCAGACCTCGTGGTAGGTACTCCCGCTCAACAATCAAAATTCGGAGGACCAGATCGAGGCGAAAGATTGGCAAAATACAATAGATTGCTTGAGATCGAGGAGATAATTTCAAAATAGGAAATACCAGTAGTAGGAGCAAAAGAAGGGAGAGCCCTCACTTTCGGTTTGTAACGACCGTGCTCCTACTACTGTCCACCGACAAAGGCGGGCTGGGAAGGATTCGAACCTCCGATCCCTGCGTTTCGAGCGCAGTGGGATGACCACTTCCCTACCAGCCCCCTTGTGGAAACTATCGGATTATATCCTAACTAATTGAAAACTGTCAAAGCGAAAGCCTTGGATCTCTATCTAGCTCCTGAATATCTTTTTCTTTGGTAAGATATCTTTCTTGTAATATATTCATATATGCACTCACTCCTATCATAGCCGCGTTATCACTCCTGTACTCTATTTCTGGATAGTAATAGTTAAGATTGTACGATCTTACAACAGTACCTACCCTTCTTAGTATCTCCTCGCTATTAAACACACCACCACCTACAAATACACTCTTTACCTCTGGATGCTCTTTAACCGCTCTCTCCAACTTTATTATCACAGAATCAATAATTGCATCAACAAAACCTCTACAGAAATCATATATCCACTCTCTTTCAGGAATACCCTTTTCTCTTAATTCTTTTGATTTGTACAGTGCCGCAGTCTTCAAACCAGAATAGCTGAAATTCAAATCTCCAGAATTTTTCATAGGAGTAGTAAAAGTAATGACCCCACTCTTACCTTTTTTAGCAAACTCAGTTACAACTGGCCCTCCTGGATAACCCAAATTCAAAACCCTACCCACCTTATCAAAAGCCTCACCTGCAGCATCATCTAATGTCTGCCCTAGCTTTTTGTATTTACCGATCTCTTCAATATATACAATCTCCGTATGTTTACCAGACATAAGTAACCCTAATGCAGGGAATGAACCTACAAGCTCATCATCACTTACTAACCCATTACCCTTTGAATTAAGAAGTAAGGATGAAAAGAGATGACCTTCCATATGATTAATTGGTACTAATGGCTTACCATATCTAAGAGACAAATCTCTTGCGAAATTAATACCTACTTCCAAATCTATTGCCAATCCAGGGCCATATGTTACAGCTATGTAATCAACATTGTTAATCATACCCGGGTTGCTGTTTAGGGCAAGATTGTATACACCCTCTATATTTTCTTCATGCAATCTTCTTGCAAGGTCTGGCACTACACCACCAAACTCTGAATGTAACTCTATTTGAGAAGAAAGTTCGCTAGAGATTACCTCACGACCTCTTAGTAATGCTACAGAGGTATCATCACAACTTGTATCAAATGCAACTATCAATGGTTTCTTTTGTAACAATTCCTTAGTTAGTACCATATATCTTCACCTCTCTTTCTTCTAATGAAATATATTTGAAAGTAACTTTGTACATAGGGATATTTTCCTTTCTACAGATCTCTTCTATCTCTTGGTAGAATTTGTCTGCCCATTCAATTACTACAATATTCCCTTTATTTAAATGCTCCATCAATCCAGACCTATTGAGGTCCTCTTCATCCATTAGTCTCCAAGTATCCATATGTGCAAGTACAGATTTTTCATATTCATATTCATTGATAATGGTATATGTTGGAGAATTTACCAATTCCTCTACACCAAGACCCTTACCAACTCCTTTTGTAAATTGTGTTTTACCAGCACCCAACTCTCCACTCAGTGCAACTACAATACTACCCTTGTTCTCTTTGAGATATTCGGAAGAGAACTCAAAGCCCATCTCAGATGTTTCTTCGGGTGTTTTGGTAACCTTTTCTTCAAGTAGAGTACTTTGTAATATTGCATCTTCAAATTTATGCTTACCCTCTCTTAAAACAGTTAATGTATTCATTGTCGTATCTAATATTGTAGAGGGTACATTTCTTGGTAATTCACCATCGTCAATATACATATCGATCAAAGAGGAACTCTTCTTAGGTAAATCTTTTATCAATTGATCAATACTGTATGGATGTGGTTTGTATGATACATTTGCAGAAGTAGCTGTAATGGGCCTACCAAAAGCTTCAATCAATTTAAGAGTAAACTTGTAATCAGGTATCCTTATCCCTGTAGAACCCTGTCTTGATACTACCGGTGGTTTTAGATTTCCCCTATTCATTGATACAACGGTAATCGGTCCAGGTAGATAGTTTTTGTATATGTTCTCTGCCATATCATTAAGAGATACATACTTCTCTGCCATTTCCTTACTTGATACTGCTACCGATATTGGTTTTGACCCTCTAAAGGTCTTGTAAGAAAGAAGCTTACTTAGGGCCTTTTCATTTGTAGCATCTACTGCAATACCGTAGCATGTTTCAGTAGGATATACTACAAGTCCTCCTTTATTTAGTACTTTTACAGCAGTTTTAATTACTTCGTCCCAGTTATTATTAGTCAATCTAAGTCTCTTCATGATATAATTATACTAGGAATAGACAGAATTGCCTATTAGCAACATAATTTAAGTATTTACAAAGATGTCACTAGTACACGTAAAAGACAGCAACTTCCAAGAAGAGGTATTAGATGCAAAGGGATTAGTTTTAGTTGATTTCTGGGCACCATGGTGTGGACCATGTAGGATGTTAGGCCCTATCATTGAAGAGCTATCTGAGGATGTAAAAGAGAAAGCAAAGGTATGTAAAATGAATGTAGATGAAGAGAGAGAATTTCCAATGAAATATGGAATAATGAGTATACCTACTGTTATGCTTTTTAAAGATGGTGAAATTGTTGAAACCATGATTGGTTTACAACCAAAAGAATCATTTGTAGAAGCAATAGAAAGGAATTCTTAGTTAACCAGTTTTAACAGCATCTGAGTAAACGGCCTGATTACGGCCGTTTTCTTTTGCTTTGTATACCATCTCATCTGCGATATCAACAGCCCGATTCCAAGCATCTTTTAAATCTTTCTCACTATTTAAGTGCTTAGTAAAATCGCCAACCTTCACAATATGTACACCAATAGATGCCGTTGTAAGGAAATTCCTCCTACTCTCATTTATGTCCTTTAGTAACCTCTTTGCCAAACCGACAGCAGTACTCTTACTCCCAGATAGTTCTTCTACTACAATTACAAACTCTTCACCACCATACCTAACACCGACATCCCTTTGACGTATAGAGCTAGATATCAAACTACTTATCTGCCTTATTGCTCTATCACCTACACTGTGTCCTTTTTCATCATTAATCTTCTTCAGATGATCCATATCAACAAGGAGTATACCTAATTTTCTTTCTGGGTCTCCACACTTTAATAATTGCTTAACTCTTTCCCAATATCCATACCTATTTAGTAATTTTGTTAATGCGTCTGTTCTAGCAGCAATACTTAATTCCTTTAACTGTCCTTCATACATAATTGCCCGATCTCTATATGTCTGATAGAACTTAAAACAGACATATATTTCCCCAGTAATAGTTTTAACCTCAATATCAATATATGAATTTACTTTGAAAGTATTTTTAAGGTAGAAGTATTCCCTTACCTCATCTAAACCTACCTCTATTACATCTCTTAGCCTACTGATATCTTCCTTAGTAAAAAAATCATAAATATTCTTTATACCTGCAGGGTCAAAGTCCTCCTTTGAGTTTATTACAACATCCTTTATACGGCCTTCAGAATCTATATGAAAAATAGTGATATCAGCAAAACTGCGAATGATTGATAAAGTATTTTCTAATGTCATAGAGGGGCTTTTAACAATTATATAAAAATTATATCACAATGAATAGGTTACGATACATATGGCACTCCTAAGTTGATTAGGTAAGCATATGAATACGAGATTACACCATGTATGGTACAAGACTTCTTGGTATCATCCTCGTATGAAGAAAATATATTCCAAAGACAGGTTCAATGATTCTCCTACAGCTGTGTACAGACTAAGAGTAATTGAATTTAGTAATCAATATGGTACTGTACCTACCATAGATGCTTTTAACATATCTAAGAGAACTCTGTTTCGGTGGAAACAACGATATATATCTTCTAAAAGAGATGCGAACTCATTAATACCAAACAGTAAGAGACCACACAAAGTCAGAGATATGCTAGTACATATTAATGTAGTAAATGAGATTAGAAGAGTAAGATACATGTATGGATGTATTGGTAAAAGGAAGATCAAGGTCTTGATTGATGATTACTGTATACAAAGTGGTTACCCCTGTATTAGTATCTCTACCATTGGAAAGGTAATCAAACGATACAACATGATCTCCCTTAGAAAGAAAATATATCACAACCCTAATACAAAGAGAAGAAAGAAAGTAAAGGTGACAAGAGTAAGATATTCTCCTAAGAGTAATACATATGGCTATGTAGAGATTGATACAATACAAAGGTTTGTAAATGGAATGAGAACATACATATTTAATGCAGTAGATATTAATACGAGATTCCAATTCTCATATGGGTATACAAGTAGTAATACTAAAAACAGTGTAGATTTTGTTAAGAAATTAAATGATATATACCCCATACACAACGGAATACATACAATACAAACAGACAATGGTAGTGAGTATCTAGGAGAGTTTAGAAGATATGTTAAAAGTCTGGGTATTAAACATGTATACATATACCCTAGATGT